>JAEEGL017447515.1_pt1 | contig 13192 bp, 9 predicted proteins | sample 9134231 | NCBI WGS metagenome assembly JAEEGL01 (sample SAMN16246548, study PRJNA631951) | gut metagenome | biome: gut microbiome; feature: rumen; material: fiber-attached | host: Bos | place: Iran: Karaj | collected 2018-10
AACGCGCAGGGCGAAGACGTGGTGGCCGGCGTGCGCACCCCGATGCCCATCATTCAGATGAAGGACAAGTTCCCGGAAGCCTATGCCGAGTTTGAAGCGGTGTGCGAGAAGCTGGAGAAGCACTACCGCGACATGCAGGACATGGAATTCACGGTTGAAAACGGCAAGCTGTACATGCTGCAGTGCCGCAGCGGCAAGCGCACGGCGCAGGCCGCGCTGAAGATCGCGTGCGACCTGGTGGACGAAGGCATGCGGACGGAAGAGGAAGCGGTCGCGATGATCGAGCCGCGGAACCTGGACACGCTGCTGCATCCGCAGTTCGACGCTGAGGCGCTGAAGAAGGCAATCCCGATCGGCCGCGGCCTGGGCGCTTCTCCCGGAGCTGCCTGCGGCAAGGCCGTGTTCACGGCGGAAGACGCCGAAGCATGGGCCGCCAGAGGCGAGAAGGTTGTGCTGGTCCGGCTGGAGACCTCTCCGGAAGACATCACGGGCATGAAGAGCGCGCAGGGCATCCTGACCGTGCGCGGCGGCATGACGAGCCACGCGGCCGTGGTGGCCCGCGGTATGGGCGCCTGCTGCGTTTCCGGCTGCGGCGACATCATCATGGACGAAGAGAACAAGAAGTTCACCCTGGCCGGGAAGACCTTCCACGAGGGCGACTTCATCAGCATCGACGGCACCACGGGTTGCATCTACGACGGCGTGATCCCGACGGTGGACGCGAAGATCGCGGGCGAGTTCGGCCGGATCATGGAGTGGGCCGACAAATATCGCCGGCTGAAGGTCCGCACGAACGCCGACACCCCCAGAGACGCGAAGAAGGCCCGCGAGCTGGGCGCCGAAGGCATCGGCCTGTGCCGGACGGAGCACATGTTCTTCGAAGCGGAGCGCATTGCCGCCTTCCGTGAGATGATCTGCTCCGACACGGTGGAAGAGCGCGAAGCCGCGCTGGCGAAGATCCTGCCGTATCAGCAGGGCGACTTCGAGCAGCTGTTTGAAGCGCTGGAAGGCTATCCGGTATGCATCCGGTTCCTGGATCCGCCGCTGCACGAGTTCGTGCCCACAACGGAGGAAGAGATCGAGCAGCTGGCCAAGGCCCAGGGCAAGAGCGTCGAGACCATCAAGAACATCATCAGCTCCCTGCATGAATTCAACCCGATGATGGGTCACCGCGGCTGCCGCCTGGCGGTCACGTATCCCGAAATCGCCGAGATGCAGACCAAGGCCGTGATCCGCGCCGCGATCAAGGTTCAGAAGGCGCATCCCGACTGGAAGGTCCGGCCGGAGATCATGATCCCGCTGGTCTGCGAAGAGAAGGAACTGAAGTTCGTCAAGAAGATCGTGGTTGACACGGCGGACGCCGAGATCGCCGCTTCCGACGTGAAGATCGAGTACGAAGTCGGTACGATGATCGAGATTCCGAGAGCCGCGCTGACCGCCGACGAGATCGCGAAGGACGCTGACTTCTTCTGCTTCGGCACGAACGACCTGACCCAGATGACCTTCGGCTTCAGCCGCGACGACAGCGGCAAGTTCCTGAGCGCCTACTACGACGCGAAGATCTTCGAAGGCGATCCCTTCGCGAAGCTGGACCAGATCGGCGTGGGCAAGCTGATGGAGACAGCCATCAAGCTGGGCCGGCCGGTGAATCCGAAGCTGCACGTCGGCATCTGCGGCGAGCACGGCGGAGATCCGACCAGCGTCGCGTTCTGCCACAAGATCGGGCTGGACTATGTGAGCTGCTCACCGTTCCGCGTTCCGATCGCACGGCTGGCGGCGGCGCAGGCTGCGATCGCAGAGAAGAAATAATCAGGTATTTCAAAAACTGCACGGTCATATGATCGTGCAGTTTTCATAACAGATTATTTCTTCAGCAAAAGAATCTCAAGACAGTTCAGTGAAACGGGGAACCCTTTCCCCCTGCCCCCTTTCCCACGCATAAACAAGATTGGTATTCCAAATTGATTTGCGTGGGAACGGGGATTTGTTTGATATGGGGCTTCGCCCCATTGCCTGATTTTTGGGATATGTTCGGGTAGCGATGGGAGCTGATTCATTTCAGAGATTTTCAGATTCAGCGGTATCGGAGGCCTGTCTGGCGATATCCCAGTCATAGCCTTTGCGGACGAGGGACGAGATAACCTTCTGGCGGGATTTGCGGGGATCTTCGCCCGGTTTGATTTTTGACCAGGCTTTGCGGGCGAGAATCACGGCGGCTTCCAGTTCCTTCTCTTCCGAGAGTCCGGCGATAGCCTCTTCGGCGGTCTCTTCGGAGATCCCTTTATGACGGAGTTCCATGCGGATCCTGCGGGATCCGTATTTTGCGCTGCGCTGCTGCACCCAAAGATCGCTGAACTCCCGGTCGTTAAGGAGTTTTTCCTTTTCCAGCTTATAAAGAACGAGATCGACAACCTCGTCGGTATACCGGTGGCGAAGCAGGTTCTGTTCGATTTCTCCCCGGCTGCAGGGGCGGGCCGCGAGAAGGGAGACGGCCTGATTCAGGGCGCGGGGATACTGATGAAGCCGGACGAAATCATCAAAAGCTTCTTCCTCGACGGCGATGCTTTCTGACCAGCCGCTTTCCCGGAGGTCGGAACGGGTGAGCCAGATTTTCCGGTCGTCATCCAGGGTGAGGCAGGCCAGGGAACGATGAAAGGAAACGGAGAGGATCGTTACCATGAGGGAAGCTCCTTTCGGAAAGCCCAGGAAGCAAAATCCCGGTTGGAGGTGCCGAGCCGGCCGGTGCGGGCCTCGCTGCAGCCACCGTTCAGGAAGATGATCAGGCGGCCCGTATTTCCTCCCAGAAGGCGCCGTCTCCGCAGCCATAGGCAAAGCCCTGATGGCCCAGGACGAGGCTCGGAGAGATGGCGGGATCATTGATCCGGAGCAGGCCCAGGCCGTAGGAAAGGGTCGGGGACAGGGGCCCGTAAGAAGCGTGCTGCTTTTTCATCTCTGAGACGGCGGCGGGGGAAAGCACATCGCCGCCGGAAGAAATAAGCATCGACAGGAGCCGGTGGAGGGACTGAACGGTGGTATACATGCTTCCGGCGGTATGGCCGAAGTGGCGCAGGGGATCCGGGGCATCGAGCGGGATCCGGCCGAGCGGGGTCAGGATGAGATCCCTGCCTTCATGATACGGCAGGATCCGGGTGACGGGCATGATCCTTTCCGGCGGGAGGGTGCAGCCGGACAGGGTGGCATCCATGCCGAGGGGCGCAAAGAGCTCCTCCGCAAAAACCCGGTCCAGGGGCTGATCCGTGGCCGCTTCGAGGACGCAGCCGAGGATGCCGTAACCGAGATTGGAATAACGGAAGGATGAGCCGGGCTGGCTGACCCGCATGCCCGCGACAACTTCCGGAAGGGTTTTGCGCTGCTCCAGGTCCTTTTCCAGGGTCGGAGGATCCATGAGGCCCGAAGTGTGGGAGAGCAGATGGCGAAGGGTGACGCCGGAAAGCTCAGCGGGGACAGGATCCAGCGGAAGATAAGCCGAAACCGGCTCATCGGGCGAGAGGAGGCCGCGATCCGCAAGGCGCATGATCAGCGCCGCGGTGGCGATCTTCGTAATGGACGCGACGCGGAAATACGTATCGGGCGCGGGATGATGGGCGGGCTTCTCCGAATCGGTCAGGATCAGGGCCTGCGACTTTCCATCGGAAAGCAGGGTGGCGGACCCCAGGACATGATGCCGGCGGATCAGGCGGGTGAAAGCACTGAGACTGCCGACCGGATGGCCGGAAACGGAGGAAACGGGCGATTTCCCGCAGGAAGGCGCGCAGAAGGGGAGCATGGCGCGGTAGGCAAGGTTCTTAAGCTTTGTCGTCGGCATTGGATACCTCCTGGGAATGAACAAGGAAAAGGGAAATGATCAGCAGGATGGAGCTGCCCGCGAGCAACAGCAGGCGGACGGAGAGGGAAGACGAAGCAAGAACGGCGGGAAAAAGCGCATACAGCAGCTGAAACGCCGAGCAGACGAAGGCACAGGCGGCAACCGGAAGGTGCAGAGGCTTCCTGAAGCCGGGGGAACGGCGAAGCAGCAGGAAATAACGGAGGAAGAGGCCGAGGCAGACCAGCGCGCTCAGAAGCTGGCTGACGCGGACGGAGGAGGACGCATAGAGGGAATCCATACGGAGATCCTCAATCACAAAGCGGCCGGCGGCATAGAGGAAAGCATAAAAGCAGAAGACATTGCCCTGGCGGCGGAGAAACCGATGGCGGGCGCACATCAGAAAAACAAAGATCGAGAAGTCCCAGACGGATTCGTAGAAGAAGGTGGCCATATGCCAGACATAAACGCCGTTTTCCGGAATCTGAACAGCGAGGGGAAAGAAGCAGAGGGCGGGCTGCAGCACGGGCAGGCCATAGGCCTCCATATTGAAGTAATTGCCCCAGCGGCCCAGGGCCTGGGCGAGGACGAGGCCGGGAGCGATCACATCACAGAGCAGGAGGGGGGAAAGACGACGGCGGCGGGCGAAGACCAGAATCGTGATGATGCCGGCGATCACGCCGCCGTAAATGGCGAGGCCGCCTTCCCAGATCCTGAAAATGGAAAGGAGGTCGGAACGGAACTGATCAAAGGAGAAGATGACGTAATACAGGCGGGCGCCGAGGATGCCGATGGGGAGAAGACGGAGGGTCAGATCGATGATGGTGTCCTTTGGCAGGCCGACGCGCCGCTCCTCGCGGGAGGCGAGGATAACGGCCAGGGCCGCGCCGAGGACGATCAGGAAACTGTACCAGGGGATCGGGTAGACGATATAGCGGGAATAGGGGATTGACAACATAAATCGCTCCAATCAATTACTGGATTCATTATAGAATCCGGTAATTGTACTGTCAAATTAAATTGGGGGGCTTTCCGATCGAATTCAACGTAGGCGCCACTGGCGCCTACGCCCCAAGCCCTTCGGGTCAAAGCAAATAAAACAGGGAAAAGGCAGAAAATGTAAACGTTTACGAGCTTTGGGTCGGTTGCGAAGGAGGACGGTTTCTGATAGAATAGTCAGAAGGAATTTTCGGGGGTTTCCCGATGAATGGATGGAGGGCATTTTTGTATGAGCAAAGTGGTTATTTTCGATCATCCCCTGATTCAGCACAAACTGAGCATCATGCGTGACAAGAACACGGGCACCAAGGAATTCCGTGAACTGCTCTCCGAGATCTCGATGCTGATGGTGTTCGAGGTGACAAGGGACCTGGAAACCAAGGAAGTTGAGGTTGAGACGCCGATCACGACCTGCAAATGCCGGGTGCTGAGCGGCAAGAAGCTGGGCATCGTTCCGATCCTGCGGGCGGGCCTGGGCATGGTGGACGGCGTGATCAACCTGGTGCCGGCGGCCCGGGTGGGGCACATCGGCCTGTACCGGGATCCCAAGACGCTGGAACCCGTGGAATACTACTGCAAGCTGCCGGAGGACAGCGAGAACCGGGAGCTGCTGATTCTCGACCCGATGCTCGCCACCGGCGGAAGCGCCAGCGCCGCGATCAATTTCATCAAGCAGCGGGGCTGCAACCATATGCGGCTGGTGAACCTGATTGCCGCGCCGGAAGGCATTGCGCGGATCCAGAAGGATCATCCGGATGTGGATATTTACGTGGCCGCGCTGGACGATCATCTGAATGATCACGGGTATATTGTGCCAGGGCTTGGCGACGCCGGGGATCGTTTGTTTGGTACTAAATAACAATACTGTTATTTTGCACCGAACAAGAAAAAGATTCCGCGTCTGCGGACGAAAGGAAACGCACACGCACCGCGGAGCTATAGTCATAGCTCTCGCGCACCGCGCGCGACAGGGCCAGGGCTTTCCGATCGCCCTGGACCTTCGGGTTCGGTACACAAAATTAAATTGTTTTGACACATAAGTAGGTATTTATGCCGCAGAAGAACATATTTACAAAATATCCGCTGCTGGCGGTGCCGCACAGCTTTGTGAGCTGCGGGCTGATCCGGACGGAAGATCCAGGAGTTCAAAAACTGTATCAGAAGGCACAGGGCTGTCTTGACGCACCCTCCGTATGGGAGGGTGTGTTCAGGCTTGCCTCCATGCTGACGGAAAACCCGATCGCAGAGCCGGTTGTGGGGCGAATTGTTTCCGCGCTGGAGGACAGCGAGGACGGATCGTTCCGGGGAACGATCGGGGAGCAGATCGCGACGGCCAGGGCAGCGATGGCGCTGTTTGAATACAACACGGACCGGACGATCCTGAAGCGCATCGCCGCCTGGTGCCGATATCTGGAGATCGAATGGGACCGGCTTTTTGCCACGGGCAGGACGGTATTCTGTCCGGCGGACCTGATGGAAGTGCTGGTTCAGTTTTACCGGAGCAGCGGAATCAAGTCCGTGCTCCGGCTGTGCACCAAGCTGCGGTCGGCGGCCTTTGACTGGACCACGGCGCTGCACACGATCCAGCAGGTGATTCCGCCGGAGAACACGGAGGAAGACCAGATTGCCTTCATTGAACGGATCGGGGCGGAGGACCTGGACTACGACCAGAAGCAGGTGCTGCTGAACCACGCGGAAATGCTGGCAGACGGGATCCGCTACAGCCTTTACGCCGGGATCTTCAGCGGAAACGGGCAGGACCTGAGCGCCGGAAAGACCGCCTGGACCGTGCTGCAGAAGCACTACCGGGCCATCTGCGGCGGGACGACCGCGGGGCCGTATCTGAACGGCGCCGGATCCAACGCGGGGATCGCTACGGCGGCCCTGTGCGCCTGGACGGAGGCATTTGCGGCGCAGATGCTGCTGCCGGACTCCGAATGGGCCGCGGACGAGCTGATCCGGATAGTGTACAACGGTCTGGCCTACTGCCTGAGCGGGGACAACCTGCCGAAGGAACAGCTGGTTAACAGCATTACGGGAACGAACGAGCCGGACGGAAGCACCGCCCTGTACGCGCGGGCAACAAGAGCGGCGGCGGCCATGTATCGCCACGCGGTGACGGTAACGGAGAGCGGGATCCGGATCAACTATCCGGCCCGGGCCAGATACCTGCTGATGATCCGGAAGCACGCGGTGATCCTCCAGAGCGACGGGGACAGCATCCGCTTCAGCTGCAAAAGCGAGACGACGACCACGGCGGACGTGTTCCGGAGCCGGACGGAAACCGCGGCGATCACCCTGCGGCGCGGCGAAACGCGCATGCCGCTGGGGGACAGCGGGACGGACACCGGCAAAGCCGGGAGATACCTGCGCATCGAAGAACTGCGGTGCCCGCAGGACAGCATCCAGTATGACCAGCAGGACGCAGTGGCGGAAGAGAACACCCACCACCGGGGCGTGTGCTGGTTTGTGCGGAACCGGCTGCAGGTCTGTCCCTGTGAAGCGGAGGACTACGCCTGGGCCGCGGCGGAGAAGCCGGAAAGCGAAAACGGAGAAATCAAGGTAAAGCTCCGGCACATCGAAGGATGGCACCTGCGGCACGACGAGGCGGACGACATCCCGGTGCTGCCCTCCCGGTTCGACGGGGAGAAGACGGCGACGCTGGAGCCGTATGACCGGACGAAGGCAAAAGTATCGATGTTTCCGAGGATCAATCCCTTATGTTTGAAGTAAGACTTGCCCCCATGTGCGGCATAACGGACCATATCTTCCGGACGATATGCTACGAACAGGGGTGCGACCTTGCGTATACGGAAATGATCAGCGCGATGGGCTATCTGTGCGCGCCGGAACAGCGGGCCACCCGGGAGCTGATGATCCGGGGAGAAAAGGAACCGAAGCTGGTGCTGCAGCTGTTCGGGCGGGATCCGGACACCGTCGCGGAGGCGGCCCGTCGCATCACAGCCGGGGGCCTGTACGACGGGATCGACCTGAACATGGGATGCCCGGCGAAGAAGATTGCCCCGAGCGGCGAGGGATGCGGGCTGATGCGGACGCCGGAGACAGCGCGGGCCATGATGGAGAAGACGGTGAAGGCGACGGAGGTCCCGGTGACGGTAAAAATGCGGCTGGGATACGACCGGGAGCACATCAACGTGATCGAATACGCCAGAATGGCAGAAGACGCGGGGATCCGCGGCATCACGGTGCACGGGCGCACGCGGGAGCAGCAATACGGCGGGGAAGCCGACTGGGACATGATCGCGAAGGTGAAGGCGGCCGTCAAAATTCCCGTGATCGGGAACGGCGACATCTTCAGCGCGGAGCAGGCGATCCGGTTTCAGGAGATGAGCGGCACGGACGGCGTCATGATCGGCCGGGGCGCGATGGGGAATCCGTGGATCTTCCGGGAAATCAAGGCGGCGATGCGGGGCGAAAGGCCGGAGGGAGCGACCCCGGCGGAACGGTACGGGATGATCCTGCGGCATTATCAGGCCATGCTGGAAAGCAGGCCGGAGCGGATCGCCGTGAACGAAATGCGAAAGCACATCGGATGGTATATCAGGGGGCTGAACGGCGCGGCCGCCTTCCGGGCGAAGATCAACCGGGCCGACAAACCGGAGGAAGCCCTGGGACTGATCCGGGACTTCTTCGAAAAGAACGAAAGCAAAGACAGGGAACGGAGGCAGGAGCATGAAGAGCAAAGCTGAGAAGAGGATCATCGCCCTGATCCTGGGCCTTCTGCTGCTGATTCCCATGATTTCCGCGGCGGAAACGCCGCTGCCGGTTCAGCTTCTGACGGGGAAGGATCCCGGGCCGATCCGGATCCTGATTTCCAAACCTGAAGTCAAAAAGCTGGCCCAGTTCGACGAGAACCGGACCGAACAGCTGAATAAGCTGATCAGGCATCTGTCCCTGGACCTGAGCCTGGACGGCAACCTCAGCAGTACGGGGATCCTGATCAACAAAGAAGAAGCGTTCTCTTACCTGCAAAGGGACGGAGAAAGCGGAGCGGAACGGATTTATTCCTTTGAGCCGGAGACCGTTTATGCAGAGGAGAAGAAGGACACGGAGGAACCGGACGAAGACGACTTCACGGTGTTCCTGGAGCAGATCCTGATCGGGAGCGGCCGGGAAATGGACGAATACTACGCGCTGTTCGCCCGGGCGCCGGAGGCATTCGAAGACCGGGCAAGAAAAGAAGGGACCGAGCTGCGCTTCTCCGGCTTCGGACGGGCCATCCAGCGGGTTACCATTTCTTTTCCGGCCAATTATGTGAAGGAAAACTTCCCCAAAGCCCTGGCGGACCTGGCGGAGGACGAATCCCTCCGGGAGAAGATCAACGGGATGACCTTCGAGGGGAACCAGAAGATCGGGCTGCTGTACGACGAGGCGGGGAAGATCGTACGGATCAACTATGACGGAAAGGTCGGCAGGACGCCCGAAACGCTGCGGAAGATCACGCTGGTCTGGAAGGTGCTGCGGGAAGAGGACCATCAGAAGGACAGCATCTCCCTGAAGACACCAGCGATGACCGGCGCCGACAAGGACAACATGACGCTGGAGCGGGACATCGACAACACCGATCCCGCCGCCGGCAGCTATACCTGGGATATCCAGATCGACCACAGAGCCGGGAAAGAAGACAAAAAGGCGACCCGGTTTACCGCCGACCTGAAGCGCAGCGAGGGCGTGATCAGCGGCACGATGGAATACAGCTACAAGCGGGACGGCAAGAACCCGAAGATCAGGATCTACCCGGAGATCCGGGAAGAAAATGAGGGAGAATACAGCGGGACACTTGAATTTGCCGATTATTCAGGTAAAATAGAAAAGAACCGATATCTGGCACAGGTAAAGCTTCAGAAGGGCGAGAAGCTCCAATGGCCCGAGGGCGCGGCCGGGAAGGCCCCGGGGGCGCAGGGCGAAGAGACGACGGCAACACCCGAAGAGACGGCCGTGAGCCTCATCATCCGGAAGCTGTTTGAACTGCCGGAAAAGGACCTGCAATACTTCAGCCATGAGATCCCGGAGGATCTCTGGGAAGAGCTGATTCATTGACAAGACAGGGGAGAGAGAGCCATGAAAAGAAAGATTATCTGTATCATTGCCGGTTTGATCCTGCTGCTGACCGGGACGGCCGGGGCGGCAAGCTACACGCTGCCGGAAAAGATGCAGAATCAGCTGGCGATCGGCAGCGGACTGAAGGGAACCTTTACCGTCACGGCGGACGGGGAGATTTCCAAAACTCCCTTTCTGAACGCGGTTGCCGACGCGACCTTCGATCTGCGCGGCATGGCCTCGGGACATGACTTCCACTACTACCTGTTTCAGGAGAACAACGGAAGCCAGACGAACCTGGCGGAGCTGTACCGGAAGGACGGAAAATACTACTTCCGGAGCGACGCGGTACAGGGAACGATCCTGGAGCTGACCGGGTTCTCGGTATACCTGGACGGCCTTTTCGGCGTCAAGGGCGAGAACGAGACGCTGACCTCCGCGCTGGTGAACTATTTCGCGCTGCCGGAGGACACGAAGGAAAAGCAGTGGAAGACGGTATTCACGAAATACCAGAACGCCCTGGAAATGTGGCTGCACGACTTTACGGCCCAGGCCGAAGTGGTGAAGCAGGAAAACGGGAGCTCGGCGTTTGACTTCTCCTACGTGATCCCGATCGACGAGGTGAAAAACAAGCTGATTTCCCTGTTCGCGGATTTCGCCGGGGACGCGGAGCTGCAGGCGCTGCTGGACACGATCATGACGAAGGAACAGAAGGACCTGTATTTCAACGGCGGGCTGCTCTGGTTCTACGAGCAGGCGATCGGCGCGCTGGACATCAAGGAGGACATCCGGCTCAGCAAGCGCGTATCCGCGCTGGGGGACCTGATCAACTCCAGCATGGTGCTGCCGCTGGACCCGAAGATCACGGGATATAACTCCATCACGATCGAGAGCGCCAACGGATATTCGATGTATGTGCTGGAGGGCGCGGACAAAGCGATCGTGGTCGGGCTGCCGGATCTTGACCTGCTGAAGGAACAGGAATACGAAAAGTCCGTATGGCTCTCGGTGATCAACAACGAGAAACCGGGCGGGGACGGAAACTTCTCCGTGCGGGCGGACATCCGGAAGACTTTCAAAACATACAACGACGAGGAGGACCGGAGCCACCAGGAGGAGCACTACGAGGTTTCGATCCGGGAGGATAAAACCTGGCTGCCGGAAGCCCACAAGGATTCGAAACTGATCGAATGGCACGACATCGAAGGCGAACTGGATCTGCACTACCACAGCAAATACTCCCAGAACAGCGCCACGACGCTGGAGATCAAAGCCGGATTCAAAAAGGACGACGGCTCCGAGGTTATGATCGACGGGAAACTCAAGACGGCGGCGCCGTGGCTGTTCATACCCTTTGAGATCACGGATCCCATCGAAATCGGACCGGAGCATCCCGAAATTACGGAAGCATACGGGACGGACTGGGTCAGCAACGCCCCCTCCCTGATCCACCATACGGAGGCAACGGAAGCGGAGACAGAGGCCCCCGCGACGGACGCACCCGAAACCGAACCTGAAAACAGCGAAGAACAGGACGCTTCCGACACGGCGGAAGCGGCGCCCCTGCCGGAGGACACGGAGAGCGGAGAGGATGGGGAATGAGCATCAAACGAGTCATTTGCCTGCTGACGGCCTTCAGCCTGATTGCGTGTTTCCTGACCGTATCATCCGCCGCGGCTGAAAGCAGCACGGTGGCCTTCTCCCTGCGGGACGACGGGGAGGAGATCTTCCTGGAGACAACGCTGCTGCCGGAAGGCCGGATCACGGTGACGCACCCTGAAGGGACGGAAAGCGGGGCACTGTTCGCGCTGATCGGGCCGGAGGCGCTGCCGGAGATCCTCGAAGGCTTCCGCGGCGCGGTGACCGCCCTGAACGGGGAAAAGGCCGAAATCCGGAAGGGCCTCTATGCCGGCGACCTGTTTGACCAGGCGACGGAGCAGGCGCTGCTGACCCTGAGCGCGGAGGAAGCGGTGCAACTGGCCGAAAAAACGGCGGAGCGGATGCGGGAAGCGGGGAGCGCGGCCGCGGATGGCGCCGAAGCCCTTCTGAAAGCATTCGTGAAGCAGGTGTTTGACAACGAAACAAAGGCCTGTATCAGCACCTATGATACAGACCGGTATATCACGATCGAGATCGAACGGGGCGGGGAAATCCTCATGCCGCTTTCAGCCGCCCTGCAGGACCGGAATGCCCTGAACACGGCGATCTGCCGCGGAGCCGGCGGCGCCGCCTACTATGAAACGATCCGCCGCAACCGGAATGAAGCGGGGATTGAATACCTCTTCGACCTTTACCGGACAACAGTGCCTTCCCTGCGCATGGTCCGGGCAGATGAATGCGTACAGTCCGGCAGTCTCCGAATCAGCAGCCTCAGCGGTGGAGACTATGACTTCGAGGGAGAGCTTCAGACCGCGCTGCTGCCTTCCGCCGCGGGCATCCGGGGAAGCCGGAGGATCGGGGCAGATGGAAAAGGACGGATCGACGCCGAAATGGCGTTTGAAGGGGAAACGGACAGCCTGACCTATTCCCTGCTGACGATCCTGTATAGTTTGGCGCAGCCGTGACACCTCATCCGGCATCAACCATACAGACCGCGTAAGCGGAGATTCCTTCTTCGCGGCCTTCGAAACCGAGCTTTTCCGTCGTCGTGGCTTTGACATTCACGGCGGCGTTTTCTATTCCCAGGGCTTCCGCGACCGTGGAAACCATCTGCGGAATAAAGGGCAGAAGCTTCGGCTTCTGGGCGACGATGGTGATATCCGCGTTGACAAGGGTGAAGCCGGCTTCCTGAATGAGCCGGTTTGTTTCCTTCAGAAGCAGGAGGGAGGAAATGCCCTTATAACGATCGTCCGTATCGGGGAAATGACGACCTATATCCCCCAGGGCGCAGGCGCCCAGCATCGCGTCCATCAGCGCGTGGAGGGCAACGTCGGCGTCGCTGTGGCCGAGGAGGCCCAGGGTCCAGGGAACCTCCACACCGCAGAGGATCAAGCTGCGGCCCTCCACCAGACGGTGAACATCGTAACCCATACCGACTCTCATGGGATGAGGCGCTCCTTTCAGAATCAGATTCGCCGCGGTCAGGTCCTCCGGCGTGGTGAGTTTCAGGTTTGTCCTGGCTCCGGGAACGATGCGGACCGGGAAACCGTAACGCTCCATGAGGGATGCGTCATCGGTACCGACGAACCCCTCCTCCGAGGCCCGAAGGGAGGCGGACAGCAGATCCCTGCCACGGAAGCCCTGGGGCGTCTGGATCTCAAAAAGCCGGGACCGGTCGACGGTCCGGACCACCAGGCCGGCGTCGTCGCA
>JAEEGL010935143.1_pt1 | contig 13191 bp, 14 predicted proteins | sample 9134231 | NCBI WGS metagenome assembly JAEEGL01 (sample SAMN16246548, study PRJNA631951) | gut metagenome | biome: gut microbiome; feature: rumen; material: fiber-attached | host: Bos | place: Iran: Karaj | collected 2018-10
CGATCCCTGTCCGGAGATGCTTCTTGACTGTAGCTCCATTATACATCTCCTGTCCGGAATTTTCACCCCCTGTGTCCAATTTTAGTTTACCACTTCACTCTGGAGAAACAATAAGCCTCTTGACACCCTAGGACAAACCGGGTATAATATAATTAGTTTGAATCTCATCTCAGAAATCTACTGTTGAGAAATCTTGCTCTTCAGAAGGAACGGCCGTTCATGCACTGCCTTCTGAGGTATAATACTGGAGGCATTCCATGAGAAGATTTAGCACAGGATTATTATTGATTATGTTTCTCATCTGCATGATGATCCCCTTCACTTCACTAATAGTAGAAGCAGGTGACTCTATAGCTTTACAAGATTCAGAAGATAATGATCCCATCGAAATCCAAGAACCCGTTGCAGTTACAGTAACTGATTATGTTGAGATTCTCAAAAATGACGTTATGACAATTACTCCCATCTTAACGCCAGTAAATGCAATCACGCAATTAACTTTCTTCTCTTCGGATGAAACAATTGTACATGTAGTCCCATCAGGAATTGGCTATACATTTAATATTCTTGCTGTAAATGAAGGGAGAGCCACAATCACAATAATAACTGATAATGGGCTTATTGCTAAATGTGTTGTTAATGTTATAGATTCGCCTGATCCTATCCACATAAGTATTGACGATCTTGAGATTCATCAAGGTGAATCTCGCTACATAACAGTGTATCGGGATCCTGAAGAAGCGATTATTCAATTCGAGAAAATTGTATCCGATGATGTTTCCATAGCCACAACATTCACAGGAGGAGGGACTTCTTCAGTTGGAGTCCATGGAATCAATGCGGGCTCTACAACAATAACAGTCGCAACAGTAAATGGATTAGAAACTTCTTTTCAATTAACAGTAATTCCATCTCCCGATCCCGAAACTATCGAAATCCCTGAAGTCTATACTATAATAGAGGGCGAAACCTGGGATATCCCAATACACATTACTCCGCAAGAAGCTTATACGATATTTGATGCATATTCTGAAAACAATGATATAGCGATAGCTAGGCCAACAGGAGTCTCTGATGGATGCAGAGTATTTGGATTTACAGCAGGAACAGTTGAGATCAGTGTTACAACAGAGAATGGACTGACCGCAATCTGCAAGGTAACAGTTGAACACGACTGGGAAGATGACATAATCAAAATAGAAGCTACTTCTGAACACGAAGGTGGGTTAGTACGGCGCTGTAAAGTATGTGGTCATATTTCATGTGTAAACACACATGACGAGATTGACGATCCAGCTGTTCCTCCAACTTGTACGGAAACAGGATTAACCGAAGGAAAGCATTGTGCTATATGTGGCGAAGTGCTAATAGCGCAAAAAACTATCGAGGAGCTCCCGCATACAGTAGAGAAGGTCGAAGGCAAGCCTGCTACCTGTACGGAGCATGGCCTGACAGACGGCGTGAAGTGCTCCGTCTGCGGCGAGATTCTCGTAGAGCAGGAAATCATTCAGGCGACGGGACACACCAAAGAAACCATCACAGGCAAGCCCGCGACCTGCACGGAGGATGGGCTGACAGACGGTACGAAGTGTTCCATCTGCGGCGAATTGCTGGCAGCGCAAGAAGAGATCGCCGCCCTCGGCCACAGCTGGGACGCGGGTAAGGTAACGAAGGAGCCCACGGCCACGGCGACGGGCGTCAGGACCTACACGTGCAAGAGATGCGGCACGACCAAAACGGAGACGATCCCGAAGCTCGACGCCACTGTACTCATCGGCGACGTGAACCAGGACGGCGAGGTCAACGCCACCGACCGCATGATCCTCTCTCGGTATCTCGCGGGCTGGGAAGGTTACGGCACGAAGATCAAATCCATGGACGCCGCCGACATCGACCGCAACAGCAAAGTCGAAGCCAAGGACCGCATGATCCTTGCGCGGTACCTCGCCGGGTGGACGGGGTACGATACGTACTTCAAATAAAACCTCATCACAACAGCGCAGCCGCTCGGATCAACCCGGGCGGCTGTTTTTTACTGTTTGGTTGGATGGACATCCGATCTCCCCGAGAAGTCCGAGGTCCCACAGGAGGCGTCCGAGGACGTATTTGTCCCGGATGTCCTTCGCCATGAGAAAGGCCTCGCGCGCGTCCCCGTCCGATACGCCGATCTCGGCAAACGACGTCGGGTGCCCGATCGAGCGCATGAACGCCTCGAGCTCCGCCGATTTCGGGAGCGTCCCGATGATCGCGAGGATCTCGTCCCAGTGCGCGAGGATCTTCTCGAGCCGCGCGGCATGCTTTCGGGGATCGTACTTCCCTTCCCGCCGCTCGCCCGCGATCATCGCCTCCGCGCCCGCGCCGAGCTGTTCCCGGAGATGGGCGTTCCATGCGTCCGGATCGAAGGCGCGCACGGCGGCGAGGGCTTTTTCGCGCTCCGGCGTGATCGACGCGAGCCGTTCGTACGCGCGGATGGTTTCGAGCGTCGCGATGCCGCACTGGATGCCGTGCAGATCGGCGGGCGTTCCGAAGGCGAGCGCGCGCATGTCGAGGATGTGCGAGATGTAGTGCTCCATCCCCGAGGCCGGGCGGGAGATCCCGGCGTAATTCATCGCGAGCCCCGAGACGACGAGCCCTTCCATCACCGAGGCCGCCGCGTCCGGGTCGCCCCGCACCGCACCGGGAGCCGCCTTCACGCAGGTGTCGAGCGCGTCTTTGACGATGGCGGCGACGGTCTCGCAGAAGGGATCTCCCACGAGGAGCGCCGCGATCCGCCACTCGGCGATGCTGACGTATTTCGCGAGCATGTCGCCCACGCCGGAGCGGATCATGTGCACGGGCGCGGCCGCAAGAACGGCGGGATCGGCGACGACCGCGTCGGGGCACTTCGACGGAAGGGAGACCTTCAGCCCGCCGCGCTCCATCGAGGAGGTCCCGGAGGCAAATCCGTCCATCGAGGGAGCCGTCGCGACGATCAGATCGGGGATCCCCTTCGCGCGGGAGAGGATCTTGCCCGTGTCGTTCAGAACGCCGCTCCCCACCGCGATCACGCCGTCCGCGTCGGGCGGGCAGAACATCACGGCTTCCCCGACGATCCGCTCGTCCGGCGCGGGCTTCTCGCGCTCCACGATGTGCAGAGCGTATGCGATCCCGGCGGAGGAGAGGATCCTTGCGACGCGCTCCCCGGCGGCTTCGCAGGTATGCCGGTCACAGAGGACGAAGGGCTTTTGGACGCTGTATTTCCGGAGCAGCAGCGGGAGCTCTTCCATCGCACCGGACCCGATCAGGCAATCGGTGAGCCCGCCGAAATGGCGCTTCCCGCACGACGGACAGACGAAGCCGTCCTCGCGCATCAGACTCTTGAGATCGGTTTTCATGTCTTCCATCCCTCCCGCAGTCTCCGGATGTTCCCGGCGAGGTCGTCTCCCGAAAAGACCGACGACGAGCCGCAGACGAAAAGATCCGCGCCTGCCTCCCGCATCTTCACGGCGTTGGAGAAGCTGACGTTGCCGTCGACCTCGATGCGGATGCCGGGATGACCGCGCTCGTCGAGGTATTTCCGGCAGTCCGCGATCTTGCCGAGCGTTGCCGGGATGAGCTTCTGTCCCGCGAAGCCGGGATTGACCGTCATGAGCAGGACCGCGTCGATGTCGTCGAGGACATAGTCGAGCGCACTAAGCGGCGTCGCGGGGTTGAGCGCGGCCATCGGCAGCCCTCCCGCCTGGCGGATCGCGGCGAGCGCGCGCTGGAGGTGATCGGTGGCCTCCGCATGGACCGAGACGTATTCGCCCGGCTGCACGTCGAACCACGCGATCTTCCACTCCGGTTCGGTGATCATCAGGTGGATATCGAGCGGGATCGGAGACAGGCGGCGCAGCTGACGGCAGAAATCGGTGCCGAGGGTGTAATTCTTGACGAAAACGCCGTCCATGACATCGACATGCAGGTAGTCGACGCCCAACCCGGCGAACAGCGAAAGCGTCTCCGTGAAGCGCGCATAATCGACGCACATCATCGAAGGCGAGAGAAGAGGAGACAGCATGACACACCCCAGAGGTTGTTTTTGTATTGCTTTTATTATAGCAGAGCGGCGGGCGGATGACAAGGCTTTCGGTGGAAATTTCCGGAACACGGAAAAAGCGCCGAACGGTCAGCCTTGTTTCGTCAGCTCGTTTGCGCACGGCTTCCCGTCCCGGAGCGCGGCGAGATTCTCTACCGTCGTCGCGGCGATGTTGTCGAGCGCTTCTTCGGTCAGGAACGCCTGATGCGACGTCACGAGCACGTTCGGCATGGTGATGAGACGAGCGAGGGTGTCGTCGTCGAAGATGTGTCCGGAGAGATCCCGGAAGAAGACGTCTCCCTCCTCCTCGTAGACGTCGAGGCAGGCCGCGCCGATGTGACGCTCCTTGATCCCTTCGAGAAGCGCTTCGGAGTCGATCAGCGCGCCGCGGGAGGTGTTGACGAGGATGACGCCTTTTTTCATGATCTTCACCGTCTCGCAGTTGACGAGGTGGAACGTCTCCTCGGTCAGCGGGCAGTGGAAGGAGATGATGTCGCTCTCTCGGAAAAGCCCGTCGAGCGGAACGTAGTCGATCCCCGCGTCCTTCGCCGGGAACTTGTCGTAAGCCAGCACCTTCATCCCGAATCCGCGGCAGATATCGATGAACACCCGTCCGATGCGGCCCGTTCCGACGACGCCGACGGTCTTTCCGTGCAGATCGAAGCCCGTGAGGCCGGAAAGGCTGAAATTGAAGTCCTTCGTCCGGTTGTATGCCTTGTGGATGCGCCGGACCGACGTCAGCAGCAGAGCCATCGCATGCTCCGCCACCGCATAGGGGGAATAGGCCGGGACCCGCACCACGCGCACGTTTCCCGCCGCGTAGTCGAGATCGACGTTGTTGTATCCCGCGCACCGCAGGGCGACGAATTTGACGCCGCAGGACGCGAGCCGGTCGATCACCATGGCGTTCACCGTATCGTTGACAAAGACGCACACGCCGTCGGCGCCCTGGGCCAATGCCGCCGTATCCTCGTTGAGCTTGGTTTCGTAGAATTTGAAATCGATCCCGTTTTTCTTCCCGTATTTGGCGAACGCGGGAATGTCGTAGGGTTTCGCGTCGAAAAATGCGATCCTCATGTGTTTCTCCTTTTCGTTTTCCGTGCAGTCTGACAGCCTTAGTATGTCGGGAAAAGGCAGCTTCATGCAGCAAGCTTCACGCAAATCCGCGGAAGGCGGAATGTCTTTCCGGACAGTCTCCACCGATGACGGAGACCGGAACCGGTCTCAATCCACGGCGAAGAAGGACACCGTCTCCCCGTAAATCTCCCGGAAGCCAAGAGAGCGGGCAAGGCGGGCGGATTCCTGCGTCACGGCGTACCCGTAATACGCGCGCCGTCCCCGGAGCGTCGCCTCGGACACATACCGGCTGACAAGCGCACACCCGATCCCATGGCCGCGCAGATCATCGCGCACGAACACATTCACGATGTCGTAATACGCCCGTCCGGCCTCCGTCGCCCAGAGATACCCGCCGAGGTCCCCGTCCTCCGCACACGCGAGCCAGAGCCGGTCTGACGGACCGAATTCCCGGACTTCGTCGGGGAACGCGCCCCACACGCTCCGCTCGAGCTCGGAGAGTTCCTCGAAATCCCCGTCCGCCGCTTCCCGGATACAGCAGCCGGCGGGCGGGAATGCGCGGAGATGCGCCGTCTGGCACGCGAAGAGGCCCCATCGGTCGATCGATTTGCCCATCGGATCCGCCCGGAAGCGGTGACCGCCCGCCGGGATCTTCGCGGAAAACCCGACCGGCACGCCGGAGCAGAAGCAGAGCCTCGTCCCCATCCGGACGGCGGGATCGGAAAGCGCCTCTTCGAGAAATCCGGACGGGCTGCCGTACACCCGAACGGTCGTTCCTTCGGCGAAGTCCGTGATCACGGCGCATCCGTCCGCAATCGATTCCGCATCGGCGGCATACACCGAGACGCCGCGCCGCCGGACGGGGTGAGCGAGATCGAGCAGGACATAGAGCCAGCGTCCGGGATCCCGCTCCATCGCCCGGATCGCATCGGTCTGCAGAATCCGCATCTTTTCCTCCTGTTCCGCGGGACCGTCCGCAAATTCACCGCCGCTCTTGACATGGCGGGCAAAATGTGTTATACTGAAGGCGTGACAGGGGACGGCACCCATCGAACAAAACAGCGTCACCCATCGCGCACAAGGACACGAGGTCACAGTCTTATGATGAAACTCATCCAAGTCGTCGATGACTCAGGAAAACGATATGAACCGACCCACCCCAAAAGGGCAAAGGGACTTGTAAAGAAAGGGAGGGCTCGATTCATCGGCGGAGACACCATCTGCCTCGTTGCCCCTCCCGACCATGATTTTGAGGAGGTTTTTCCCATGGCAGACACCAATCCCACCATGACCGTCGAGTACATTCTCGGCCAGATCGAAAAGCTGAGCGCGGAGCCGGCATACATTCAGGAAGCCATCGCGAAGATCGACAACTCCGCGCCGGACAAGGCTCCCGCCATCGCGGCCGTCGTAGAGGCGAGAGAGACCACGAACCGTTCGGTCCTGGACTTCTACCGCCAGCTCTATGCCGACCTGAATCCGCAGGCACACGCCATGACGGTCCTCGAAAAGGCCGCCGGCACGTCGGGCATTCCGATGGGCGAGGTCACCAACATGCTGAACAGACTCCTGGGTCTCGAAAGCAAATAATCCGTATCCCGAGGGGCTGCATACACATGCGGCCCCATTTTTAGAATCCGACGCCGTTCACGGTGAACCCGTCCGGGGTGATCTCGACGATCGGGAAATCCGCGTCGTCATAGACGGGACTCCGCTCGGGGCTCGGGATGTTGAGAAACCGGATCCCGTGCCAGGTATCCGCACGCGCGGTGTGATGATGCCCCTGAAAGACCGCCTCCACGCAGCCGGACGCGGCGAGAAGATCGCAGATCTCGCGGGCGTTCCCGATCCGGAACCAGTCGTCGTGCTCGTCCCCGGTCTCCCAATACAGGCAGTTGTGCGTGAAGACAAAGGTCCGCGCGGGCGTTTTCAGCACCTCCCGGAGCCATCCGGCCTGTGCCTCGTCGACGATGCCGAACCGCCAGTCGAAATTGTCCGCACCGTAATGCACGCCGTCCGGGCGGATGTTCGTGTCGAGGATCACGAAGCGGATTCCGTCGACCGAAAAACAGTCATACGTCCTCTCCGTCCGCCAGACCGAAAGGACCTCGTCAAGCGTGAGCTGCTGGAACTCGTGGTTCCCGAACACCGCATGCACCGGGAATCCGTATCCGTTCCAGAGACGGATCATGTCGGAAAGCTGCGCCGCCTGCTCCCGTGCGTCCCGCGCAGGCTGGGTGTTGTCCCCGAGCGACACGGCAAAAGCGACGCCCGCTTCCCGGAACCGCACAAGACCGCGCTTCAGATCGTCGAGAGAGCGACCGCCGTATCCGCGTTCCGGCAGACCGGGCAGGTTGGAATGAAGATCGGAGAATAGCCCGAAGCGCATGATGCCGCCTCCTCAGAGAATGTCGCCCTTGAGATACGCGCGGTATGTCGCATCGCCGTCAAACCAGCTCTCGTCGCCGTGATTCAGGCAGAGATTGGCGAGGACCCCGCGGCCGCCTTCTTCCGCCCGGAGGATCGTGTTGACGTTTTCCTTCGTTTTGAAGCCGACCTTGATGTTCGTGACCATGCTTCCGAACCGGCCGTCGCACCGGATCAGGGTCTGCGGACCGCCCTTGTCCGAATACCAGAAGGCGAAGCAGTCGGTCATAACGTCGCGGATATTGTCGGCGAGACGGAACCCGCTCGCAAACTGGTCGCTGTAGCAGAAATTCATCCAGTTGTTCCCGCAGCGGTCAAAGAAGCCGCAGGAGCCTTCGTAATCCGTGTTGTCCGAGGTATAGAGCGGGTGGAGATTGCGCAGGCTGTTCCCCGCCGAACGCAGCTCGACGCCGATATAGACATTGGCGATCCGCATGTTCGTGAAGGTGTTGTCGAAGCCCTCGACGAGGACGCCGACGGAATCTGTGCCGCCCGTACCGACGATGTTGACGCCCGTGACGTCCGCGTCGGAGGAGCCGGAATTCGCCCCGTGCTTGATGTGGATGCCGACCCTGGCATGCTTGATCGAGACGTTCCGGATCGCGGTCTCCCGTCCGCTGTCGACGGAGACGGCTTTCGCGCGCCCCGCCCCGTCGATAATCCCGCCGGAGAGGGAATAATTCGACCCGTTGATCGTGATGGAATTGTAGGGATCCTTACCGCCCAGCCGGATCATGGCCTCATCGGAATCCCAGTCCTCCGAAGCCCGGATCACGGCGAAATCCGAAAGCGCGAGGGACACGGCTTTCCGCGGATCGGCGGGTGTGCACAGCGGACGGGAAATGCGGTAAAGACCGTCCGGGATGAGGATCGTGCGGTTGGGGTTTTCGTCGATCAGGGCCTGCAGATCGGCTGTGACGTCGCGCGAGCCGTCGGTCGGGACCGAATCGGACGCGAGGATGCGGGTGTCGCTCATGAGCTGCTCCTCCTTGCTGTTCTGAATCTGCCTTGTTTTCTCCATTATATCATTCTCACCGCCGAAAAGCAAGCGTCCCGCCGCAAATCTGTCAGCATCCGTTTTCAGAAGGAGGTTTTTTATGAAGCAGCCCGCTCCCGTCCTCATCGTCTTCGGCCAGTCGAACGCCCATGCGCACGGCGTCCCGCTGCCGCCCGAGGAGCGCGGTTTACCGCCGTGCACGCGTGTCTTCACCCTGCCCTGCGTTCCGAATCAGGCTTTCTCCCCCGCTCCGGTCGTCTGGGAAGGATACACCTCCCTCGGCACCAATCTCGGAGCCGACGCGGAAGAGACCGCCTGCCTGCCGACATATCTCGCCCGGATGTGGGAGGAAGAACCGGATCTCCCTCCGCTGTACATCATCCGGATCTCGATCGGTGCGCAGGGGGTGACGGAGAAGTACATGTGGTACCCGGACGCGCCGCGGCGTCTCAGACCCGGCCCTCACGGGATCGCCGACATCTCGCTCTTCCCGCTCTCCTGCGACGTGCTACGCCGGGCAGCGGACGATCTCGCCGCGCGCGGTCTCGAACCGGTCATCCTCGGCCTGCACTGGCTCGGCGGCGAGGAGGAGACGGGCGTTCCCGTTGAAAAGCTGGACGTCCTCCCGGACATCTATCACCGGCTGTTCCGGGGCTGGCGCGACGCCGTCGGAGTCCCTCTGCCGATCTTTCTCTACCTGATCCGGTCGGAAGAGCGAAGCGCGTCGATCGGCGAGGACCCGCGCTGCATCCAAACGATCAACAAGGTCTTCCGCGACCTCGCTGACGAGGACCCGTCCGTCTCCGTCGTCGATCCGCGGGACTGCCCCTTCTATGATCCCGGCGAGCCGCTCGTGAACGGCATCTTCTCCCCGGACGGGAATCACCTCGCGGCGCGGACACATCGATGGTTCGCCGAGACGATCCTCGCGGACGCGAAGAAGCGGTTCCAATAAACCGATAAAACAAAAAGGATGCCCGCGCATCCTTTTCGTTTGCAGGAAAAGAGGAAAACGGAGCCGGGCCCCGCGCCGCAAAAGCCAATCCTTCGTCAGGAGTCCGCGCAGGGTCCGGATGTGCGTCCGTTTTCCTCATCTATATAGACGCGAAATCATCGAAAATGTTTCGCTGTTTTCTGTAAATAAATTGTGAATTCTGCAAAAAACAGAAAAAGCAGGAGTTTTCCTGCTCTTTTTGCCTGGGAATATTCGATCATCTCTTATGAGCGCCGTCGGCAAGCAGGCGGAAGCCGAACTCGTCGATCCGCGCGAGGATATCGCCGGACACCTTGCTGCGGAGAATTTCGCGGGCAAGGTCGAGATTCGGCGCACGGCTCGTGAGGTTGTGAGCGTCCGTCCCGAGGAGCTGGGCTCTTCCCTCTTCAAACATGCGGATCCAGCGCTTGCTGTTCCAGCCGAATTTCGACTGGAGCGATTCCGCGTTGATCTGGACGATCACCGGCAGCTCGAGGATGCGGTCGTAGATCTCGTTTCCCTTCTGAAATTCCGCGAACCGCTCGTAATGCGCGAGGATCACCCGGAAACGGCGGTCGTAGCAGAGCGCGGACACCGCGTTGAACTCATAAACGGACCACGGCGCGAAGGGCATTTCGAGAAGCAGGATATCCGTGTCGCCGATGCAGAGCTTTCCGAGATCCTCATCCGTTTCGATCCCGAAGAAGAAAGCCACCTCCGAGCCGAGCGCGATCGACGGGACATTCCACTCCGGTTCTTCCCGGATCCGGGTGCACAAATGGCGGTAGGACGCCGTTCGCCGCTCGAGGAAATCCGAGATCTCTTCGTTTTTCCGGTAGTAATGCGAGGTCGAAACCACCAGATCGCACCCGTAGTTTTTCATCCGCTGCAGCATTTCGAGAGACATGGCCGTCGATTTGCTGCCGTCGTCTATTTTCGGCAGGATGTGGCTGTGAAAATCGATCACTGGGTAGCGCGTCATGCGGATGCTCCTTGCTTGAGGTGGATTGAGTGCGGAAAATCACGCGGGAGTTTCCGCATACCGAGATATTATAGCACGTTCCGAAAGGGATTGCAAGTATTTGTTTCCGTTTTTTCACCGGATTCCGGGAATTCGGGCAGCTTTTCAGAACAGCAGCGTCTTCCCGCACTTGTAGCAGGTCTTTCGGTCCCTTGTGTAGAACTCGCCGCAGAAGGGACAGACATACTCCGGTTCGAAGAGCTCGTCCGCGTCGGCGACGCCGATCCGTGCGGGATAGCGCAGGCCGCGGAGATAGACGAGCGTGTCCCCCTCCTTGTACGGCGCATGCGTCTGGAAGAGATTCACGCGCGCCGAGCCGTTGGCGATCTTGTCCGAGCGGAAGAGGGAGAGGAGATACGGCTTTTTCTCCCCGCGGTCGACGGTCACCTCGACCATCGTGCGGCGTCCGGGCTGACCGCGGGTCCCCGTGGATCGGATCCGCTCGAAGGCGCCGACCTCCGTCACCGTCCCCTGCCACGAGGGCCTGAAGAGCAGGTGGAGGCGGAAGAGGACGCAGGCAAGCACGGCGGCGACGGCGAAGACCATGACGATCCCCATCGCCGGATAGCGCAGGTTCGTGAAATCGATTCGGGTGCAGAGAAACCCCGCGGCTGCGAAAAGCAAGGCCGAGGCGAGGATGCGCACCAGGATGTGCTGCCGGTATTCCGCGCGAAAGGCAGCGGGCAGGCGGGTCATGTCGGGCTTCGTCACGATTCTTGTCCTCCCTTGATCTTTTCGAAATACGCCTTCGCGGCCTGCTCGGTCTTGTTCTCGCCGAATTCATAGAAGCGCATGCCCCGGAGGTCGTCCGGGAGATACTGCTGCTTCACCCAGTGGCCCGGGAAGGCGTGCGGATAGAGATACCCTTTGAATTTCGGGGAGCGCAGGTGCAGCGGGATCTCCGAGCCGCGCCCGGCGTGAAGTTCTTCCGCGGCGGCGTCATAGGCGGAGATCGCGGAATTCGATTTCGGCGCGGTCGCGAGAATGACGGCGGCGTTGGCAAGCGGGATCCGCGCTTCGGGGAGGCCGAGTTCCCGGGCTGCCTGGACGCACGCCTCGACGATCACCGGCGCCATCGGATAGGCGGGCCCGATGTCCTCGCTCGCGATCACGAGCAGACGCCGGCACGGGGAGATCAGATCCCCGCCTTCCAGAAGACGCGCGAGATAGAAGACCGCCGCATCCGGGTCGGACCCGCGGATGGACTTCTGGAGGCAGGACAGCAGATCGTAGTGCACGTCGCCGTCCCGGTCGAAATTGCTCTGGCTGACCGAGGAGGTGAGGGACCCGACGAGCGCCGCGTCAATGACGGGTGCGCCGCCCTCATCGGTATCCGCCGCGCCCGCCGCGACCTCGAGCATCGAAAGCGACCGCCGCACGTCCCCCGCTCCCGCGTCCGCGAGAAGCCGGAAGGCGTCGTCCGAGATCGAAGCGCCGGGATAGACGCGCGCGGCCACGGCCCGGAGACGTTCCTCGATATCCGCGGCGTCGACATGCTTGAACTCGAACACCGAACAGCGCGAGAGGAGCGCGTCGTAGATATAGTAATACGGATTCTCCGTCGTCGAGGCGATGAGCGTGATTCGCCCGTCTTCGAGGTATTCGAGCAGGGACTGCTGCTGTTTTTTATTGAAATACTGGATCTCGTCGAGGTAGAGCAGGATGCCGCCGGAGCCGAGGATCGTCCCGGTGTCCTTTGCCACGTCGCGGATGTCGCTGAGGCTTGCGGTCGTGGCGTTGAGCTTGTAGAGCGTCTTTCCGGCGCGCTCGGCGATGATGGAGGCGGCGGTGGTCTTGCCGCATCCGGGCGGACCGAAGAAGATCATCGACGGGATGACGCCGCGGTCCACCATCCGGCGGAGGATTCCCTGTTCCCCGAACAGATGGCGCTGTCCCGCGATTTCATCAAAGGAGGTCGGGCGGACCCGGTCGGCAAGGGGGGTGTTCTCAGGCATAAGCTGCTCCTTTCCCGCATAAAACAGGATGGAATCAATGCGTTGGGAGGGATTTCATGCGCACATGGCGGGAGTTCCGCATCAGCCGCGAGGGGAGGCACGGATTTCTCCTCGTCCTGCCGGTCTTCGAGGACACGGACGCCCCCGAGGACGCCGCGCGCATGAACCGGTTTTACCGGTCGGCATCGGAGGATCTCTACGCCGCCGCGCTCGATGCGATCGGAGGCGATGCCCGGCGGATCTTCTACCGCTGCGACGCGGATGTCGTGGAAACGGAAGCGGGCACGCGCGTGACGCTCTCGCTGTCCCTCTCGGTATCCGGCGAGCGGACGCGGCGCAAGACGATCACCCATCTCTGGCGGGACGGCGTGATCACCGCACGGGAGGCCTCCCCTATATTGTAGCGGGATTTCTTCCCTTTGTCAACCCCGGCGCGCGCTTTTCCGACGATCTTCTCCGATCCCCCTTGCAATCCGGCGGGAAATCCTGTATAATGGAAACAAATCCACTCCACGGAGGTATTCCATGAAGAGAATTTCCCTCGTCAATATCCGGCAGGGGACCAAGTCCGTCCCCCGTTTCTCCCAGGGCAACACCCTGCCCCTCGTGCAGCGTCCATTCGGCATGACGGCCTTCGCGCCCCAGACCGAGCGCAACGGAAGCTGGTACTACCATCCCGATTCC
>JAEEGL012345156.1_pt1 | contig 13191 bp, 9 predicted proteins | sample 9134231 | NCBI WGS metagenome assembly JAEEGL01 (sample SAMN16246548, study PRJNA631951) | gut metagenome | biome: gut microbiome; feature: rumen; material: fiber-attached | host: Bos | place: Iran: Karaj | collected 2018-10
CAGCCATTCTCCCTGCACCTTGGATTAGGGCACTGAAGGCAACGATTTGCTTCATCGATAACATGTACTGACATAGAATAATCCCCCGCTTTCTTTTTTGATTATTCTACATGTAAAGAAAATCAATAAATACCCCTTTTCGTGGAGCGTTTATTGATTTTCTTGAAGTGTGGGATAGGGAGACGTTTTGAAACAAGGGCGTAATGTGAATTTAAAATTTCACATTACGCTAGATATTCGTAGTTATTACACAAACTGTGATATTATAGTTCTGTCACCGTGATATATGAACACAATTTTTATCCCGTAACGGTGCGCATTACAGGGAATAACTCAGAATTTTAAGGAGCCAAAATAAATGATAAGTATTTTATTCGTCTGCCACGGCAACATATGCCGTTCCACAATGGCAGAGTTTGTGATGAAGGATATAGTGAATAAACAGGGGCTATATGACAGCTTTCACATTGAGTCTGGCGCTACACACACAGATGAGATCTGGAATGGAATGGGGAGCCCGGTGTATCCCCCTGCAAGGGCGAAGCTGAGGGAACATGGGATTGGGACAGGTGATAATGAGCTGGGAGTTAGTGAGAAAAGAGCTAAGCTCACCACCAGATCTGATTATGATAAATACGATTTCATTATCGGAATGGACAGCGCCAATATCCGCAATATGAACCACATCTACGGAGGAGACCCTAAGGGGAAGATCTTCAAGATGCTGGATTTCACAGATAGGGACGGAGACGTGGCTGATCCCTGGTATACCGGAAACTTCGATGCTACCTGGCGTGATGTGTCTGAGGGCTGCCACGGGCTTTTCCGTGCTATCCTGACAGATCCAAAGTATGCGAAGGTGCTTCAAAGCTCCATAGAAGACTGGGATGATGAACCTCAGGAACGAGGCCTTATCCACGATGATTTTCCACGAGGCTGACAGGACAATAAATCTATAAAGACCGCTGTATAGGCTACTTATGTAACCTGTACAGCGTTTTTTTGCAGCACACGGATAATAATTTTTTAATAATTTAGGTACGTTTGCCATGATATTATGTTATTGGTGGTATTACGTGAAAAATTGTGTGCCGGTCAAATGACCGGGGCAGGAGATGAAAAAAATGATTGTAGCAATGCTTTTTGTGGAATTTATCTTTTACAGTTTTTTAGGATGGGTATGGGAATCTATATACTGCACGATTATGGAGAAAAAGTGGGCTGACAGGGGATTTTTGTTTGGACCAATCTGCCCCATATATGGTTCCTGTGTCATAGGAGTCACAGTACTTTTTAGCCTTATCCCGGCATTGTCGGATCCCACATTCCCTGTTTGGGGCACCTTCATCATATGCCTGATCGGAAGCGCTATTGCAGAGTTCGCTACCAGTTGGGTTCTGGAAAAGAGATTTAACGCCAGGTGGTGGGATTACAGCTCTATGCCACTTAATATTCAGGGCAGGATATGCCTTCCTGTGAGCATCTGCTTTGGCCTTGCAGGAGTAGCGATCGTGAAGTGGCTTTTACCCTTCATGTCCGGATTACATCAGACCATACCGGAGATCATATATGTGATCCTGGGCCTTGTTCTTGCCGGTATCTTCGGCGCAGACTTTGCCCTGACTGAGGCGAGCCTTTCATCCCTGCTTAAGGATGTTGAGAGAATGCATGCTGAGTTTTGTGAGAGATCCCAGGCTAATTATGAGAAAGTCCATGACGAAGTTGTTTCCATTGAGACAAGGGTTAATGAAGGTAAGCAGGCTATGGCTGAGCGTGTCAGCGGAGCAAAAGAGAATCTCTCAAAACTCCACGCTAGTGGTCTTTCCTTCAACGAGAAAAGGATCCTTGGCAGTATCGACAGATTTACTCCCAGTAAAAAACGTACCGATGACCAGAATAATACACGCCTGATGCTTACCAAGGAACTGAAGAGCTTTGCCAGAGAACACAAAGCAAAAAGAAAAGATGCGTAAAAGAATTCTTGCCATAATAACAACCCTTATGCTATCAGCAGCCATAACATGCTGCGGACAAAGTGACACGGCAAAGCCGCCAAAGGGCTTTCAGGAACTGACTTCCAAAGGCGATATTTCTTTTGATTACACTCTGTATAGCCCCGAAGAGGGAAAAGAGCTACCGGTAGTAATTTACTTCCATGGCTTCGGAGAAACCTATTCCGTCATGGACACAAAGGTAGTTACAACCCTGACGGGGGATGAGAGCCAGGCCCTTCATCCATGTTTCGTCCTTTCACCATGCATTGAGGATGATGTGTACCTTGCTCAGACAGACAGGGATAAGCTCTACAGCGCCGTAAAGGACATAGTAGACCAAATGGCCTCTAAGGGCAGCATAGATCCAAATAGAATATATGTCTGTGGCAATTCCTTCGGAGGTCTTGCTACAGTTGAGTTTACTGAAAAGTATGCAAAAGATGTGGCAGCAGCCATCGTCATGTGTCCGGCCCTTAGTTATTCCCAGGAATCCAACAGGAATCTTTCACTTATTAAGGACGTTCCGATCTGGTTTGCTCATGCCACAAACGACAATGTGATTCCTGTCACCATAAGCAAATCGGCTGTTGAAACCCTTGAAAGAATGGGAGCTAAGGATGTTCGCCTGACAGAATTAACAGATAAAGAGATGCTTTCTGTCGGGGCTCTGACCGGTTACCATCAGGCAGATTATGCTGTAATGGCTTATCCGGAGTTTTCCGACTGGCTCTTTAATCAATCTAAATAACCACAAAGAATTAAGCAGGAGGAGAAAACCATGTGCGGTGGAGATCTCTATAAGCAGCAACAAAAGAAATCTAATGAAATTCATGTGCCTAAAAGTCTAGACGATATAAACGCTCAGATGCCTGAGGCATTCCATCTTCAGCCCCCGGACCCTGAAATGATGAAGAGGTCAAAGGAGGCTTCCGTAAAATACGTAAAAGAGAAAGACTATGTCTCTGAGAAACTCAAAAAGATGGAAAAGGCTGACGAGGAGAAGCAGAATGAAAGAAAGATTCATGGTCAGCACCTTAATGGCCAGATTCAGGACGCTCTGCAAAATGCCGGACCTGTTCATGCTGTAAGGTTCCTTCCGGGAAGTATGACTCTCACCAGGGAGTATCTGGGGCAGCTACGGGCAGATCTTGGCGATCAGCAGCGCCTTTCCAAAAAGAACAACGTAAAGTCCAGGCTCTACAGGAAGGATCAGAACTCCGTGGCACTGAAAACTGCCCAGGAACAGAGGGAGGCACGTAGCAATCAGCAGATTCAGGCTCTTAAGAACAGGTTCCCTGATTTCGACGAGGAGACTATAAAGAGCCTGACATATTTTGCTGTGAATGGAAATAGTATTCCGGCAATACTTGATGAGCTGACGGTATATCTTTTTAAGATTAATATCGGTGACTTACATATGGAGGACGATGAGGATATAGTAGCTAATGCTGCAAAGCTGGAGAAGCTTTCCTGTCAGATGAAGGCCTATGATAAGCTCCTTGAAAAGAACCCTAAGTTCCTTGATTCCATTTCCGCGGATGTTAGGAAAAAGATAGAGAAGAAGCTTACCCAGCTTCATACCATCGCCTTCTATTATGATGCCAGGAAGGCCGTTATGACGGACCAGTACTTTATTGATCACTATAATGAGGAACTTAGTCTGGATGTTGACGCGAATTCTCCTAAAGCCCAGAGAAAACTTGCTGAAAAACTGGTCAATACCTATATACTTGGCAGACGCCTTCTTCGTGTAAATGGAGTAGGTGCTATGGATATGCTCAGCTATGGCTTCATTTTACCGAAGAATGAGTATGTAACAAAACTCATGACAAGGGCGAAGAAAAAGTACTGTCAGGATGAGAATACAGGAAAATATGCTGCAAGCTCTCTTAGCGATGCCATCAGGAATCTTCGTGCGTCAGGAAGCTTCTGGGGTGACAGCAATGAGATGAAGCAGGTTAAAGAAGAAGTAGATGCTGTGGAACGGCTTTTGAACGCAGGTACTAAAGGCAGGCTTTTGGAAGAGGTTAAGATACCTATAATTGACACCCTGGGAAGGCTGGAGAGAACCTGCAACATGTATGTTGAAAAGAAGGTCAAGGACGTCAGAAAAGACACTTCCAGAAGGCACCTTAGTGTCATCAATATCATGGAAGCTGCCAAGATGGCCAGAAGGTTTTGGGAGCCCCTTACCCAGGAAAAATACAACAGGTTGAAACCTGAAGTGGAGAACAAGACAGCAGCTGACCTTATGCGTGACTCCGGCCAGCAGATTGAAAGGAATGCTTTAGAGGAGGAAAAGACAAGGCGACAGGTTGAAAGAAAAAGACATGTGGAAGCAGAAAATTATACCCTTTCTCTTCATTCTGCAGGAAGCTCTTTCGACTATGCATATGATCACCGGGAAATCCTGAAAAAGCTCAGGGATAAGATTCCAGTAAAAGTCCGTGAATTTGAAATTGACAAGAGCACGATCGAGAAAAAATATACTGACCTTATTAGCCAATGTGACAAATATCTTAAGAAAAATCATGATTTTAACAGGATGATCAAGGTAAGGGAGCTTAGACAGACCTATATTACTGAGCGTAACAGGATCCGAGCTCTTGATTATTATGAGATTAATAAGGCTCATGCCCATGAAAGCTGGGAAAAACTCTTGATAGGCGGAGCAGTATATGTTGAAAAGAAGGGAAAAGGCTATGTGACTGATGATGGCAGGGAGAAGATAACTGTTATCACCAGCCAGACGTCCATAAAAGACAACTCCTTTATTAAAGCTGCAAAGACCCTTGGCTTTGAGAGTGGAATGTTCAAGAATTACGAGGAGGCTCTTGTAAAAAAGGAGGATGGAACATACCAAAAGTCCGTCATATCCACATTAGACGAAGTGAACAAGAAGTGGACGACTTTTGGAGATATCGTCTGGGCTGCTCAGAATTTCAAGAGCAACATGGTATATTCTGACACTGCCCTGAGGCAGCTTTCTTCAATTCAGATTTTGGATGAGCTTCTGGGAATAAGAAACAGATCCCTGAACTCCCTTAAGTATCTGGGAAGGATTGAAATTGTAATTGGAGAGCCAACTCTGATTATTGATGCTGTAAGGATTGAGGCACCTATTTCAGTTTCTTCAGATGCGGAACTGAAGGATGGGGAGAAAGGCTCAATTTATGATGAGAAGGGTAAGCTTAGACTCCCTGCCTACGACAGGACAATGGCTGATAAGATCTTGTCAATGGAGCCGGAAGAATTTGTTACAAATCTCCAAAGTCAGGGAATAGAGCTGACTGCCCAGGAGAAAGATGGGTTCATTAAACGTTATAACAAGCTGAAAACTGCTCTTTTGCTGGATAAGACAGATGATAACGGCTGGAGAAAAAAGCATGAGGAAGAGGAGAAAAAGGCTGCAGCAAGGATTGTTGCAGCATCCGTAAAGCAGATAGAAAAATATGTCTCTGCTGGGATTGGTCCAGATAACGGAATGTTTATGAGGGAAAAGAAAAAGATGATTCACTATAATAATCATCCGTATCTTGCCCTTGAGAATCAGTTTGTAAAAAGCTTTGACCAGGCTATGACGACCAAACAGTACACCGGTTATGCACGAAAGGAAATCCTGACAGAAAATCTTGGAGATGAAAAGGCATTTGCAGACCTTACAAAGAAGGAACTTGGAAGAGAGGCCTATAATACATATACACGCAGCCTTGGAAATGTAGAAAAGCAGATAAAAGATATAGAAGAATACAAGGCGAAATTTAAGCCTGAATCCGAGAAAAAGAGACTTTCTATAAAGAAGCAGCTTCAGGATGACCTTACGGAAGATCTTAAACTTCAGGGAATGGATAATAAGTATTATGATGCCCTGAAAGCCTTTATGAGCTATGCTACGATGAATGTCACCGGTCAGGATGCTTATGAGATGGTTGAGTTTGAGAAAAACGGAAAGAAATATGGGAAGCTCAAAAAGACTGAAAAAAAGACCCATGAAGAAGCAACAGCTCTTTTGAATGCAGATAAGCTGCTTAAGGAGCGCCTGGACTTACTTCCCGAGAATGAAGTAAGCAAGGAAAAAGAGGTACTTGAAAAATATATAAAACGTATCGATGAGATCACCAGTGGTAGACTGACTGTTCCGAAACAGGGACCCAATGTAATAACGGTTACAGATGATAAATTCGTAGACCTTGAAAACGTTAAGCTTGATAAATGGGAGGAAAACAAAAAGGACTATGAGTGGAAACAGGTGGATGAACCGCTGTTTTCACATGAGCCATGTGTTAATGACGTGGTTCAGGGTACGGTCGGAAATTGCTACATGCTGGCTGCCCTTGGCTCACTGGTAGAAAAGAATCCTTCTTTCATCAGAAATATGATGAAGGAAAACAAAAAAGACAATACGGTTACAGTAAGATTCGTTAATGGAAAGCAAAAGATATATGTAACTGTCTCCAAGACAGTTCCGGTCCAAAAAGGTAATAAAACTGTTTCCAGGTTTGCTTCCGGGGCACTTTGGGTTCAGATGATAGAGAAGGCCTTTGTGGCCTCCGGACTTATAAGCGTCGTAAAGGAGCTGAATTCCGGACTCTCTAATGATGAGAAGATGCTCATTCAAGAGGCTGAAGAAAAGGGTATCAAGTCCTATGAGAATATCGACGCAGGCCTGAGTGACAAATTTATGAAGATAATCACTGGTAATACCTGTGATAATGTGGATTTTATCACAAGAAGATCTGATAATGACCTTCAGTATGGTGTTGGCACGTTTACTCAGGGGAATCCTGAAACTAATTTCCTTAATTTGGCTAAGAAACTTAATGATGAGAACTCACATCAGATCCTTACAGTAGGCTCAAGACATGACTTTGAGCTGGAAGAGGGAGTTGGCCTTAACGGCGAAAAGATGATGCGCGGAATTGCTTCCAAACACGCCTATACTGTCCTTGGTTATGATACGGTAGGTGGAGTGCCTATGATATTACTTCGTAATCCCTGGGGTTATGGAACTGTTGAAGCTAAGATCAACAAGGTTACCGGAGCTATAAGTATAAGGAAAGCCAGTGCAGAATACGCTGCCGGAGCGTTTATGATACCACTGGATACATTCTTCTTTATGTTTGATCACTACTCGGTCATGAGTGTGAAATCTTTTATGAATGAAGAGAAAGGAAGACTTAATCCTAAAAAGAAAAGTGGAAACTAATTAGACACCAATGTTTTTCTGTGATATATTCATTGCCATGTTTGCGGAAACTGAAGATCTGCTTGGGGTAGATCGGAAAGCATGGTAGCGCGGAGGAGAAAACAATGGCAATAAGAATAGTCACAGATTCAGCCAGCGATATTTCGCAGGTAAAGGCAAAGGAGTGGGGGATTCAGGTCCTGCCACTTAAAGTGAGATTTGGGGATGAGGAATTTCTTGATGGCGTAACACTGAGCCCGCAGGAATTCTATAAGAAACTGGTGGAGACTGATGAAATCCCGAAGACAAGTCAGATCACACCCTACGATTATGCACAGGTGTTTAAGGAGGCAGAAGATGCAGGGGATGATCTGATCTGCTTTACCCTTTCATCAGGTGTATCCGGATCATATCAGAGTGCATGCATGGCCGCATCTGACTTCTCTGACAGGATTCATGTTATTGATACCAAGCAGTTCTGCATCTCTCAGCTCATAATAGTTCAGCGAGCTGTTCAGCTAAGAGATCAGGGCCTTTCAGCAAAAGAAATAGTTGACACCGTTACGGAAGACATGAAAAAGGCCCATGTTATTGCTGCTTTTGCAACTCTTGAATTCTTGAAGCTTGGCGGAAGAATTTCTTCGGCAGCAGCTTTTGCTGGTAATCTTCTCATGATCAAGCCTGTTCTTACCATAGAGGATGGAGTGGTAAAGATCCTTGGAAAGGCCAGAGGATCAAAAAACAGCCACAACATGCTGATGGAGTTTGTAAAGAACAAGGGAGGGATTGATTACACAAAACCTGCCTGCTTTGGCTATACCGGATTTACTGATGAGATAATCAAGAAGTATGTAGAGGATTCAAAGGTGCTTTACGAGGGACATGAGGATATGATCCAGTATGCTTCTGTTGGTGCCACCATCGGAACCTACGCAGGCCCCGGGGCTATTGCTCTTGCTTTCTTCGAAAAATAAAAACCGGAAGAGAGGATTTCCTTAAGAACTCATTCTTCCGGCAATATGATTTCCCTGATATCATCAAAGGGGATTTTGGTATTTACTATCTGGAGTATCCTGGAGGTCTCATCTATCCGGGCCACGAGTCCTGTGATCTTCAGGTACTCACCCTTATCATAATAGATGGCTGTAACCATCATTCCCTTTTTAACTTTATGCATTTTAAGATCCAGCTCATGGAGACTTTCTTCAGAGAGCTGGATTTTTTCTACTATTATCTTTTCTTTTGCCCTCAGGGCTTCATCAAGACCTTTTACTGCCTGGAATGGCAGGAACTGGGCGGCCCTTTTGTCCATAGGCATTTTCTGTCTTGCCATTACGCCTTGTGACCTCCAATCTGATTGTTGCGCTCTCTTGTGGTGGCGCCTTCCTCAAAATTCAGACCCTTTAAAATGGCATTCTTCCCAAACCTGTTCTTGATCTCAAGGACAGCCTTCTGAACCTTCCTGTCACGTTCCAGATCCTCTGCAGGCATAAAGAAGGAGTATTGCATAAATTCCTCAGGAACAACCCCGTTAGCTACAACGTACATACGCCTTACATCATAGGCGGGATTTACCACCTGCTCATAGAGGCGGGCAATGGCAGGGATCAGTATGCTGCCGGCATTGGTCTCGGTGTCAAGAGAAAAGGTGCCCTTGGTGCCTGAAAGAGGAGCACTTTTTGCATATCCTACGGTAAGAGTGAAGGACTTGGCCACCAGCCCTTTGTCCACCATGTCAAGACACATGACGTCCATCATCTCTTTAGCAATCACCAGTCCTTTTTCAAAACTGTAATCAGACATAAGGACCTGGCCCTGGGTCAGGGAGTGGGACATGGAGGTGTAGTTTCGGATGTCCTTTATGGTAACAGGTTCTCTACCCCAGGCGTGGTCTATGAGGAGTTCTGCATTTACTCCAAAGAGTTTGTACATCAGGTTTTCATCTGCGTGGGCTATATCCCTCATGGTCATGATGCCATAGGTGGCAAGCCGGTTTGAGATGCCCCGGCCTATGCGCCAGAAATCTGTCAGAGGTCTGTGATCCCAGAGAGTCGTGGTAAAGCTCTTTTCATCCAGCTCGCCAATGAAATCAGGGGAGTGCTTGGCAGTGATATCCAGAGCCACCTTGGTGAGGAAGAGATTGGAGCCTATTCCACAGGTGGCACGAAGACCCAGGTTTTCGAAGATGTCGTCCAGGATTCGCTGACCCAGTTCTCTGGCAGTCATATGGTACAAGGACTGATATTCCGTAACGTCCATGAAGGCTTCGTCCACCGAGTAGACGTGGATGTCGTCCTTGGAGATGTATTTGAGGTAGATGGCATAAACCTGGGCGGAGTACTCCAGGTATAGATGCATCCGTGGAGGAGCCATGATGTATTCTATGTGCTTGGGAATCTCAAATACTCTGCACCTTCCGGGAATCCCAAGGGCCTTTAAAGCCGGTGAAACTGCAAGACAAATAGTCTTGTCGCTGCGCTCGGGGTCAGCAACAACAAGCTTGGTAGTCATCACATCTAGTCCCCTTTCCACGCATTCTACAGAGGCGTAGAAGGACTTTAAGTCTATGCAGATGTACACTCTTTCACGCTGGATACTCATGATTTTATTATACAAACAAACGTTCGGATAGTCAAATAGAAAGCTCCCTTGCTATAATGTGAACCTGACAAATGAACTAAGTTTAAACAGGAGATATTTAATGAGTATTTTAAACGTCGAGCACCTGACCCACGGATTCGGTGACAGGGCCATATTTGATGATGTTTCTTTCAGGCTTTTAAAGGGAGAGCACATCGGACTTGTTGGAGCTAACGGAGAAGGAAAGTCCACCTTCATGAACATAATAATAGGAAAGCTCATGCCTGATGCAGGTAAGATCGAATGGGCTAAGAATGTTAAGGTTGGATACCTTGACCAGCATGCGGTGTTAAAAGAGGGAATGACCATCAGGGACGTTCTCGCCTCAGCCTACGATGATCTTTTTGACATGGAGCGCAGGATGAATGAGATCTGCGATTCCATGGGAGAGGCAGATGAGAAGCAGCTTGAGGAGTACATGGAGGAACTTGGCACGATCCAGGACCTTCTCACAAATCGTGACTTCTATCTGATAGATTCCAAGATTGAAGAGGTCTCAAGAGCCTTGGGCTTTTTGGAACTGGGACTTGACCGTGATGTTACTGAGCTTTCAGGTGGACAGAGAACAAAGATCCTTCTTGCAAAGCTTCTTTTGGAAAAACCTGATATCCTGCTTCTTGACGAGCCTACGAACTACCTGGATGCAGAGCATATCGTGTGGCTTACAAGATACCTGCAGGACTACGAGAATGCCTTTATTCTCATATCCCACGACATCCCGTTCCTCAACAGCGTGGTAAACATCATATATCACATGGACGGTCAGACCCACAGCCTGGACAGATATGTAGGGAACTACGACAAGTTCATGGAGGTCTACGAAGCCAGAAAGGCCCAGAGAGAAGCGGCCTACAACAGGCAGCAGCAGGAGATTGCTGATCTTAAGGACTTTGTTGCCAGGAACAAGGCAAGGGTTGCCACCAGGAACATGGCCATGGCAAGGCAAAAGAAACTTGATAATATGGAGATCATCGAGAAGATCCAGGAAAAACCAAAGCCTGAGTTTAACTTTAGGACAGCCAGAACTCCCAGTAAGTTCCTGTTTGAAATAAGTGATCTGGTAATAGGCTATGATGAGCCTTTATCAAAGCCAATAAATCTTTTTATAGAAAGAAATACTTTCATTGTCCTTACCGGAGCAAATGGAATAGGAAAGACAACGCTCCTTAAGAGCATGCTTGGACTTATCCCGGCTCTTTCAGGAAAGGTACAAAGGGGTGAGAATGTTGAGGTTGGATATTTCCAGCAGGAGATGCCACCGAACATTGAGACCACCTGTATGGAGGAAATCTGGAATGAGTTTCCGGGCTTTTCCCAGTACGAGGTTCGTTCAGCCCTTGCAAAATGCGGACTTACCACCAAACACATCGAAAGTAAGTGCAAGGTTCTCTCCGGTGGAGAGCAGGCAAAGGTCAGACTCTGCAAGCTTATAAACAGAGAGTCAAATATCCTTGTTCTTGACGAGCCCACCAATCATCTTGATGTGGACGCTAAGGAAGAACTTCACAGAGCCCTTAAGGAGTACAAGGGAACCGTGGTTATGGTCTGCCATGAGCCTGACTTTTACCAGGATCTGGCAACTGAAGTCATCGACTGCACCAAGTGGACCACCAGAATTTAATGTTATCATGCGCAGGTTTCTGACGTTGTGCTATACTGAATAAAGGTTCTTTATTTTGAATAAAGCTTGTTGGGAGGGTGCAAATGTTAAAAGACGGAAAGATTTGGATTGCTAATACTGAGGCCGGTGAGAATGTATTTCTTTTGCCAAAGATGGCCAATCGCCACGGCCTTGTTGCAGGTGCTACAGGTACAGGTAAGACCATAACCTTAAAGGTTCTGGCTGAGTCCTTCAGTGACATGGGAGTTCCTGTATTTCTTGCTGATGTAAAGGGTGACCTTTCAGGAATGGTTCAGGAGGGCAAGGATTCCGAGGATATGCAAAAGCGCATCCAGAAGTTCGGACTTTCTGAGGCTGGCTTTGAGTATAAAAAATATCCTGCCACATTCTGGGATGTGTTTGGACAAAAGGGTATTCCTCTTCGTACCACCATCTCTGAGATGGGACCACTTCTTCTGGCAAGGATCCTGGGACTTAACGACCTTCAGAAGGATATTCTCACAATTGCTTTCAAGATCGCTGATGACGAGGGCCTTTTATTAGTAGATACAAAAGACCTTAAGGCGCTTCTTAACTATATCTCCGAGAACAGAAACGAATACGCTGCGGACTACGGTAATGTAAATCCTGTATCTGTAGCAGCTATTGTAAGATCCATTGTTGCTCTTGAAATGGCCGGCGGAGAGGATTTCTTCTTTGAGCCTGCCTTGGATATCAAGGACTGGTTTATAACAGATTCTGACGGAAGAGGAATGATAAACATTCTTGATTCCACAAGTCTTATAAATAACGGCACTTTGTATGCAACCTTCCTTTTATGGATGATGTCTGAACTTTTCGAGACCCTTCCTGAAGTGGGAGATGCAGATAAGCCTAAGATGGTGTTCTTCTTTGATGAAGCACATCTTTTGTTCAAGGATGCACCAAAGCTTCTTATGGATAAGATAGAGCAGGTTGTTAAGCTCATCAGATCCAAGGGCGTTGGCATCTACTTTGTGACTCAGAATCCAAGGGATATCCCCGACGGAGTTCTGGCTCAGCTTGGAAACAAGATCCAGCATGCACTTCATGCCTATACACCTTCAGATATGAAGGCTGTAAAGGCAGCAGCTGACTCCTTCAGAGAGAATCCTGAGTTCAAGACTGCGGATGTTATCCAGGAGCTTGGAACAGGAGAGGCTGTGTGCTCCTTCCTTATGGAGGATGGAACACCTTCAGTGTGCCAGAAGGTTAAGATCCTTCCACCTCAGTCTCTTATGGGTGGAATTGATGACCTTACAAGGCAGAAGGAGATAAACAGCAGCAGGTTCTATGAGAAGTACTTTGAGCCTCATGATCCTGACTCAGCCTATGAATTCCTTGAGAGAAAGGGAATAGCAAAGGCTGAGGAGGAAGCTAAGTTCAAGGAAGAGGAAGCTGCACGTAAGGCAAAAGAAAAAGAAGAAGCCCTGGCTGCCAAGGAAGAAGCCAAGAAGAAGGCTGCTGAAGATCGTAAGAAGAAACAGACAGCCAAAACAATAGGAAATTCCGTGGTTGGAACCGTCGGACGAGAGGTTGGAAAGAGCGTTGGCGGTAAGTTTGGTAAGTTTGGAAAGACCCTTGGTGGTAATCTGGGAGCAAGTCTTGGAAGAGGAATCCTCTCAACACTGTTTAAATCCTGATATTATTACAATAAAATAATTGACGAATAATCGCCTATTTAGTGGATGTGTCAAAGCACAAACACCAGATAGGCGATTTTTTTGTCTGCC
>JAEEGL013719138.1_pt1 | contig 13191 bp, 4 predicted proteins | sample 9134231 | NCBI WGS metagenome assembly JAEEGL01 (sample SAMN16246548, study PRJNA631951) | gut metagenome | biome: gut microbiome; feature: rumen; material: fiber-attached | host: Bos | place: Iran: Karaj | collected 2018-10
GATGACTTGTGGCATACGCCTTGCGGCAAAGATGACAAGGTGCAGAATATGCTCATCAGTTACAATGTGCCGACGGGCGACCCGCGGTGGGCTGACAATATCGACTTGCTCACGCCCATGACGTGGGATGCCGTCAGCGAGTGGAGTGAGAGTCGGGTAGGGCGGCGCCCTGAGGAATACCGCCAGTTGAAGCAACACAAAGCTGAAGAATGCATTGCCTTGGCGTGCAAGTATTTGCCTGAATTACAGAACAATATTATCGAATATTGGACCAGTACCCCCTTGACGTACCGCGACTATACCGGCACGCAGAATGGATCGGCCTACGGTGTGCGCAAGATGTGCGACAACCTGCTGGGCACAGTACTTTCACCCGCCACGCCATTTCCCAATCTCCTAATGGCAGGCCAGAACATGATGCTGCACGGCATGATGGGCACCGCGATGACCTCGCTCCGGGTTTGCAATGCGATTTGTGGGAAGAACCTATTAAAGAATTTATAATGAACAATTTATAATTTATAATTAGGAAGATAGAATTGTTATAGGTTGGTGTTTTTCTTTTATCTCGTTTACGATTCACTTTCCACCTTTTCGTTAACAATTTTACTTTAACACCTTGACAAGTTTATAATTTTCACTTTTTAATATAATAACATTTTGATTTTAAGAGTGTTGGAAATTATTTTAAAAAAATAAAAATTTTGTTGTTGCGTATGAATTTTTTACTATTTTTGCGCCATCAAATGAAACGAATCATACACTCTTCTATAAACCAGAAAATGAATCTTTTAAAAGATTTTTTTTTGCATTTATCTATGCAGATAGTTTGCACATGTAATGTATATTTTTGCGCAGTGAAATTAAAAAAATAAACCATGGCAGCAACTAAACATGCAATCATTCGTTATCAGGCGCTGGACAAGTGTCTCAGCAATTTCCGCAAACGCTATTTCATTGAGGATTTGGTTGAAGCGTGTAATGTGGCATTAGCAGATTATGGCACTGATGTGAAGCGTCGTCAGGTTATATATGACCTTAATTTTATGGAGTCTTCGCTTAGCTATGATGCTCCCATTGATAGAATAAAGGATGGCAAACGAACCTATTACCGCTATTCCGATCCTGATTATTCCATTAACAAACAGCCCTTAAATGCAACCGAGGCACAGCATTTGACTGATTCTCTTGTGATGTTGAGCCGTTTTAAAGGAATGCCCAACTTTGAGTGGATGGATGAAGTGATTGGAAAATTGGAGTCATCGTTTGAACTTAATAACTCTTCTGCAGCTATTGTTGGTTTTGACCAAAATATTGATTTGAAAGGGTTAAAGTATTTTTCTCCTTTGTTTGATGCCATCATAGCAAAACAGACGCTTAAGATTAAATACACGCCATTTAAAAAACCTACGCAGGAACTGATTGTTTCACCATATTATTTAAAACAATACAATAATCGTTGGTGGGTATTTTGCCGAACAGATGCGCAGGGTGATTCTATTGTGAATTTGGCACTTGACAGAATTGATTCTATTAAAAATGCCAAGGCGCAGTTTGTGGAAAATGAAGATATTGATTTTTCAGAATACTTTGAGGATATTGTTGGTGTAACGCATCCTGTTGGGGGCGTAGAGCAGAAAGTGGTGTTGAAGGTGGCCGATGATTATCTTGGCTATTTTATTACCAAACCCATTCATGGCTCAATGAAGAAACGCCCCAATAACGTATTTGAATTTAAGTTGATACCCAATTATGAATTTAAAACCATTATTTTGAGTCACGCAGATGAAATTAAGGTGTTAGAACCAGAATCGCTGAAAAATGATATAAAACGGCGTCTTGATGCGGCCCAAAAATTTCAGGCGGAAGATTAGTTTGTGGTGCAGAAAGGTTGCACTCATCTGTTATATCTTTGCAATGTTAAAACAAAACACAGAAACTTTAAATTTATTATCATGAAAACAGTACATTACATTTACGATTTAGATGACCAAATTAGCTTTGGAAAATACAGTGGTAAGACCATTAAGGAGATATTGGATATTAATCCAGATTATTTTTGTTGGTGCATCGAAAATTTGGATAGTTTTGCTTTATCAGCTGAGGCTATGGCGGCATTGAATGCTGCGGTAGAGCAGGTGGAAGATGGTGTTATTGAATTGAACAATGAACGTCTGCAAGATGGTGAAACTCAGAAACACAGATTGCAGCGCGAGGAGAATGAAAGGGATCGTTATGAGGCAGAAAATGATTATGATGAATACGATGATAGCTATGGCTCGCATTTTGGTGAGTTTGCCGGTTCGTACGCACAGGATGTGGAAGGATTCAGTGATGATGTGATTAATGATGCTTTTGAAGGAGATCCGGATTTATATTGGAATATAGATTAAAAGTGTTGTTCTGCGGGATGGTTGCACAAATGACAGCTATTTTTGCAAGGTCAATTATGATGAAGACAGATAATTAATGTTAAACTTTTAATTTTTTTTGAGCATGTTACAGTTAACCAATCTCTCCGTTAAGGGTCGCACTATTGTTGAAAACTATTTGTCAAATTCTATCTCCGTTCTGAGTGAAAACAAAGAAAAATTAGTGGCTTCATTGTATGCTATAATGGAGGACGCTAATTCTGATGTGATAGACATCCTAAAGTCATATATCATTGATCTGAATAGTATCTTTTCAGAGAGCGATTACATTATACTTCAAAAGGAGTGTACGGAAGTGATTAAATATTGCTTTGAAAAAAAAGAACTGGACCTTACATATGTGCGTAAAAATGACAATCATCCTCGGGAAATTCCAGAATCTTTATTGGATCTGATTGGAAAACTTTTGGTGTTGAATTCGGAAAGTGAAATTTTTTTGCCTTATGCCAGTATGGCACAGTTTTCATACAAATATCCTGACTGTAAATATGACGGATTTGAACCAACACCAGAAACGTGGGCTTTTTCGTATATTTATTTGCATTGTTATGGGATAAAGGCAGAGTTGAAAAGGACAGGGGATTTGCATGATGTCCTATCTAAGGGAAAACAATATGACTGTATTTTTTCTTTTCCACCATTTTGGGGAGGGCAAAAAGCTGAAAAGGTGGTAGATGACTTGTGTTATCTGGCCAACCAATCATTAAAGGAGAATGGCACGATGTGTTGTATTCTTCCTTTGAGTTTTTGTACGGGATCGGGAACCTGGTCGTATTTTAGGAATCTGCTATTTGATTCAAGTTTCCGTAATCGTCTGTTTGCATATCATCCTGCGTTTTTTAGTGCAACAGTCATTGCTCTTCCCCGCAATCTTTACCCTTCTGTTTCAGTTGATATTTGCCTTTTTATACTGAAAAATGATAATAAAGGTGAAATATTGCTTGTTGATGCCACAAGTGATACTTTTTGTGTTCGGCATGATGCATGTGGAACTAAAGAATTTGTTTTGAAGCCGTTAGATGTGATTGAAACTATTACAAATAATGATGAAAGATTTGTTTGGAAGGGACTATCGACTGATTTGGTTGGTAAATCTAATCTTTTACCCTCGCGCTATCTAATGGATCAACATTTACCACAACCGAAGAAAAATGAGAAATTGATGTCTCTTCGAGAACTTGTGGAAATAATTTCTATAGGACAAAATGATTGTAGTAAGAACTATCCAGTGATTGGTACAAAAGAATTGTCTTCAAATTATCTTAATTGTGACATTAAAAGCACAAGTTTACTCCATAAGCCTAATCGAGGTTGTGGAGTTTTGAAAGAAAACTGCCTTCTTGCAGCTCATATTTTTGATGAATTTATGGTTGGTCGAACAGTTGACCTTTCACCAGAGAATGGAATAGGATTGCGTAAAAGTATAATACCTTTCCGGTTGAAGTCAAATGCCGTAAGCGAAGATTTCTTGTTGAGAAGTATTATGTCTGATTTTGTCGCTATCCAGAGCGATGTGTTGTCAACAGATGATTCTTTTAAGAAAATTGAACCACAAGATTTTCTTGATATTAGGATTATTGTTCCATCTCGTGAAGAACAGGATCGCTTGTGTAAGGCTGATGCAAGGCAAAGGATAACTGCTGCCGAAGACAAACAAAAAAAAGCAGATGATGATTTTCGTCAAGATATACATATGAAGAAGCATGCTATTGGTCAGACTATTTTCAATCTGAACAATTGGTGGAAAACGCTTCAACGTGCTAGAAAAGAAGGAAATGGTATTGTTGATGACAATTCTGTTGTTGGTAAGAATCAAAAGATTCTTGTTAAGGACATCTATGATAATATACAGCAAGTTATAGAACAATTGCAACAGCAAATTAGCAAATTTGATAGAGGAAATGGCCTTGTGACGGAAGAGATCCCTCTTACAAGGTTTATTGAAGAATATATCGCCAAACACCAAAGTCCTATTTTTCATTTTGAATATGATAAATCATGTCATCATCATATCGTGAATTTCCTTGATGTTGAGGAAATTTATGACGAGAATGGTGAATTGCTTGATTTAAAGGGTGGTCATGAATGTGATAATATTTTTGAAATTGCAGAATTTGCACCGGAGGCCTTGACGATAGTTTTTGATAATATCGTTAGCAATGCTTGTAGTCATGGTTTTGTGGGAAGAGAAGATAGTCCATCTGAGAATATCATTCGAATTGAACTTTCCACAGAAGGTATGGATCATGTCATAACAATATCAAACAACGGTAACCCTGTTTGTGAGGGGGTGACTGAGGAGTATGTTTTTACATATAGCAAGAGTACAAAAAATGACAAAAATCACTATGGTATAGGAGGTTATGAAATAAAGCATCTGATGCGAGAGTTTGATGGCGATGTGGAATTTATTTCTTCTCCCGGAAAAGATTTTCCTGTAAAATACAAGTTGATTTTTCATAATACAAATATCTTAAGAGTATTGTAAACTATTTAATTATGAATGAAGAAATGACTTATAAGGTTCTTTGGATTGACGACCAAGAAGAAATTGTCGAAAGTACAAAACTTGATGCGGATGAGTATGGTATTGAACTGGATCATTTTTCGAATTGGCAGGACGCAGAGGTTGCTCTCAGAAGCAACTTTGATGATTATACTGCTATAATTTTCGATGCATATTGCAAAATTAAGCCATCCGAAGATATAAAGGAAGAGTTCATTGGAACAGTTTTGCCATCTTTGGCTCGCATAATCGGTGAAAAACATAAATTAATACCTTGGTATATTCTTTCAGCAGGTACTATGCGGGACTTCACTCCCATAATTCGTAGTGCAATATCGGCGAGGGGGGATTATAATGAAGAATGGGGGCAAATGCTATATATTAAAGATGTTTCTGATGACGACCCTAGTAATTCACATTTTCTTTATGAGAATATTTGTAAGGTTGGAAGGGAAAGGGCTAACAATGTTGTATTATTTCGCCATAAAGAAGTGTTTTCATATTTGGGCAAAGACAAACTCATTAATGAAAGAGCAAGAAAAATAATGTTCAAAATGCTTAGTGCTTTATATCAGCCAGAGGAGAATATAAAATTTGAATATGCTGGCAACCCTCTTCGCAAGGTTGTGGAATATGTCTTCCGTGCAGCTCGAAAAATAGGTGTGCTTACAGACGAATGTTTTGACGAAAGAGATCACATTCGTTTACTAGACGCTTGCCGATATTTATCAGGATTAACTATCAACTGTTATAACGGAAAAGAAATGAAAAAATATAAAGCCAGATGGGGTAATGCAGGAACGGAGAAGGATGGCTCTGATGGTAATACGGTGTTTCCAAGCGATATTGCTATGATAGTTAAGAACTTATTGAACTATTCAAGCTCGGATTCTCATACTTATGAGGAACTTCCTTACTTTGTTGATGAACATAATAAAGAATTGTTTTTTAGTTACGTATTTCAGTTGTGCCATATCATTAAATGGTTTGGTAAATTTGCAGAAGAACATCCTGATATTGAAGAAAATAAAAAGTTTCAAAAGATTGTTAGGGAAGATCCTGAAAAACCAAAGGCTGGAATAAAAGACAATGGGAAGGAGAAAAAAGTTAAAATAAAAGAACTACCCTATATTCCTCCAATGTCTGCACAAGAACATGTGGGTAGATCATATATGATATTTAAGGATAAGGAAACATATTATTGTGGTACATGCAAGTTAGATGATTCAATTCCCTATAAAAGTGGACAGAGCATTATTATTGATGAGGTCAGACCCAACGAAGGTGATGATAAGGAAAAATATCCTTTTATCGCCACCAAGGTGTCACCATTGTAGAACTGAAAAATAGAATTGTCGAAAAAGTAAATGTACAATTAAAGTGATTTTATAGTACAAATTGTTTTTAGAATGCTTTTTTTCGATGACAGTGATAAATTTTGAGCTAAAATCAGTAGATTTGCGTGCTCAAAAATATTTGTATGTCCATCAATGATGTAACAATTCGAAATGTTCTTGAAATTAAAGGGGGAACAATAGAAGAATTATGTGAGTATGCTCAAAAGAAAGGCATAAGTCTTCCTGAAAATCTGGACTATGTTTTAACGCCATCAGAATTGCATTTTTTGGATCCAATATTGTATTTTAAACTGAGGAATGGAGCTTCAAAGGAACTGTCTTCGGTTTCAAAAGATATTGTTACTTCGTGTAGAGATAACGAAGATTCTGTTGGGGTGAAGAATAATACAACAAAGAGGTTAGGTAAGCTTGCGAGTGAATTTAATGTGAGTAAGGATGCCATTGTAGAAATACTTCAATGCAAAGGTTTTACTATAGTAAACAGTCCTAATACCAAGTTATCCTTTGAAATGTATAATATTCTATGTCAAAAGTTTCAAGGCGAGAAAACAGTTAAAGATAATGCTCGTAAGATAGACATAGATGTTTTGTCGGATATGTCGGATAAGATGTCTACTTTAGATGATTTAAAATCAATTAAGAATGAGAATAATGATGATTTTTCGATAGAGCAACAGAATGTTGGTGAAAAGGGAGCTGAGAATGATTGTGAAGATCCAGACAATAATAAGGTTGTACAAAAAGAAATAGTCGAGAACGATAAAGGTAAGAGCAAAAAAATAAAAGGTCCCAGAATTATTGGTATTGTAAAGTTCTTTGATTCAATAAAAGGCTTTGGTTTTATTGTCGCGAACAATAAAGGAAGTGGAAAGTTTGATGATGATGGACGACTATATAGCCTGTATTTAAATAGCGATGAATGGAACGGTTCAACTGATCCCTATGATAGCGAGTGGGTTGTCTTTACACCTCGCAATAAAACAAAAGGTTGGAGTGCCATTAATGTTGGGCCCCTTGAATACAACAGAGACACTTTGCTTTTGGCAATGGAGTGCCGTGGCAAGTATGCCAAGATTTCTGGTTTTGATAAAAAAGGTGATTTTTATGATGAGAATATTCTGTGTCATATCGTCAATGAAATGATCCGCACAAGAAGTATAAGTACGGTACCAGAAAGACGTGTCCCTATGGTAAAGTCTGATGACACTTCGAAATTCTCAGAAATTATTGATTCTTTTTGTGAATATATTGCTGATAGGCCATTAGATAGTCAAACGTCAACGGTTAGGGAATTTTTAAAAAACACGGATCTTAATAGTCTACTTTTCAGGATTTTCACCGAAGGAAAATATACAACAAAGGATTCTCTAAGACAAAACGCGTATCATCTTTATTGTGAAATGTTATTGGGGGATGTCTTTGAATCGGGAAAATTGTCCGATTTATCCAAACTGCCAGATTCATTTGATTATTCCCCACATATTGAAAAAATAACATCGATTCTGATAAATGAGGCTCTTTCCAATAATTGTACAGTTTTAGAAAAATGGCTTGGCGAACATGATGTATATGACAAGTTGAAACTTGATGATTCAGATCCGAATACGATTCCACTTCGTCTTGCGCTAAAGAAACTGACGGGAAATAGTTCCTGGATTGATAATTTAAACGCCGACTGGGCTGATATTAAAGAATTTATAAAGACCAAGAAAATTCAGGCATATCTATATTGCAAACAATTGTTTATTGATAAGGATGATGAATTTGTGAAAAGTCACACATTTGTTGATGTTTTAGATGATGAAACAATAAGCCTTTGGTGTGACAACCTTATGGAAGAAGGGAATACCCCATTGGCACTCCTTCGTTTTCTTATGGAACAAAAAGTTGAGGGCAATTTGGAACTTTGGGGTAAATATGTTCGAAAAGGATATGATATAGTTCCTTCGTATTCTGTTTTGCGTAAAGGGTTATGCAAGGAGATTAAAGAGAATGCTGAAGAAGTGCGGAATTTTTTGAATATATGTAATGAAAAAAATATAGCGTTAACAGATATATTCGGGGATGCAGAAGGTCTGACTGATGAAATGTGTATGGAGTTGTTCGTTGCAACAGGAGATTATGAATATCTTAATGAGATGCAAGATTTTGATGCCAGTTCATCATGGGTGTCTTCTCAACCATCAGAATACGTCGCTACGTTCATTAAATGCTATGGTCCATTGATTGAACGTGAAGAAAAGGTAGAAGATGATACCTACATTGAATCATTAGGCGATGAAGCCGTGGTCAATGCAATAAAATATCTTCCAGAAGATGAACAATACCAACTGTTGCGCTTCTTTCCTAATGGATATGCTACAAATATTGTATCGAGTTATTTTTCTGACACAAAATTGTTTGACTTATATATTGGCGAACAATGGGCTAAGTTGAAGAGTAGCCTTCCTTATGTCGTGTTCGATATAGAATCAGATGGAGACAATATCAAGGAGTTTGCCTTCAGATCTGCTGACTATACGCATTATTATGAAGATGATGAACAGTTGGATTCTCTGGTTGAAGAAATCAACTCAAAGGCCATCGTTGTCGGACATAGAATAAAGCAGTGGGATTTGAAGGTTTTAGAAGGCAAAAAACGTGTTACCCCTACATTTGTGTGGGACACGCTTGAGATAGAGATACTCCTCAATCCTTGCAGATATGCCTATTCGCTCCACACAATACATAATGCCAAAGACGATACGGAATTGACAGATTGTCTGTTCTGGAATCAATTGTTCCGTTTGGCAATGGATGAGGAACTATGTGCACAACTGAAAGATTTCTTGCCAGAAAATATCCAGACCATACTTGATGAACTGCGACAACCTTATTTTTCAAAGTTCTTAAAGAAGTCAGGAGGATCCGAAGATTCGTTTTATCAAAATCTCTGCGACATTGACAGACACTTGATTGATGAACTGGAATCTATAAATAATGAGAAAGAGGGTAAAACACTCATAGTCGCTCCCCAACGATTATGGAATAGGATTGCAGAGCATGTACAACTGTCATTTATTAGAGAGGATAGTGGTATTGATTATTTGATGATAGAGGAAGGAAAATTGAAAGAAAAACCTTTGGCTGATCCGTTCCTTCAGACTATTCTTCTTCGCTTTTGTAAGATGTCGAAGACTCCAGTTGTTTCAAATCTTGCATCATATCTAAGAATTCAGTATTTTAACAATGACATATTGCTTGATTATGTTGCAGATTCTTCCGCTGACATACAATGTGCAGACCTTAGATATATTAATAGCATTGAAGGTGATATTGACTTCAACAGAATATTCTTTATAGGATGTGAACTGGAGAACAGACTCAACCAGTACACTTTGCCCAATCCACTTCGCCCGTCAGATTTTTGGCAAGATAACAGCTCTATACCAATGAGGCTCGGAGGCTCCAGCTACACATATGTAACGAAAAAAGAAAGAAACTCAGCTTTATTTGCCGATGTTCCATCAGATGCTTCAAACGTGTGGATAGAGAGAACGAAAGACGGGAAGTTTCTTATTAATTACAATTTCAACATTTACCAGAAATTGTTATCAATTGATGCTGCCCTTGGTGGATCCTCTGTCTCTGTTAAACGCATCAAATGGGTTGATGAGAATGTTGACAACAAGATGGTCTCTCTTGTCAGAAGTGGCAAACCAAAACATTTTGATTATACTCAGAAGCGCGTAAATTCCACAACAAGATACCGTTCGTCGTATTGGATTTATCAACTTGCGTTGCTTAATAGTGTGCATACTTCGGACTGCAGCCTTCCTATTATTTATATTTTGGAAGATGGTTTGGAACTAAAACAAGTAGAGGAATATGCTAGAACGCTTGGTTTCTTTGTCCCGACAGATGGTACTTTTATAACAAAACTTGAAACAATTGCTCAAAGATCAGACGGTTTACTTGTCATTCCAAAAGATAGATTCTTTGAGGTTACCGAAAAAAGATTATATAATGCATATTGCTTTGTATGGGATCAGATGGCTGTTGAAAAACACATGATGATGTGGAATAATTGGGAAGACAGTATTGGAAAAGGTGCGCTTAATGATGAAATAACAGAAATGGGCTCTGACCTTGAATTGGGTTCAACCAATGACACATATCAGTCTGCACTACTATCCATATGGCCTGTTTACCAGTATTACAGTTGTTTCATATCAGCTAACAATGCATCCTCAAGAATGTATATTATAGACAGTTTTCTAGAAGATTATCATGGTTTGAGTAGTGTATGGAATACTTGCAGCTATGCCTCAGGAATACTTTGGAATAGTGAAGAAGATTACACTCGGTGTCTTTCAGAAGCACAAACTATTTTTGGTGAGGTATCTCAGGACGATTCACCCGTTGATAATGCTTCCATCAAGAATGCAATGGATGTAATATTAGCAACATTGGTTCCAGAGAAAGATGGCAGACGGGAATGGTCTGATGTACAGAAAAAAGTGCTACCAGAAATACTTAGTAAGAAGGATAACTATTTGGTCTCCATTCCTACAGGTGGCGGCAAGTCAGTGCTTTTTCAGGGGCCTGCACTTTATAATGCAGCCTATACCAATCATTTGTCATTGGTGGTCACTCCATTGAAGGCTCTTATGCAAGACCAAGTACGAGAACTTGGAGATAAAGGGTTCTATACTAATGTTGATTTCTTAAATGGTGACAGGACCTTACTGGAAACTCGCAGCATCTATAGAAAAATATGTAGTGGAGAATTGGCGTTATTATATATTACACCAGAAAGATTCCGGTCGAGAGCTTTCCTTAACGCACTAATGACACGAATGATGAATGATCATGGGTTGGAATACATGATTTTTGATGAAGCTCATTGTATCTCTCAATGGGGTATGGAATTTCGCCCTGAATATCTTAATGTGATAAAAAGGTGCAAAGAATTCTCAGACACTTTTACTGGAGGCTTTTGTATAGCCATGTTCTCAGCCACTGTCACTGATATGATTTACAATCAAATAAATGAGACAGTACCAGTAAAACGTCTAGGTCAGGACAATGACAAAAAGATATACAACCCCATCCGTAGTCATATCGGAACATCATTCCAGTTGGTAGGGCATGATATGGATTCAAGAATGAATGCTATCGTATCCTATATCCAAGAGAAAAAGGTGAATTTTGATAAGAGCCGAATGCTCATTTTCTGCAAAACACGTAGCCAGTGCGAGGAATTAGCAGCTTCACTGCCTTCTCTTCTAGTAAAAGGCGGTGTTCTAAGTGAAAATGATGCCGCTGATCGAGTTGGTTATTTTCATGCGGGATTAGAAGCGGAAGATAGAGATGATGCGTATAATAATTTCAAGGCAAAAGAGGATCCGATTTACATTCTTTGTGCAACAAAAGCATTTGGAATGGGCATGGATATTCCCAATATCCATTACATTGTCCATTTGTCACCTCCTAGTGTACTGGAAGACTATTTACAAGAAGTCGGTCGAGCAGGAAGAAAAAAAGAGATGTATATTGATGCGGGTTTTAGTCCAGATAATCCCATACCAACGGTTTGTTTATACTCAACCGAGGACATCAAGAGATCTAGAGAACAACTATTGCAGAGCATGTTGAGTTGGAAGAATCTGGAAGAAATCCGGCAAAGTATCTTAGATTACATTTTAGATATTCAATCATTAGAGAAAACGAAAGAAACGCCTGTTGTTATTCCTAACACACTATGGGCAAGTTCTCCACGCGATTTTGATCATACTGATTTCAGGCTTGGAGAGTATTGGTTAGAGCGAATGGGAAGAATAAAAATGGGTTATCTGAGCCCAGTCCATATAACAGTCACAATTCTTCAGCATGATTCGGAAAACTCTCCTCTGCTTTCATCAAAAGAAGGAGCTACGACAAAGAAAGTTTACAAGATATTGGTAGACATTGCAGCTGAAAAGCAGTCGGATACAATACAAGTGTCTTTGCAAAAGATTGCTGGTGAGTTATCTATGCATTCTTCAAAAGTATTGAACGAGTTGATCTGTTGTGCCAAATACAAACTAATCTCTCTAAAACAGGAAGTTCGATGCCGAATCGCCAATACTCGCCTTGATGAAGTTCCCTATCTGCTTAAAAATTCTACCGTTAATCTGGCCTTTCATGTTATTATTAATGCAGCTGAAAGAATCCTTCAAGACAATACCCTAAACAAAGAAAAAACATATTTCGACAAAGAAATACGTATTTTTATGGACATGTCATCTATTGACCACATTTTGAAGAAGGTTAATCGTACCACAGAAGGTGGTACGACTGAGGTGCGATACTACATGCCATGGTACAAAGAGGATGAGAAAGGAAAGAACATGGGTCTTTCAATAGCCAAAAACTACAAAAAAGACCTGATGGGTAAGCGATTCCGACAGATTTTTACAACTCTTTTCGACATTATACCAGATGTTAGATGCAAATCGTATATTGACCTTGATTCAAAAGCTGTTAAACAGTCTATACTTGTTGAAAAGAACACATGGAAAGACTTCTTGCCAGCCTTTAAGGCTGATTGTCTAAGGGTACTTCGATTTATTTATGATTTACAAAAGAACAATAGTCAGTCGCTAAATTGGGCAGATGCCATTACTAAGCTGAATTTAGAAAGCAAGGGATTTAATTATTTCGCTAGCATTCTCAGGTATCTATCTGGAATGGCCTATGTTGCATCAGATAATCTTCTTCCAACGGGTATAGAGGTATATACTACCGATATTTCTGAACAGCCGATTTTAGAAGAAACAGTATCTGGTAACAGAGATTATGAGGATAAAATGGCATTTGAAGAAGCCATGCAAATCCGAAATCTAAGACTTTGTATCATGGATGTACTTACAAC
>JAEEGL016511014.1_pt1 | contig 13191 bp, 14 predicted proteins | sample 9134231 | NCBI WGS metagenome assembly JAEEGL01 (sample SAMN16246548, study PRJNA631951) | gut metagenome | biome: gut microbiome; feature: rumen; material: fiber-attached | host: Bos | place: Iran: Karaj | collected 2018-10
GGCAAACAGAGCACGACTGTTTTTTTGATTGGGAGTAACACGTCCCGGCTGATGGCAACGTCCGCTCAGTATGGTTCCGAATCTCGTGCTGCGGGCAGTAACTATACCCGCGCTGCCGGACATCCCGCCAAAGGGAACAGATGGTTGTGTTTTCATGGTATCAGATCCTGTTGTGACCTTAATTTGCTACACAAAAATATACACTAAAAATCCCATTTGCAACTATTCAGAGCACTATTTTACACACAAAACCGCCCCTTGTGCAACTTTGTTCTTCGTTGGTTTTTCTTTGGTTTTTATTGGTCATTTTGGCCGATGTTCAATGACCGATATTTGGTTCACCGCCGTAAACAAAAACTGGTGAGCAAGAGCCCACCAGCATTTTCTTAGTATCAACCTCAATTCCTATCGGTCAAATTCATTCATCTCATCTTCACTCAGGCCCAATGACTCCATGGCCTCCCAAGAACTCTGTCCATTCCTGCGGAATTCATTGTACTCACCTTTAAGACCATACCTATCAGCCACTTTTCCGGCCCTGCGGTCGTTCTCGTCCTTTTCTCTATCAAAGAATAACATAGCGATAACTCATTAATTGGTTTCTACAAAACTAGTTATTTATGTTTATCAAACAAAGAAATCACTTTTTTTCCATCTCTTTAGTTACAGCATCCCCGTATAATATGAACCATTGTCCAACTTTTAAGTACACCTCATCAAATTCCTCATCTGTCCAGTCGGTTCTGGTTTTAGACCTGATGTATACAAGTTCTGTACAGCCCACATACAGCAGAATCTCTGGACGCACCGTGTATGTAACGTAGGTCTTGCAGTTCTTATCAAAATACTCAAGAGCCTCACTACGGTCCTTTTCATTCTCTGGGCGCAATACCTGATAATGAAAATAAGGAGCCTTACTGTGAACAATATCTTCCACTGCAAGGCTATCCCCATTTATCTTGTAATGCTCCAACCGGAATTCGTCCCTGCTTACATCGATGGGCTTATCGTTCATAAGAATATTATTTATTGATATAGTTTTCTCCGCTGTTCTTCATCCCGGCGTTGCCGTTCCTGTCTGAGTCTGTCTTCTTCCTCATTAAACTCTTGGAAGTCGAAATCCTGAAAGTCGTCCCAATCTAACATAGTAGTCCTTATCTTTATTTACAAACGTATAAAAAAGCGAAGATATCCCCCAAAAATATATAAATGTAACTCTCCATAAAAAGAAAACGACATCATTCTAAAGAGTTTTATTAGCAACTAAAGGGCGCCACACTAATAGTATTTCTTTCTTTTAGGGGTGTTGCTAGCAAAAAATAAATCAATCTCACTCTTTAATATCTCAATATCAGTTCCACGGTAAACCCATTCACCATGACCAGTTGCTATCCAGTTGTCTGGTTCAACTAGAACAATTTCTTTGAGCAATTTGGAAAGCAAAGTGCTGGTTAAAAGATATCCATGAAGATAAGAGAACTCTGGATAACCTAGTCGATGATATTTATTGAACTTCTGGATAATCTCTTTACGTGGAGTGCCATTCGCAAATTCAACCTTTAACCACTTTAAAGCAATTGAGCTATCAAGCCACTCATTTTCGCTATCTATATATTTATTATCTATATAAGATCTTATTGATCTTGACAATATTTGGATTCTATCTGGTATAAATGGGATATTATCTCTTACACCATTCTTGTATCTGACAATAAGACGTTTCGTATTTTCATGAATCTCTAAAACAGTGCAATTAACAGTAGTAGAATTACTGGAATATTTTATTAAATCACCTATTCTTACTTCTTCTTTTTTAGTCTCATATCGATTTAGCTGTTCACCTTTAGTTACATGAGTGTATTTATTAGTGGGTTGTTGTTCCACATCAGTTTGTGTTCTTCCATAAATACCATGAACATAACTTGTTGTGGGCTTGCTATTAGCTGAAACTAACTTTAGTTTCCGGGATAGTTGATCATAATCATTCTGACTATGAGTCATTTTTATGTCTACTTGATTCTCTATTTCTTTTGCTTTAGATAATCTTGTGGAATCATTATTTTCTTTTTTAGAAATTCTAGGTGCTTCTTCTATTTTTTTATTTTTCTTTTTGTCAACACATACAGTTTCCTCTTTTTTCTTCTTTTTCGGGAGTGTCGAAACAGGAGTATCAACCACTTTAATTGGAAAACAAGGAGGTTCTTCATCAATACTTTTTATCTTTTTTCCATTATGTTCTCGTAGTTTACGTATTGAAGCCTCAACTATTTGTCTTACTCTTTCTCGAGTTAAACCATATGTTTCTCCAATTTCTTCAAGTGTCATCTCTCTGCATCCTATACCGAAGTGCATTTTTAAGATATCTTTTCCTCTATCAGTAAGCCTTTTTGATAATAGTCTTTCAACAGAAATAGATATATCTGAGATTTTAGTTTTTTCATCAGTAGGGAATAAATCACTTTCATAATTATCAACGTCATCAGAAAAACACATATCATTCAGACTAGATGGCAAAGCACTAAGTGACGCTATAATAGCAGGATTTACATCTTCGTCAATTGTGATTAGATTAGATGATGGCTCATATTCATATTTTTGCTCAAAATCCAATTTAAACTTCTGAATTTTTTCATAGATCTCATTTTGTCTGAAAGGTAGTCTAACTAAACATGGGATCTTTCTAAGAGCATCTTTAATAGTTTGAAATATACTAAGGTTTGCATAGCCGGTAAAACTGACATATTTAGATTCATCAAAACTATTCACAGCTCTCAAAAGGCCTATATTTCCTTCTTGAATTAAATCCTCAAGAGAAACGCCTTGTTCGCAATTTGACAAAGCGGTCAAAATAACCATCCATAAATGACCTTTAACTATTAAATCAAAAGCTTTCTGATTTCCGTTATGATAATGCTTAAATAGAAGAATTGTCTCTTTGCGTGAGATTTGTCTATATTTTGATATTTGACGGAGATAAGAATGAGTCGTCTCGCCTACATGGGTTATCGGTTCAATATATCTTAATAGTCTATCCCAAACTGTATACGCATTACTCGTTCTAATGTTAATGGGTTGATCTAATAAAGAATCAGAAATGATTTTTTGAAGGTTAGTGGATCCTACTATATCAATATCTTCCCTATCATCAATAGTTTGTGGAATATACTCAATTACTAGCCCTTCAATAAGTGTTACCCAGTCTTTAAACGTCATGGATATGCGTTTGTCACTTTCATACAACCTACTTAAGGTTGATATGGCACCCAATTTATTATCCTCTAATAAGGGTATAACTTCTTTGAGTATTCTGGGGTTTTGTATTTTTACTAGTTTTTCATTGATAATAATATCCTCACTGTTTGTATTATTAGAAGCCTCTGTCAAATTTGTTGAAGATACTACTTGGTATTTTTTGCGTTGTTCGTGACTTTCAGATAATACTTTATTGCTAGAAGAATAATCGTTGGCGGGTCTATCTTTTTTAGAATCAATCAATCCGTCACTTTTTATTACATCGTCATCATTGGATGGTTTATATATGATTTGATCATTAAGTAATCTTGATCGTAAATAAGTCTGGTATCCTTCTTTAATAGGTGTATTTCTCTTTTCAATATAGAAAGATAATTTAGTTATGACTTCATCTATTAATAGGTCTTCTATTCCTTTTACTGTAGTGCTCCAACTAGGATTAATAACGATATAATGATCAACCTCATTTTTATGAATTGCATAGGGCGTATCTAATTCAAAGAGTTTGTTTTGATTAGAATAATCATCTCTTGAATAATTCGCACCAACCCAGGGCGTTAGAAAGCGGAACGGTACATTCCCTGAGTAATAATCTACTAACCTTCTTATGTACTTAGTGGATATATCTTTTACAAGAGTATCATATAAGTCATCAACGGATTTGAATTCACGCTTATAGTTATTATCGACAGATTTAACAGACATTCGTAAATGGTCAGGTCCTCCTAATGATATTTTATTATTGCGGAGCACAAACCATGCTTCGGAAATCATTCTAAGGAAAATGTGTCGAAACTCAAATACGGTTTTCCCAGTTCTTTTGTGTAAATCAAGGATACTAATACACCAAAAGAACTTATATGAAGTAGTCGTATTCTGAAATAAGTCCTTTGGGATTCTATTTGACAACTCATTGGGTATCATCTCATAATCTTTCAGCCTATGGTTATCAAATATTTATCAACCACATTCGCCCAGTCGATAAAGCGCATATTATGATAATACGCACCATATGTATTCATACAGGTAGAAACTATTTCTAATTTTGAACGTCCTTCTGATAATAATTGATCTACTATGAGTTGGAGACTAACATCTGAATTAATATCATCAAGAAAACCTTCTACTTGCTCGGTTGATTGATCAACTTGTGGTGTAACAACTTGTTTCGTAGAATTGTCTGTTAAGCCAGGAAAATGAAGGCCTATCATTTCAAAAAAGGAGCATACGTCACTTCTTTTAAACAACACATATAGGTCCCCATTTGTTAGTCGTCCATGCTGAATGTCCCCTTCGGTGACACTGTCTTGGAGAGACTTTCTGCAAAAGAAAGAAACATATGATTTTTGGTTTAGCCTTGAGCGAGTTTTGTTGGGATCCCAACAAACATATAAATCATTATCAACATCATACCCTAAGAATAGAAAAACCTCATTAGGTAAAATATGATTGAATTCTTCTCTATATGGCAATTGAGCTCGTGTGGTATTCAACGGATATGGGTGACCTGCGTATGAAACACACTTGAAAAACAAGACATATGCAATACCATTAAAGTGAAGACGCAAGGGATTTGATATACCTTGAGCCACGAATTCTGGATACGGTTTTATAGCATCCAGAAAGATACTGACTAACTGTTTTCCTTTAGGGTATTCCATACTAGAGACTCTTATATAGCATCTTGTCTGTCATTACAGATGACATATCTATGGGAGTACATCCTGATAAATCAGATTGAAACACCACTTTTTCAACGCCAACCGGTACACAATCTTTATCAATTGAAGGGATAGCTTTATGATCAAATAAGGCATATTCTTCAACAGCTTTAATATAATCAAAGTACAGGTGGCTAACTTCTTCAATATGAGGACCAATTGTGGATAAGGTCATCTCGCGTAATTTAAGTAATGCTTCATCGTTGCTTATGCGACTTGATATGGCATCAACTAAATCAAAAACGCTTTTACCTAAACCTGTTTGTAATACAAATATGGAGGCAATTAATAATTCCGTGTTAGTACCGGGATTAAGTTGTTCTAGTGAAAAAGTGTGTTTACGTTCGCTACCATTAGTGGATTTAACTTCTACTTTTGCTACTCCATCATTAAAATCATATTTTTCCTTTGGAGTAACATGCCAAGCTTGAATGAGATATTCGGGATCATGTGCTCTTTCAATTACAAGTAATTCGGCCCACAATCCTCTGATAACTTCGAGGGATAGCTTAGGGCTTTCTGTAAAGAGGCGTATAACCTTTGATATTTCAGCTTTGAGACGTTCAGTTGTTGGTAGCCCTTTGCAACGCGAAAGAACCAATGACATTACTCCAAAAAAATACTGCTGGAAATCAGTGTTATTAGAATTCAATTGGATAATGCAGAATTTATGATTCTCTCCAATACTGTTCTCTACATTGATAATACTGCATTCACGATTAAACATGACGTGAAATAACTCCAGTTTAATATCACTGGTTCTTACCTCGTCAGAAGTAACAATGAAGAATATGGGGTGTCCCTCAATTGAACAACCAATTCTATGGGGGGCATAATCTGAAACAGGTATAACGGGATATGTCCCTTCTTGCCTCTCTTGTTTTAGAAGGTCCTGAAATTTGTTGTATAAAGTATTGTCCTGCATTTTAGTCCTCTTCCTCTAAGTCCTTATTAATAGTAATATATTCTGTTCCAATCTTTTCGGGATAATATATAGTAAAGTTGCATGCTATTTTGTTACCATTATATCCACTATCTATTACTCTAAAATGGTGAATCTGGAAGCATACAGTATCTTCAAAACAATACGCTCCATCACCTGGATAAACATTGTCTAGCGAATGACCTTGCATGAGGTTGGCCGGTTTCCCTCCTGGAATCTTATGGCTTCTCATATCTTTACCGGTTGCAGAATATGCCATATCAATCATACAAACATGATCAATTTTTCCTTGCTCTTTCAAATACCTCAGGTATTGGATTGTAACCAACTTTCTTGTTATCAGAGGTATTTCATTGTAACGTATTTGTTTGAAGAAATCAATAAATGAATCAATATCAACATTTATAAACCGGTGGTTTCTTACTGGATAACCATCAAATGAAGGATAATATGTGAAATGATTTGCTGGTATCTTTTTAAGCATCTCATCAACCTTCATAGTTGTATCTTCAAGGTTGTCAATAGTCCTTAATTGTCTCCATCCAATTAGTTTATCTCGAACCAGTTTAGTTGATAGAATATTAGATCTAGTTGGATTTAACCGGTTGGTTAATACCATAGCCCTTGACATCTTAGAGAAATCAGCTACAGAAGTACATTGTTTTAAGTTCTTACGTAACATTTCCTCATGGTCAACATAATCTAAATATTCTTGTTTACTCTTTTGGGATATGTATATACGACATACATCTGCATATTTCTGCTTATAACCAAAGAAACGGCAACGCTGTTCAATCGTATCAGCATTTGATTTGTTCTTAGAAGTTCGAGGCATGTATGTCATTGATAACTTTTCAACTGTAAAGCCTCTATTTAGCATATCTGCACCAACAAGAATATGAGCAGGTGATTCGTTCCAGTCTATTTCACCTCGCTCAACGGAATAAGAAGATGGACCATCTCCCTGAACGAGTCTAATATGAGTAAGAAGCATAACATCGTGTAGTTCCTTAACTACATTATCCAAAGACGGTTTGTTGATTACATATTGTGTTATAGAATCATATGCTTCTTTGAGATTGGATACAAACATTTCATATGATGGGTCATTAACTGGACGTTGTATTATATCAATCCAAGATGACAATTTAAGTGAAACCCATTTGCAAAACAGTTCATTTGAGTCTCGGCTTCCATCAATATGGATCATCATTGACAAAAAATCTACCTCCTTCTTGATAAAGACCTTAATGGCCACACTTATAAGGAATTCTTTAAGTGCTTTATCCAGAGTCTTAGGCATAGTAGAAAGAGGGTTTCTATCTTTATGATAGATTTCTTCTTCAGGTATTATTTCCACGAATTTCATGTCTTTATTTTTGAAGAAGAATAGACCTCCAGTATAATCATCGCCTGGTGTCAATACGGTATGATACTCAGGGGATAATATATCATTGCTATCTATTAGAAAAGCAGCTTGCGGCGTAGCTGTATATTGCACATACGAATGGCATGGAAACGACTTTCTTAAATTGAGAATACTAGTATAGGTGCTACTAAAATCATCTTCTTCCCAGTCCTCTTTTCTGGTGTTTGCTCGTGCATAAGTATTGAAACTAGACTGATCTGCTTCATCATCTATTATTAATACGCCCTTATCATTTAGCAATGGTGCAATGGATGTACTCTGCAACAATGAAGCCAATGTATCTATATGTTGATAATGTTTTAGTATTGGGAACATCAGGACACAACCATCAATAAGTAGGAAGTTCCTGATTCTATTGATATCAGATGGCGTATTTTCAAGAGAATCTTCAAAAATTCTAAAACTCTTATAGTCTCCTTCAACTATAAAACTATCCTTGAGTCGTTTGTATGTTTGTGTTTGAAGATTCTTTTTTGTTCCAGTGAGGTAGATTATTATTTTAAAACCATTGTCTGCTGCAAGTGCTGAAAGAACGGTAAATGACATAGTTTTACCGCTTTGAACATAGCCCACTGCTATATTAGTTCTTGAACCGGTTTCACCTGGATACTTACAACGGGATAGTATCTGGCAGGCTTCAGATATAACAGTTTCCTTACTTTTCTCACTAACATTTAATTTATTAGCTAGTTGTAAGGTCCTAGGTCCTATAAGAGTTCTATGTCCTTCTTCCGTTTGTGCGGTGACTGGCTCAAGTATTTTTAATACTTCTGCACTCATTATATTTGTCCAATTAACTTGTTGAACATATTTCTAAACACGCCTCCACTATCATCTCCACCGTTTTGCAATGCTAATTCAGCAGCAACCATTGCTTTTATAAACGCAGCAACAGGTAAATAGCCATCTTCATTCTTAAAATCCGCAGCAAATCTCTCAAAGTACTTATGCTTTAGATTAAACTGGGTTTTATATTTGGCAGCACCAATCTTAGATAAATCATATAGCCAAGTAGAATCTGCACCTTTAACATGTCCTAATTCAAGATTAAAATCAAATCCATCAATATTAATGTCAGTAATAAGTGGGTTAGCTATTGATTCGGCAATTCTTGGTTCGGCCAGCTCTCTATGAGGTTCATCCATCACATATTCTTTTGGTGTGGGCTGTCCGCTGTTGTTAATAGTTGGCTTAGTTTCAGATGGATCTGGTTTAGTTCTAATCGGCGTTTTGGCTGTTGTTACAACGGGTCGGTCAAAAGTATGAGCAAGTGTATCTGTTAAACTTTTTGCAACTTTTGGGGTAGCAGGATCTGCCTTTTTTGTGTAGGATTGTGCCTGCCTGAAAATTCTGAATGAAGTGTCCTTCTCTAAGTCTTCAGCTAATAAGTTGATGAATAGTTCGAATTCATCTCCTTCTGTAAATGAATTTTTGGTAAAACTAACATGAAATCCCTCTAATTCTAATTCTCCAAAAACACGTTTGAAGCGGGGCGAACCAGGATCTCCACATAGGCAATGTGGTCTATATCTATCTTCATAGCTCGAACCTATAACTCGACCTCTTCTAAATAACAGGAATCCATTATCTGTGGCAGTACTCATTGTTTCAAGTAATCCAATGAATCCCTTTACGTGGTATTGACCTGCATGAAACTCTATATTTTTTTTCCAAAAAATTGGTTCACCATCAGGATTCTCAAAATATGGAGCATTTAGTATTTTCAGTTCCGTTACTTCTTGGAGTTCGTCATTGACATATAGATCAAGAATGCCATCTCTAATATACTTCGAGTAGATACTGGCTAGGTGTTTTTTAATAATGTTTATCTGGCGGCCTGAGGGCTTATTCTGGGATAATTGCCTTAAGGTTATTATAGTATAGTGGTCATCTACTGGAGCTAATTGATTTCTAACATCAAGAACCAGTTTTTCATTTTTTACTACTTCATCAAGATCAAAGACAAGCGTCTTTTTATAGGGTTCACCGTATGCTGACGTTTCAACAGTCCATAAATTTGACAACCAAATTGATGAAACCTTCATTCCCATTCCAAATTCATTCAATCCTTTTGCATCAAGTGGAATGTTGGCTAGTTCAAACGCCTTATCATAATATTTCTCTGATATACCAAAAGCATTGTCTTTAATCGTAATTATTTCTCGATCTGTATCAATGTTGATTCTAACAGTGAGACGATTCTTAGGATTAAGTTTTGACAAAAGATCAACATTATCCAAGTAACTCTGTATAGAGTTGTCTACATACTCTGCTAAGGCATTGTGAACCTTGTTGTTTATGTACCTAAAAGCAGAATAAACAAGTGGCTTTGTTGCTATGGAAACTGTTGAATTCATATGGCTAGTAGTTGTTTGGCTATACTTTCTACAATTCTAACATTGACAGCATTACCAAGAGCTTCAGACGCTCTTGTTAATGAGAGAGGGTAATTTGGTTTATTTGTATCCAAATGCAATTCTTCCATGCCCTGGAGGGCAGATGCTTCTTTTAGTGATAAATATCTTCCTTTATTAGGTTCTCCAGGTTTCAAAATACTATCCGGAAGTTTTATCCACGGAAAGATAGGAGTTTGAGTCCCAACTAAATTAAGAGCTGGAGCATATGTTGGTAGTTTAACTCTAATACCTGAGGCCCTAAACTGGACAATTTTATCTTCTATAACAGGATTAGTATTACCACAATTCCATTCTAGTTTAAGATGGCTATTGTCGAAATCTTTAACCTTGGACATCCAACCATTTAGCCATTTCTTGTGTCGTGAATAGAATTCTCGATTTTGTTCAATATAGCGTTTTTTCCAGTTCGGGAACTCGCGAGACACCGCCGTCTGAGAATAAACTGGAAGTTGAATTAAACAATCATGTAAAGATTGTCCATCAATTATTTGTCCTAATTTACCCTTCTTACCTTGAAGTTGTGAGATATCTTGAAAAGCAGGGGCAATTCCATCATATTCATAAGTTGCACCAAATTCCATGGCCCAAATAGGGAAAGTAGGTATGGTGTCACCATGCGAAATGGTTTTATCAATAAACTCCTGCCATATAGATAATTGTAATCTTGTATCTGGTTTGAGCTTCGTTATGGCTGTATCATTTTCATCAATGATACTCTTTATATCGCAGGGTTCAGAGTTGGGTATAGGGAACTGAAAATTCTTCAAGCCGCCCTTATCTTCACGGGCAGCTACAATGTAAATTCTCCTTCTGTGTTGGGGTATGCCAAATTCATGGGGGGATAGAATGGTTTCTTTTACATCATAGTGAAGTTTGTTTTTTAGTCTATTCTCTATTTCTCTCCAAGTATTTCCATTGTCATGGCCCTTCAAATTGGCGACATTCTCAAGAAAGACAAAACGAGGGCGGTGATATTCAATAATATCAGAGATGTAATAGAATAAATTACCTCTATCTTTCTCATCATTGAATCCTTGTCTTTTTCCTGCTTGACTAAATGGTTGGCATGGAAAGCCTCCACACAAAATATCGTGAGCAGGAACATCTTGGGGCTTTATTTTTGTAATATCTCCGCAAATAGGGGTTCCTGGAAAATTCTCCTTATACAACATTTGGAGATCTTCTTTTATCTCAGAAGCAAATACACACTCACATCCCAGATGTGATAGTGCCAGATGAAAACCACCTAAACCTGCGAATAAATCTATAAACTTATAATTCATTGTCTTTATTAACACAAAAACTCTCTTTGAATAGGATGTGTTGACATATGGTATTATCATCAAATCCTCGATTCAAGAGAGTTCTTCTCCTCCTTTGTACTCTAATAAGTTCAAAAATACAAAAAAAAGGTCGAGTTCTACAAAAAATATAATGGGTTAAATCACAGAACTTCTATTATCCCTTCAAAGCTATCCGTGATGCAATCAAACATCTTGTACATAAGTTCCGGATCCTGCTTCTCGGAAATGTAGGCAATCACCTTCTTGCCGGCACCGGCCATCCATCCGGCCTCAGTGTGGGCTGAACGGCCGCAGGGAAGTACCAGCACGCATACGTCGCATTCCTTCATTGCGTCAAAGTCGCGCTTGAATCCGTACTGGGCCCACTCGTGGTCCAGTTTGTTTATGTAGTCTTGGGTGGTCCACTGCTCCCAGTCGGGGTCCACGTCTTTCCAGAAGAATCCTCCTTTACCGTCGGGCGGGTTGCGGAAATCAAACACTTCATGACCCTGTTCACGGAGTTTCTTCACTACTTCGGGCTGGTAGGGGTTCTTCCAACTGGAGGCTACGTATATCTTTGCCATAGTCTGCAGTCTTAATCCAGGAACAACCACTTGTTTGCTATGTCGGATACCTTGTCGTTATCCACTTCGGGCTTTCCGTCATCTCCAGTTCTTACCAACTCCTTCAGGGTGTAGAGTTCGGTTGTCTTGCCAACCTTGATATTGGCCTTGTCGTCAGCCTTCAGGGTTATCTTGCCGCAGCGTATGCCTATGGCCAGCACGTCATCTGGATTGTAGTTGCCGTCCACATAGTCCTGGACTATGTCATAGATGCGCTCTTCAAGGGCGCGTATGTCTTGGATTGTACTCATATGGTTATTGTTTTTATTATTTCGCTTCTATTAGGTCATGTATGTCACACTTCAGCAGTTCGGCTACGTCGCCTAGGGTCTGAAGGTCAGGCTGGCAGGTGTTGGTGCACCACTTTGACACGGTGGCCACGTTCTTGTCCAGCTGCTCTGCCAGCCACTTGCCGGAATGCTCCGTCTCAGCCAGCATCACCTTGATTCTGTTCTTTACTATCATGAGCATTATTTAATTCAAAAGCAAATATATAATAACTGAATTTAAATTCCAAATGTATTATTCTCTTTCTTACAGGGGTGGTACCGCCGTCGCCCCAAGACACACCGTTCTCATCACAGATTGTTACATTGATTATTGTTGGCTGGCCAGCTGCTGCTGGGCTGGTCACTGGTCGTTGTGCACCGCCATCGTCCAACGGTTATCCAAGCCGGGCACGTGGTTGTGGGCTTTCAGGTTGGGATTGAGGTTGCGGCTGCAGGAGGCTTGTTATGGCGTGGGTGCCTTGGGTGGCCCGGTATTGACCATCTAAGTGAGCGGGATAGGCCCGGCAATTTCCAAAGGGGTACAAAAAACCGCACGACAAACGTCATGCAGTCAAAAAGCCCTTCGGTACATCGAAAAACCTCGTTCAGTTTGAGCTGACATGCCGATGCCGTGCGGAAGGGAATATGTAAAACCCTTTTTGGGTTGCATATACACCTTGCGCAGACATTCGGCTCTTGTTTCAACTCCTGAACGCTATAAAATTTCGATGTTTTAAAGGGCTGGCCGAAACTCAAGCAGAAATCTACTCTTCGTTTTGCTCCCCGGCTTTCAGGCCTTGGAGCGTTGCAAAGGTAATCTTTTATTTTTGATCTATGTCTCAAGCACATCATTTTCCGGTTTGTTCTCAGGCTGTTCATCTACTCCTCATTCTTTACCTTGGTGTATAGTCCGTAGGTCTTCCTCTCCACGTCGCCGTTCTGGGTGTAATGGGCCATATATCTTTCGGCGGTGCGCTTTGATACCCCTATGCTGGCGGCAGTCACAAACAGTGTGTCACGGTCAAACTCTTCGGGCAGTATCTGCAGCAGCTTCTTTCTTACCAGGTTCTTGTCCTCCAGCATTGTTGAGTCTATATTACACAGTTCGGCAAACACGTATTTGGTGTGCTCAATTATGGCTTTCACTATCTCCATTGTGCTGTCAAAATCCAAGTCAGAGCATACCAGGTTAGAATACATGTCACCGGTTTCCATTATCCTCAGCGCGGTAAGTATCATCGTGATCCTGAAGAA
>JAEEGL017372971.1_pt1 | contig 13191 bp, 7 predicted proteins | sample 9134231 | NCBI WGS metagenome assembly JAEEGL01 (sample SAMN16246548, study PRJNA631951) | gut metagenome | biome: gut microbiome; feature: rumen; material: fiber-attached | host: Bos | place: Iran: Karaj | collected 2018-10
GACTTCTTCCCTGTGGTTGAGTGCTACGAGACAGTCGTAGATGTTCAGCAGACTGTAAATGCCAAGCCTGGTGTTTATGCCATCTCCGTATATGCGTTCGAGCGTCCGGGCGGCAACACCCAGTTCTCCGGGGACGAAGACCTGAAAGTTCGCCTTTATATGAATCAGTTCTCTACTCCTGTTCAGCACATCGTGAAGGATGCAATTCCAGATGAGGAGTGTCAGGAGTTGGTAAACTGCTATCGTGGAGAACTGACTGGTGGATGGCCATACGACTATAATGTTGAGGCATTCGGATGGATTCCGAACTCTGTCGACGGTGCTTCCTACGCATTCAATGCCGGACGTTATCTCCAGACTTGCTACGGACTCGTAGGTGAGGACGGTGTGATGAAGATTGGTCTTACTTCCGACGGTGTAAAGCTTAGTAGTGGTGGCTGGTGCCTCTGGGCAGGCTTCTCACTCAAATACATGGCAAAGGATGAGGACGCTCTTTCAAGTGTGATTGAATACTATGCTAACCTTGCAGGTGAAATCTCTGATCCTGCCGGCAAACCTGACCTCAAGGCTCTCAACGACGCAATCGAGGCTGCTCAGGCTGCTACAGACGGCGAGACAATGTACACTGAGCTCTTCAAGCTGATAGACGCATATAATAATGTGCTTGAGTCAGTAAAGAGCTATGAGAAGGCTCTCGAGGCTTATGACAACCTCACTGCTGCTTACTCTGACTATTATGATACCGCACTTCCAGAAAACCTCACAGCCGCTTCAGATCTTCTTGAAGAATATACTGGAATTGAGGACTACACCTATGCCGGTTCTGACCTTGCTCCGATGATTGAGGAGATGGAGAAGGCAACCTCACGTCTGAAACTCCCTGATTACTCAGAGACTCCTTGCAACTTCACTCAGATTATCAATAACCCGAGCTTCGAGACTGGTGACCTCTCTGGATGGGAATACTATGTTGGAGGTGACACAGGTTCTAAGGATATCAGCAATGCTACTTACACAGTGGAGAATGCCGACGGACAGTATGTGTTCAACACATGGAGCGGAAGCGCACCTGCTGAAGGATTCTGGGTACAGCAGAAACTGAGTGCTCTCCCGGCCGGTACTTACAAGCTTGAGGCTCTTCTCGCATCCGACGCAGGTAATAAGATTACTCTCTCCGCTAACGATGTTTCTCAGGAATACACAATGGAGAACCCGAAGGAAATGGGTCAGGACGGTGAAGTAATCTTCACACTCACTGAAGAGAGCGACGTGGTAATCAAAGCTTGGAGTGCAAGCTGGTTCAAGTGCGACAACTTCCGTCTCACCTATGGTGTAGAAGCTGCTAAGAAGGGTGATGTGAACGGTGACGGCAAGACGGATATTTCCGATGTGGTTGCTATCATCAACACAATGGCAGGTGATACTACCTTCGCAGGCACTTCGGATGTGAACGGCGACGGCGATACGAATATCTCCGACGTGGTGAAGGTCATCAACATCATGGCTGGCACAGACGAATAAACTATAAACTAAAGGTGGGCATGGTTTTCATGCCATGCCCACCACAAATTAAACTATAATTAATTATTAAATAACCTATTTTATTAATTTTTTAAATTTAAGAGATTATGAAAAAGTTTTTTACTTTGATGGCTTTGGCACTTATCGCCGTAAGTGCTAACGCACAGTCAGCATTTGAGGCTGACGGAGGTTGGGCTGACACCAAGAACGTGACTGTTGTTCCTGGCGACGCTGATGGAAAGTATGGTTATGTTGTTATCAGCCTGAAGAATGAGGAGGCAATTGGTGGTTACCAGTTCACCGTAGAGGTACCCGAAGGATGCACCCTTGATTCTTACGCTGCAGACAATGCAATGGAAGATGGCAAGGACTATCTGGCTCACTATCCTTGTAAAGAGCAGAAGGTTGGTAAGAAGACTGAACTTGTTAACACTTGGACAGTAGGTTTAACAGGTACAGAAAAAGCTAACACTTATCTTGTAACTGCCTATAAATCTGGAGATACTCCTACAGACATGGAACCTCATGACATGAGCCCTCTTGGATACCTCTTCGTTGTTGTTCCTGATGACTTCGAGTCAGGTACTATCAAATTCACCGAGGCTTCTCTCTCTGACCCGACAGGTGCAGGTGGTGACCTCACTACTCACTGCGAAGACTTCGAGGCTCAGCTCGTTAAGGTTTCTACCGACATAGGTACTTCTATCGAAGGTGTTAAGGCTGAGACTCTCACAGGCAAGGAGATCTTCAACCTCAGCGGCCAGCGCGTTTCAAAGGCTACCCGCGGTATCTTCATCGTAGATGGCAAGAAGGTATTTGTTAAGTGATTTTAGCAATATCTGAAATAATAATCCCTGGAGCTTTGCTCCGGGGATTTTTTTGTTGAGATGCTAATGAATTAATTTATTGGCTTTTTATTTTGCATTGTTCTTGTTTAATCGTAACTTTGCAAAAAATTTCATAATCATGGACTATAATTTCAGAGAGATTGAGAAGAAATGGCAACAGCAGTGGGTTGCCGATAAGACGTATGAGGTGAAGGAAGAGCCTTCAAAACCGAAGTTCTATGTGCTCAACATGTTTCCGTATCCGTCGGGAGCAGGACTCCATGTGGGCCATCCGCTCGGCTATATCGCCAGCGATATCTATGCGCGCTACAAACGTCAGAAAGGCTTTAATGTGCTTAACCCTATGGGTTACGACGCCTATGGACTGCCTGCGGAGCAATATGCCATCCAGACAGGCCAGCATCCGGAAATCACCACTTTTGAGAATATCCGCCGCTATCGCGACCAGCTCGACAAAATTGGCTTCTCGTTCGACTGGAGCCGCGAGGTGCGTACATGTGCCCCCGACTACTACCACTGGACTCAGTGGGCGTTCCAGCTGATGTTCGACAGCTACTACGACACAGCAAAGCAGAAGGCTCAGCCTATCAGCTTACTGATTGACCACCTGAAGACCAACGGCACGCAGGGGCTCAATGCCTGGGGCAGCGAGGAGCTGAGCTTCACAGCTGCTGAATGGAATGCCATGGATGCGAAGCAGCAGAGCGATAAGCTGATGAACTGGCGTATCGCTTTCCTCAGCGACATGATGGTTAACTGGTGTCCTGAGCTGGGTACTGTACTTGCCAACGATGAGGTTGTGGAAGGCGTGAGTGTGCGCGGTGGCTATCCCGTGGTGCAGAAACGGATGCGCCAGTGGTGTCTGCGCGTCAGTGCCTACTCTCAGCGTCTGCTCGATGGGCTTGACTCCATTGACTGGACCGACTCTCTGAAAGAGACCCAACGCAACTGGATAGGTCGCAGCGAGGGTGCTGAGGTCGTGTTTAAGGTGGCTGACAGCGACAAGGAGTTCACGATTTTCACCACCCGTGCCGACACGATGTTCGGAGTGACGTTCATGGTGCTGGCTCCCGAAAGCGAGCTGGTCGGTGAGCTCACCACCGACGACCATAAAGCAGAGGTTGAGGCTTATCTCGAGCAGGTGAAGAAGCGCACGGAGCGTGAGCGCATGATCGACAAGAAAGTGACGGGCGTATTCACCGGCAGCTATGCCATCAACCCTTTCACCGGCGAGAAAAACCCGATTTGGGTGAGCGACTACGTGCTTGCCGGCTACGGCACCGGTGCCATCATGGCAGTGCCTGCCCACGACTCGCGTGACTATACGTTCGCCCGTCATTTCGGCCTGCCTATCATCCCGCTTGTTGAGGGTGCTGACATCAGCGAGGAGAGCTACGACGCGAAGGAGGGCATTGTGATGAACAGTCCCCGTCCGGGCGTAACCCCATATATTGACTTCTCACTCAACGGTCTGAGCGTGAAAGAGGCTATCGCAGCCACGAAGACCTACGTGGAGAGCCACGGAATCGGCAGAGTGAAAGTGAACTACCGCCTGCGCGATGCCATCTTCTCGCGTCAGCGCTACTGGGGCGAGCCGTTCCCCGTGTATTACAAGTACGGCATCCCGACGATGATTCCGTCGGAGTGCCTGCCTTTGGAACTGCCCGAGGTGGATAAGTTCCTGCCCACTGCCACTGGTGAGCCGCCCCTCGGCAACGCCACCGCTTGGGCATGGGACGAGGTGAACCGCCGTGTGGTGGACAACACGCTTATCGACGATAACACCGTCTTCCCGATAGAGTTGAACACCATGCCGGGTTTCGCCGGCTCCTCCGCCTATTATCTGCGCTATATGGACCCGCACAACGACAAGGCGCTTGTCAGCAAGGAGGCAGACAGCTATTGGCGTAATGTGGACCTCTATGTGGGCGGTACCGAGCATGCCACCGGCCACCTGATTTATAGCCGGTTCTGGAACAAATTCCTCTTCGACTACGGCTACAGCGTCTGTGAGGAGCCGTTCCAGAAGCTGGTGAACCAGGGTATGATTCAAGGACGCTCCAATTTCGTCTATCGCGACAACGAGGCAAGCAAGGCAGCAGGTCACCCCGTGTTCGTTTCGTTCGGGTTGCGTAAGGACCTCAAGGATGTGACCCCTATCCATGTGGATGTGAATATCGTGAAAAACGACGAGCTTGACCTTGAGGCGTTCACAGCCTGGCGTCCGGAGTATGCCGACGCTGAGTTCGTGCTTGAGAACGGCAAGTATATCTGCGGCTGGGCCATCGAGAAGATGTCGAAGTCGATGTTCAACGTGGTGAACCCCGACATGATTGTTGAGCGCTTCGGTGCCGACACGCTGAGGATGTATGAGATGTTCCTCGGACCGGTTGAGCAGTCGAAGCCGTGGGACACGAACGGCATCGACGGCTGTCACCGTTTCCTGCGCAAGCTGTGGGTGTTCATCTTCGACAAGGAGGGTAATATCCGCCTGACTGACGGTGAGCCATCGAAAGAAGAGCTTAAATCGCTGCATAAGCTGATAAAGAAGGTGAGCGGCGACATCGAGACCTTCTCCTACAACACGAGCATCTCAGCCTTTATGATATGCCTGAATGAGCTGAGTCAGCTGAAGAGTGCGAATAAGCAGGTGATGGAAGGCTTTGTCACACTGCTTGCGCCGTTCTGCCCGCATATCTGCGAGGAGCTCTGGCATGCCTTCGGACATACAACCACCGTGGTGGATGCTCCATGGCCGGAGTGGAACGAGGACTACCTGAAAGAGGACAGTGTGAGCCTGACGGTGAGCTTCAACGGCAAGGCGCGCTTCCAGATGGAGTTCCCTGCTGACGCCGACAACGCCACGATAGAGAAGGCGGTGCTTGAGAATCCGCAGTCGGCAAAGTATATGGAAGGCAAGCAGCACATCAAGACTATCGTTGTGCCTAAGAAGATTGTGAATATTGTGCTGAAAGGATAGATTTTTTCTAGGCTGACTAGGATTTCCTAGGTTTTCCTAGGACTGCCTAGGATTACCTAGGACTCCCTAGGCTTTTAAAAAAAACAAAAAAAACATTGAGCTTAAATAAAAATATCAGTCTGTTGGTCCGCGACATCCTGCTGATTACAGTAGGATTGACGATTTATGCGATGGCATACACCTGCTTTATCCTGCCGTATCAGATTACGACGGGCGGAGTGGCGGGTATCGCAGCCATCGTGTTTTATGCCACGGGCATAGAGGTTCAGAACACCTATCTGCTCATAAACGCCGCCTTTCTGATTGCCGCGGTGAAAATTCTGGGCTGGAAATTCTGCTTGAAGACCATCTATGGGGTGGTTATGCTGACCTTCCTGCTTTGGTTGTTTCAGCGCCTTATTATCCAGCCTGACGGCACACTGCCGCATTATTTAGGCGAGGAGGCGTTCATGGCTTGTGTGATTGGAGCGTTGCTTGAGGGAATCGCCCTGTCGTTCTGCTTCATCAACAACGGCTCGACGGGCGGCACCGACATCATCGCCGCCATCGTGAACAAATACCGCAACATGAGTCTCGGTGTGGTGCTGATGATTTGTGATGTCATCATCATCAGCTCCTGCTATTTCGTCTTCGACGACCTCGACCATGTACACCGCATACAGAAAGTGGTGTTCGGTTTTGCTGCCCTGATTATTTCCAGTGTGACCCTCGACTATGTCATCAACAAGCAGCGGCAGTCGGTGCAGTTCATGATTTTCTCGCGCAACTACTCGAAAATCGCCGACGCCATCAACGCGACGGGCAGGGGAGTGACGGTGCTGAGCGGCGAGGGCTGGTACACGAAGACAGAACGCAAGGTGGTGGTTTGTCTGGTGAAGAAGCGCCACTCGGTTGAGATATTCCGCCTCATCAAGCAGATCGACCCCTACGCCTTCCTGTCGATGGGCAATGTGCAAGGTGTCTATGGCGAGGGCTTCGACGAAATGAAAGTGAAGAAAATGACCAATAAAAAAACGATAGTGTTCGCCACTAACAACGCGAACAAGCTGGCTGAGGTGCGTGCTCTCCTCGGCGAGAAGTACGACATCCGGAGTCTTGAGGACATCGGCTGCACAGCCGACATCCCGGAGACCGGCAGTAGCTTTGAGGAGAACGCGCTTCAGAAAGTGCGGTTCGTAAAGAAATACTATGGTTTCGACTGCTTCGCCGACGACAGCGGACTGGAAGTGGACGCGCTCGATGGTGCGCCCGGTGTGCATTCAGCCCGTTATGCGTCGGAGAAAGGTCACGACAGCGCGGCAAACAACGCCAAGCTGCTGAAGGAGATGGAGGGTAAGACCGACCGCCGTGCCTGTTTCAAGACGGTGATAGCCTATCTCCACGGCGATGACGTGAATTTTTTTGAAGGCAGGGTTGACGGCACGATTCTCAATGCTCCTCGCGGTGAGGGTGGCTTTGGCTACGACCCTCTGTTCATGCCCGAGGGCTACGACCGCTCCTTTGCCGAGATGAGCGCTGATGAGAAAAACGCCATCAGCCACCGGGGCAGGGCAGTCAGGAAGCTGGTGGAGTTTCTTTCCTAGGCTGACTAGCCTAACTAGTCAAACTAGTCTTTCTAGTCAAACTAGACTTTCTAGTCAAACTAGATTTCCTAGTCAAACTAGACTTCCTATAAACATTCTCACATAAAATAAATTTGCGATTCGTCCGTTATAGATTTAGGCGGTGTGCGCCGCAAAAGCGAGAACCTTTTAAAAGGGATCTAAAAAGTGCGCTCTGCCCAAAGGCATTATCACAATCTTCAAAAACAGTGTCTATTATGAAACGTCATCTATTATCTTTCCTGTTGTTGTTGGCGTCGTTGTCGGTATTTGCTGACGACGGTATCTGGCGCGTGTATGCTGCCTATCAGAATGCCACGCAGACTGTGTCGATGAATGGTCTGGTGTATGTGTTGAGCGATGGCAACCTCTACAGTTACGACCCTGAGGACACGAGTGTGACCATATACGACAAATCAACCGTGCTGAGCGATTTCGACATCTTCACCATATTGCTTTGCCAGGAGACGAAAGAGGTGGTGATATTGTATAAGAACGGTAATATCGACCTTCTCGACAGTAAAGGCGATGTGTTCAATCTGACGGAACTGAAGACGAAGACGCTGAACATGAAGACGCTGAACGACGCGGTGGTGGAGGATGGTATGCTCTATATCTCCCTAAACTCCGGTATCGTCTGCGTTGATTTGAAAAAACGTGCGTTTGGCGATTATTACACCTTTGCCACTGACATCCGCAGCGCAGATGTCTATGACGGCGATCTCCTGGCGCTCACGCCTCAGGGCCTTTACCGGGGACATCTGGCAGACAACCTGTTAGAACTGGCAAACTGGGAGCTTATAGCCCCTAAGGCAACCTTTTACCACAAGATTCGTGTGCTCGACGACACGGTTTACATGCGTTGGACGGGAGGACTCACCTATTTCAAGGACTTGGAGAAAGGACAGACCGCATCGGTGTTTCAGGAGAAAACCACCACGGATATATGGATCTGCAACGACAAGCTCTATGCCATCACCGACCAGGGACATCTCTTTGAGGTGACAGACCCCGCCACCTACGTGACCTACGACAACACCTTGGGCATTCAGTCAATCAGCCATAGCTTCAAGACCTACTGGGGCGCATGCGGTACTGATGGCATGTGCAGTCTGACGATAGGGCCGGACAGCATCAGCCGTAAAGGAGGGCCCATCATGCCCGACGGTCCGATCCGTGACTTCAGCTACAAGCTGAACCTGATTGGCAACCGCCTGCTCGTGGCGGGTGGTGTGTTCAACTACAGCGGTGAGACGCAACGTCGTGCCACTGTGATGAAACTTGAGAACGGCAAATGGACCATATTCGACGAGAGCGGCTACGACACCTACGGCGAACGGTTCTACCGTAACGCGTGTGACGTGGTGCAGGACCCTGCCGACCCTGAGCATCATTTCGTCGGTACGGTCCGTTCCGGCATCTATGAGTTCAAGAACTATCAGCTGGTGGATCACTTCACTTACGACAACTCGCCCATCACAACGATTCTGCCTACATCCCAGTCAGCTGGTCAGTATGTCCGCATAACGAGCCTGCAGTTCGACTCACAGCGTAACCTTTGGTTCACCAACACTGAGTGCGACACCATCATCCGCATATTCAAGGCTGACAGGACCTGGACCTCTTATTTCGTACCTGAAATAAAAGGTAACCCCACGTTCGACCATATATTGTTCGATGAGCGTGGATGGGCGTGGATTAACAGCCGACGGTCGGGAGGCAACAACGTGAAAGCCGGCTTCCTTGTGGTGAACCCGAACGGTAACCCTGGAAACCCTGCGGGATTCACACATAAGTTTGTCAGCCAGTTCTACAACCAGGATGGCATGCTCTACCAACCCGTGCTGATGACCTGCTTCTGCTTCGACCTCGACGGTGCGTTGTGGCTGGGTTACGACAAAGGGCTGTTTAAGCTGGATAATCCCGGGAATGTGTTCAAAAGTGAGGACGACCGGCTGACGCTCACCCAGGTGAAGGTACCCCGAAACGACGGTACTGACCTGGCTGACTATCTGCTCAATGAGGTGCCGGTTAAATGTATCGCGGTGGATGGCGGCAACCAGAAATGGATAGGCACGAGCGGATACGGCGTGTATCTCATCAGTGCCGACGGGATGGAGACCATCGAGCATTTCACCACCTCTAACAGTCCGCTCATCAATGACGACGTGTATGACATCAAGATAAACGGCCAGACCGGCGAGGTGTTCATCGCCACGGCAGGCGGTCTGTGCTCTTACATAGGTGAGGCTACAGATCCTGTAAGCAAATTCGACAAAGACCTGGTGAAGGTGTATCCTAACCCTGTGAAGCCTGAATACAACGGTAATATCGTGGTCCGTGGCATGATGCTCAACTCCGACGTGAAAATCGTGAATGCCGCAGGCTGGCTCGTGAATCAGGGCAGGAGCATAGGCGGCACCTACAGCTGGGACGGCCGTCTCTCATCCGGCAAGCGTGCCGGAGCCGGCATCTACTACATCCTCGGCACCGATGAGGAAGGCAACAACGGCGTAGTCGGCAGGTTCATCATGATTGAATAATTTTCTTTTATTTACGATTTACATATTTACGATTTATTTAACTATTTGGACATTTAATTATTTTAGAAGATAAGAAGAGAAGAAGACGAAATAATTGCATAATAATGCATATTTTGCATAAAAATACAGGATTTTATGCAGGATATGCATTTTTTATTGTATTTATTTGCAAAAATATTATGTATATATGTATATTTTTCGTAACTTTGCAAAAATTTTGGTAAAAACGGATAAAAAGATTGTAAAAAGCGAAAATTTGTGGCAAAAAGAAAGCAAATATGCTAAGATAATAATAAAACGTTTAAATGAAGACCAAAAGACATTATGTGTCCGATTTATTAATTATTGAGGAATTTTATTTTTTACGTGACGGCAAGAAGGCAAGAACAGTCTGAGACTTGAAATATTTTAATTCAAAATAAGCTAAAAAGATTGCAAAACGATAATAAAATGGCAGAAAATTTGGTAATCAAAGAATTGAACGATGTTGCCGTGAGGTTCTCCGGTGACTCCGGCGACGGTATGCAGCTTGCCGGCAACATCTTCTCCACCGTGTCGGCAACAGTCGGCAACAGTATCAGCACCTTTCCCGACTATCCAGCCGACATCCGCGCACCCCAAGGCTCACTCACCGGTGTGAGTGGATTCCAGGTGCATATCGGGGCAGACATCGTCTATACACCCGGCGACCGCTGCGACGTGCTTGTTGCGATGAATGCCGCAGCATTGAAAACTCAGTACCGCTACACCAAACCCGGTGCAGCCATCATCATCGACACCGACGCGTTCGGACCGGCTGACCTGAAGAAAGCGGCATTCACCACCGACGACCCGCTCAAGGAGATGGGCATCGACCCCGACCGTGTGATTGCCTGTCCTATCACACAGATGGTGAAAGACTGTCTTGCCGACAGCGGCATGGACGTGAAGAGCATCGTGAAATGCCGTAATATGTTCGCGCTCGGGCTGGTATGCTGGCTTTTCGACCGCGACCTGAACGTGGCGTTCAATTTCCTGAGAGAGAAATTCGCAAAGAAGCCAGGAGTGGCCGACGCCAATATCAAGGTGATTCAGGCTGGTTACGACTATGGTCACAACACCCACTCCAGCGTGGCTAATGTCTATCGTATAGAGACCAAACATAAAGTGCCGGGCAGATATATGGACATCACCGGCAACAAAGCCACAGCCTACGGACTGATTGCAGCCGCAGAGAAAGCGGGGCTTCAGCTCTATCTCGGCTCTTATCCCATCACTCCCGCCACCGACATCCTGCATGAGCTGTCGAAACACAAGTCGCTCGGCGTGAAGACGGTTCAGTGCGAGGATGAGATAGCCGGCTGTGCCAGTGCGGTGGGAGCTGCCTTTGCCGGTGCGCTGGCAGCCACCTCCACCTCCGGACCGGGCATCTGCTTGAAGTCGGAGGCGATGAACCTCGCCGTGATTATGGAGCTGCCTATCGTCGTGCTCGACGTGCAGCGTGGCGGACCTGCCACCGGACTGCCGACGAAGAGCGAGCAGACCGACCTCCTGCAGGTGCTGTTCGGACGTAACGGCGAGTCGCCGATGCCCGTGATGGCAGCCACCAGCCCTACCGACTGCTTCGATGCCGCCTATAACGCCGCGAAGATGGCGCTTGAGCACATGACTCCGGTTGTGCTGCTCACCGACGCCTACGTGGCAAACGGCTCAGGGGCGTTCAAACTGCCCGATCTCAACGACTATCCCGCCATACAGCCACCTTATGTTCCTGAGGAGCTGCGTGGCAGCTGGACACCTTATCAGCGTGACGAGCAGACCGGCGTGCGCTATTGGGCGGTTCCCGGCCGTGAGGGATTCGAGCATATCCTCGGCGGACTGGAGAAAGACAACAAGACCGGTGCCATCAGCACGAACCCTGAGAACCACGACCTGATGACCCGTCTGCGCAAGGCAAAGATTGACAATATCGCCGTTCCGGACTTAGAGGTGGAAGGTGACGTAGACGATGCCGACCTGCTGATTGTCGGTTTCGGAGGCACCTACGGACATCTCCATGCAGCCATGGACGAGATGCGTGCTGAAGGCAGGAAAGTGGCGCTGGCACAGTTCAAGTACATCAACCCGCTGCCGAAAAATGCCGCTGAGGTGCTCAAACGCTATCCGAAAGTGGTGGTGGCAGAGCAGAACATGGGTCAGCTCGCTGCCTATCTGCGCATGAAAGTGGATAATTTCGTGCCGCTCCAGTTCAACGAGGTGAAAGGCCAGCCGTTTGAGGTGGCTACACTGAAGGAAAACTTTGAGAGTTATCTCTAATTAACAATTCAAAAAAAAATCTATAGTAACTATAGTATCTATAGTCCCTATAGTAACTATACAAAAAACAAACAGCATCAATGGAAACAACAACATATACTCAGTCGGATTTCAAAAAGGGTCAGCCGAGGTGGTGCCCGGGCTGTGGCGACCATTTCTTTCTTGCCTCGTTGCACAAGGCGATGGCTGAAATCGGCAAAGCACCCTGGCAGAACGCAGTGATTTCGGGTATCGGATGCTCGAGCCGTCTGCCACATTATATGGCCACCTACGGCATGAACACCATTCACGGCCGTGCCGCAGCCATTGCTACAGGCTGCAAGGTGGCAAACCCGGAACTCACCGTTTGGCAGGTGAGCGGCGACGGCGACGGACTCGCCATCGGTGGCAATCATTTCATCCATGCCAACCGCCGCAACATCAACCTGAACATGATTCTGCTCAACAACCGCATCTACGGGTTGACAAAAGGACAGTATTCACCTACCTCACCCCGTGGATTTGTTTCGAAATCAAGTCCTTATGGCACAGTGGAGGACCCGTTCCGTCCTGCTGAGCTTTGCTTTGGCGCCAGAGGCCATTTCTTCGCACGTGCCGTCGCCACCGACGCGAAAGGGACGGTGGAGATTCTGAAGGCTGCCGATGCCCATAAGGGTGCGTCGGTGTGCGAGATTCTGCAGAACTGCGTGATTTTCAACAACGGCACGCACGACAACGTGTATTCACCGGCAGAGCGCAAGAAGAACGCCATCTATCTGGAGCACGGCAAACCAATGGTGTTCGGTGAGAACAACGAGTATGGACTGGTGCAGGAGGGCTTCGGCGTGAAAGTGGTCAAGATAGGTGAGGAAGGCTATACGATGGACGACGTGCTCGTTCATGATGCCCACTGCGAGGACAACACGCTCCATGCCAAGCTGGCGATGATGGAATGGCCAGTGGCACTGGGTGTCATCCGCGACGTGGAGGCACCGACCTACGACGACAGTGTGACAGCCCAAATCGAGGAGGTGTCGGCAAAGAAGAAATACCACAACTTCGCCGAGCTGCTTGAGACCAACGATATCTGGGAAGTGAAGTGATTTCATTCTTCATTCTTCATTTTCTCATTCTTCATTCTAAAAGTGTGTGTTTGCTAATAATTTGTGGACACACACTTTTTGTTTATTCAAAAAAAATCCGTACTTTTGCATGAGAAACAAAACAAAAATCATAAATCGTAAATCATTAAATCGTAAATCTTTAAATCGTAAATAAAAATGGGCTTGATATATACAAAGAAAAAAGACGAGGAAACGCAGAACACGGCTGACCCGTGGAACGTCTATGGTGTGGGGTTCGGCAGAGAAAGCAAGGCGGATTCAGAAAAAGTGGCATGGGAGGTGAGAAGCACCACAGAGGAC
>JAEEGL010293984.1_pt1 | contig 13190 bp, 9 predicted proteins | sample 9134231 | NCBI WGS metagenome assembly JAEEGL01 (sample SAMN16246548, study PRJNA631951) | gut metagenome | biome: gut microbiome; feature: rumen; material: fiber-attached | host: Bos | place: Iran: Karaj | collected 2018-10
AAGAAGAAGGTGGCCGCCACACTGCATTTGTGAGCAACTATCGCCCGCAATTCTTCTTCCAGACCACCGATGTTACCGGTACAGTAAAACTGCCCGATGGCGTTGAGATGGTAATGCCTGGCGACCACGTGAAGATTACTGTTGAGCTTATTCACCAGGTAGCTATGCAAGAAGAGATGCGTTTCGCTATCCGCGAAGGCGGTCGTACAGTTGGCGCCGGTGTTGTTACCGAAATTATTGATAAGTAATTTGGATAGGATTTAGCTATGCGTGACCTTATTGCTCTTGAATGTACTGAATGCAAGCGCCGTAATTATACGACCAGCAAAAATAAAAAGAGAACTCCAGATAAATTGAAGTTCATGAAGTATTGTCCTCATGATCGGAAACACACCGAGCACAAAGAGACAAAGATTAAGTAAGATTTTACCTGCAGGCCAGTAGCGCAATTGGTAGCGCAGCGGTCTCCAAAACCGCGGGTTGGGGGTTCGAGTCCCTCCTGGCCTGCCACTATTCCGAGAGTGGCCCATGCAATCACAGCGGCGTTTCGTAGCAATCGGACTGATTCTAGCATCCATACTTGTATTCATGGTTTTTGGCCGTGGCTTTGAATGGTTCTGGAATTATATGTCCTGGGAAGATTTTCCGATTATTACCAGACAGTTCAGCTTGACAACCCTTTTGGCATCTGTTATTGGCTTCGGTTCGGGTATATTCTGTTGGTTTAACAAAAAGATCAACGGATTGCTCTGTGAAGTTGTCGAAGAGGTGCGCAAGGTTGTCTGGCCCAGCAGAGAAGAGACTGTGGCTGCCACTATTGTGGTTCTGGTAGCTATCTTTATTTTCGGGGCTTACCTTGGGGCTCTGGATGCCATTTTTACTTGGCTCACAAGCCTGCTTATGAGTACAAAAGGCGTAGCATAATTATTGCTTGGTCTGATTAGAGAGTTAAGGTGACGGCGGATATGGCTGGCGAAAAGAAATGGTATGTGGTGCATACCTATTCCGGTTTTGAGCAACGCGCTAAAGAATCGCTTGAAGAGCGCATTAAAAATGAAGGCCTTGGCGATTTGTTCGGCGAAATTCTGATCCCGACGGAAAATGTTGTTTCTGTCGGTAAAGACGGTGAGAAGAGAACCAGTAAACGCAAATTCTTCCCCAGCTATATTTTGGTGAATATGGAACTCACCCAAAAGACTTGGCATACAGTTAAAAATACTCCCAAAGTTACCGGTTTTGTCGGCGGTGGCAAGGATCCTATGTCGGTTCCGGCTATTACACCGGCCGAGGTGGCGCGTCTTACCAAACAAATTGATGAAGGCATTTCCACTCAAAAACCGCGTCTTGAATTTTCTTTGGGCGAGACTGTGCGTGTTACTCATGGGCCGTTCCAGAATTTCAATGGTGTTATTGACGATATTAAACCTGAAAAGGGCAAACTCAGAGTGCTCGTTTCCATCTTCGGGCGCGAGACTCCGGTTGAATTAGACTTTGTGCAAGTCGAGAAATTGTGAGGTTAGGTCATGAAAAAAGTAGTGGGGCAGATTAAACTGCAACTGCCTGCCGGTAAGGCAAATCCTTCGCCGCCGGTAGGTCCGGCTTTGGGTCAGCACGGCGTTAATATTATGCAATTCTGCAAAGATTTTAACGCTAAAACACAGAGCCAAGCGGGGATGATTATCCCTGTCGTTATCACCGTTTATGCGGACCGTTCTTTCTCCTTTATTACTAAGACTCCGCCGGCGGCGGTGCTCCTTAAAAAGGCAGCAGGTCTTTCTACGGAGAAAAAACCCGGTTCAGGCTCAAAAGAGCCCAACAAAATCAAGGTTGCCAAGCTCGATAAGGCTAAAATCCGCGAGATAGCCGAAATCAAGATGCCTGATATCAATGCCAATGATATCGATGCAGCCATGAAAATTATTGAAGGCACCGCCCGCAGTATGGGCATTGAAGTAAAGCAATAAAAATTTCGTCGTCTGGTAGTAGAAGATTGGCCTCTTCGTAATAAAACTACCGCGACCTGGAGGAACGATGGCCAAACACAGTAAGCGCGTTCTGTCAAATAAAAATCTAATTGATAGAAGCCAAAAATTATCTTTCATTGACGCTGCCAACAAGCTCAAAGAGGCTAAAAGCGCCAAATTTGATGAGACCGTAGAAATTGCTGTTCGCCTGGGTGTTGATCCCAAGCGCTCCGATCAAATGATTCGCGGCTCTGTTTTGCTCCCCAACGGTACCGGTAAAAAGGTGCGCGTTCTTGTTTTTGCTAAAGGCGAAAAAGAAAAAGAAGCGCTTGATGCCGGCGCCGATTTTGCTGGTAGCGATGAACTGATTGAGAAGATCAAGGGTGGATGGCTGGAATTTGACAAAGCTATCGCTACCCCCGATATGATGCGCGATGTTGGTAAAATCGGCCGTATCCTGGGTACCCGTGGTCTCATGCCTAACCCCAAAGTTGGTACTGTTACTACTGAGATTGCCAAGGCTGTTTCCGAATCGAAATTGGGCCGGGTGGAATTCAGAGTTGATAAGGCTGCCAATTTGCATGTCATTATTGGTAAACTCAGCTTTGAAGCCGCCAAATTGCAAGAGAACTTTAATGCCGTCATTGAGCAGCTTTTGAAATTAAAACCTGCTGCTTCTAAGGGTACATATATCAAGTCGGTGACCCTGACTTCTACAATGGGCCCCGGAATTAAAATTGACTCGGCAAAGATTCAATAATGACTGCCGCAAGGCAAGTTTAAAGGAAGGCAGTTATGAAAGTATCCGAAAAACAGAAAATTGTTGAAAATATTAATGCGCTGTTGCAAAAGTCCAATTCGGTGGTTATCAGTGATTTCACCGGTATGACCGTGGAACTTACCGATATCTTGCGTAAAAAATTCCATGAATCCGGCGCTACCTATCAAGTTATTAAAAATACGCTTTTGAAGCGTGCGGTACAAGATAGCGATATGGCTAAGATCGATCCTTTCTGCAAAGGGCCGACCGCCGTTGCTATCGGTTATGAAGATCCGGCCGCTCCGGCCAGAATCTTCCGTGACTTTTTGAAGGATTACCCAGATAAGCTGAAGATCAAGGGCGGCTACCTCTCGGGCTCGGCCATTGATGTTGAGGGGGTTAAACGTTTGGCCAGTATGCCGACGTTTGCCGAACTTCGTGCGCAGCTGCTTGGGGTTATCTCTGCTCCTGCTCAGAAAGTGGCTGCACAAATTGCTGCCGCTTCGCAGCAGCTGGTTGGTGTTATTCAGGCTCATGTTGATGACGCCAAAGACAAATAAGAGAAAAATTTAAATATTTTTCTTGACAAACATTTTTAAATTTATTAACAAGTGCCCCGTGCATTTGGGCACATAAAATGGAGATTTAAAGAAATGGCTGATTTAGCTAAAATTGCTGAGGAACTTAGTGCTCTTACTATCATGGAAGCTGCCGACCTGGTTAAAATGCTCGAAGAAAAATGGGGCGTTAAAGCCGCTGCCGGTGGTGGCATGATGATGATGGCTGCTGCTCCGGCTGCCGGTGCTGCCGCTGCTGAAGAGCCCACCTCTTTTAATGTTATTTTGACCGATGCCGGTGCTAACAAAATCAATGTTATTAAAGAAGTCCGCGCTATCACCAATCTTGGCCTCAAAGAAGCCAAAGCTCTCGTTGATGGCGTCCCCGGTACCTTGAAAGAGGGCGTTGAGAAGGCCGAAGCTGAAGATATCAAAAAGAAAATCGAAGCCGCTGGTGGTAAAGTTGACATCAAAGGTGTGTGATTAAGCCTTAAAAACCATTTAGATGTGCCGGGCTCCTTTGTGGAGCCCCGGCTATCTCTTTATCAAAGACTTAATATTTGTTGTTTTCATATGAAAATAAGGCTTGTTGTTAGGGCTAATATGATAACAAGCATTTGGCAGCCCAAGACGTAAAGACGTTAGCGTGGAAGTATAAGTGTAACTTCCGCGCTTTTTGCGTTTGTTTTTCGTCTTGTTACCCAGAACTTCCGGCCGGAGGGGGCAGCGCATGGCTACTGTAATACAAGATAACTTTAACGTTAGAAAAACCTATTCCAAGATTAAGAGTCACGTTCAAATTCCTAACCTGATCGATATCCAAAAGAAGTCTTATGAAGCTTTCTTGCAAATGGATGTTGCTCCGGAAAAACGGCAGAATGTGGGTCTGCAGGCTGTCTTTAAAGGTGTTTTCCCGATTAAAAACTACGATGAAACGGCCAGTCTTGATTTTGTAAAATACGATATTGATAAGCCTAAATATGATGTTGACGAATGTCGGCAGCGCGGTATGACTTATGCTGCGCCCATGAAAGTCACCATCAGGCTTATTATTTTTGATAAAGATGAAGTTACCGGCATGCCCACTGTGCATTCGGTAAAGGAGCAAGAAGTTTATTTTGGCGAAATCCCGCTGATGAACGAGCATGGTACATTTATTATCAATGGTACCGAGCGCGTCGTGGTTAGCCAGTTACATAGAAGTCCGGGCGTTTTCTTTACCAGTGATCAGGGGAAAACTCACGCTCTGGGCAAAATTCTTTATAGCGCCAGAATTATTCCTTACCGCGGTAGTTGGCTTGATTTTGAATTCGATCACAAAGATCTTATTCATGTGCGTATTGATCGCCGCCGTAAATTGCCGGCTACTATATTGCTCAAGGCTCTCGGTTACACCGTGCAGCAGCTTTTGGATTTCTTCTACCAAAAAGAGACCATTAATATTGAGAACAAAGGTGTTATCTCCTTTAATCGCGATATTAATGAAGAGCTTTTAATAGGCCAACGTGTATCTGCCGATGTTTTGGTAAATGGCGAAGTTATCGTTAAGAAAAATCGCAAATTTACTAAACTGGCTATTAAGAAATTGGCTGAGAAGGGCGTTACTGCCCTGCCTTTGGAACGCTCCGAAGTGATCGGTAAAACCGCTGCTACCGATATTATCGACCCGGCGACCGGTGAAATTCTTCTCGAATGTAACCAGATAATAGACGATAAAACGCTCGATCGCATTATTGCTGCCAAGGTGGCCAAGATCGAGACGCTTTTTATTGATGATATAAATGTCGGCCCCTATATCAGAGATACTCTCAATGCCGACAAAGTGGAAAATGAGCATGAGGCTATTTTGGAAATTTATCGCCGCATGCGTCCCGGTGAGCCGCCGACCGATGAAGAGGCGTTGCACCTTTTTGAAAACCTTTTCTTTAATCCCGAGCGCTATGACCTTAGCCGTGTCGGTCGTCTTAAACTTAATTATAAGTTTAATATTGATGAGCCTATCGACAATGTTGTTTTGACTAAGCGCGATATTTTGGAAGTGGTTAAATATCTTATTGAGCTTAAAGAGGGGCGCGGCAGTGTCGATGATATCGATCACTTAGGCAACCGCCGTGTACGCGCTGTCGGCGAGCTTATTGAAAACCAATTCCGTATCGGCCTCGTGCGCATGGAACGCATTATTCGCGAGCGCATCAGCCTCATTGAAATTGAGACTAATAAGCTCCATGATCTCATTAATCCCAAGCCGGTTGGTGCAGTGATTAAAGAATTTTTCGGTAGCAGCCAGCTGAGCCAGTTTATGGATCAGAACAACCCGCTTTCCGAAATTACCCACAAGCGCCGCCTCTCTGCACTCGGCCCTGGTGGTCTTACCCGTGACCGCGCCGGTTTTGAAGTGCGCGATGTGCACCCGACACACTATGGCCGTATTTGCCCGATTGAGACTCCTGAAGGTGCCAATATCGGTCTTATCGCTTCTCTTTCGGCTTATGCTCGTGTCAATGAATACGGTTTTGTGGAAACGCCGTATCACATTGTGGAAAATGAGTGCTGTACTGACAAATATGAGTTTTTGAATGCTCTCCAGGAGGAGAAGCACGTTATTGCTCAGGCCAACGCCCAACTTGATGAGCACGGCCATTTTGTCAATGAGCTGGTCTCGGCCCGTAAAAAAGGCGAATTTATTATGGCGCGTCGCGAGGATGTCACTCTTATGGATGTCTCGCCGACACAGCTGGTTTCTGTAGCCGCTTCGCTTATTCCTTTCCTGGAGAACGACGATGCTAACCGTGCTCTTATGGGCTCCAACATGCAGCGTCAAGCTGTGCCGCTGCTCAAAAATGAGCGCCCGATTGTCGGTACCGGCATGGAAGGCACTGTGGCTCATGATTCCGGTGTTACCATTTTGGCTAAACGCGACGGTATTGTGGAATCGGTTGATGCCACTCGTATTGTGGTTAAAGCCACTTCGGCCGATGATGAGACCGATGTAACCAATGAAGTCGATATTTACAATTTAACCAAATTCATGCGCTCCAACCAATCGACTTGTATTAACCAAAAGCCGATTGTGCAAAAGGGCGATATTGTTCATGCCGGCGATGTGATTGCCGATGGCCCGGCTACCGATTGCGGTGAGCTCTCTCTCGGTAAAAATATCCGCGTGGCTTTCATGCCCTGGCAAGGTTACAACTACGAAGATTCTATTCTTTTAAGTGAAGAACTTTTAAGAAAAGATGCCTTCACCTCTATTCACATTGAGGAATTTGAGTGTATTGCCCGCGATACCAAGCTTGGTAAAGAGGAAATCACCCGCGATATTCCCAATGTCGGCGATGATGCACTTAGAAATCTCGATGAATCAGGTATTATCCGCATTGGTGCCGAAGTAGTATCCGGCGATATCCTGGTTGGTAAGATTACCCCCAAGGGCGAAACCCAGCTCTCTCCTGAGGAGAAACTCCTCCGCGCCATCTTTGGTGAAAAGGCCGGCGATGTGCGCGATACTTCGCTCCGTGTGCCGCCGGGTGTCACTGGTATCATTATTGGCGCCAAAATCTTTGCCCGTAAAGGCGTAGAAAAAGACGAACGCGCTCAGCAGATTGAAGATGAGGAAGAGGCCCGCCTCTTGAAGGATCGCAATGATGAAATTAAAATTATTCGCGATTCCGTGAGAAATAAAATTCATCGCCTTTTGGACGGCCAAATAGCCGCCAATAAGCTGGTGGATGAAAAAGGGCGTCTTTTGCTCAAAAAAGGCCAGGAACTGACTCCTGAAGTGGTGGATACTATTTCCAACCGCTATTTACAGGAAATCAGCACCGGTAATGCCGATATTGATGAGCGCTTGCGCAAAGTTTTGAGCGCTATGAATAATCGCATTGAGCTTGTTAAACTGGTCTTTAACGAGCGCATTGCCCATATTAAGAAGGGCGATGACTTGCCTCCCGGCGTTATCAAGATGGTCAAAGTTTTTGTGGCCATTAAGCGCAAGCTCCAAGTCGGTGATAAGATGGCCGGTCGCCACGGTAATAAGGGTGTTGTTTCCCGTATTTTGCCGGTAGAAGATATGCCTTATCTTTCCGATGGTACACCGGTGCAGATGGTCTTGAATCCCTTGGGTGTGCCTTCGCGTATGAATATCGGGCAGATTCTGGAAGTTCACCTGGGCTGGGGTGCCAGCCAGTATGGTGATGTAATTCAGCGTTATCTCGATGAGCATTACGGCCCCGATGCCATGCGCAAAGAGCTGGTGAAAATTTATGGCGGTGATGAATCGCGCTCCGGTCGCCTTATTAAAGAGCTGGATGATGATAGCGTGATGGAGCTCTGTAGGCGCATTCAAAAAACCGGCCTGCATATTGCTACTCCGGTTTTCGATGGCGCTCATGAGAGCGATCTCAATGAGATGCTGAAAATGACCGAAGTGCCGCCGCGGGCGCAGTCTATTGTCTTTGATGGGCGTACCGGTGAGCCGTTTGACCAGGATATTACCGTCGGCATTATGTATATGCTTAAACTCCACCACCTGGTTGACGATAAGATCCACGCCAGAAGTATCGGACCTTACTCTCTGGTTACCCAGCAGCCTCTTGGCGGTAAAGCCCAGTTTGGTGGCCAGCGCCTCGGTGAAATGGAAGTCTGGGCTATTGAGGCTTATGGTGCCGCTTATTCACTCCAAGAATTTCTTACTGTTAAATCCGATGATGTCTCCGGCCGTACCCGTATGTACGAAGCCATTGTCAAAGGTGATAACAGCCTGGAAAGCGGTCTGCCGGAATCATTTAACGTGTTAGTAAAAGAAATGCAGTCTCTCTCACTCAATGTGGAGCTCTTAAATGGCTCAGAGGAAGAAGAGAACGGCAAAGATAAAAGCGAAAAAACCCCTTCACTTGAAGCAGCGGCCAGCTGAGCTTTGAGTAAACTAGTCAGCCTAGTATAGGAGCAAAACGTGAAGGATATATTATCAGTTTTTGATAAACCAAAAGAGGTAGAGAGGTTTTCTTCTATTCGCATCAGCTTGGCCAGCCCGGAGCAAATTCGCGCTTGGTCACACGGTGAAGTGAAAAAGCCCGAAACCATTAATTACCGCACCTTTAAGCCGGAAAAAGAGGGGCTTTTCTGTGCCAAAATTTTCGGCCCGGTGAAAGATTACGAATGTCTTTGCGGTAAATATAAACGCATGAAACATCGCGGTATTGTCTGCGAAAAGTGCGGTGTGGAAGTTATCCAGTCTAAAGTGCGCCGCGAGCGTATGGGCCATATTAATCTGGCTACGCCTGTAGCTCATATCTGGTTTTTAAAGAGTTTGCCCAGCCGTATCGGTTCCATGCTGGATCTTACACTTAAAGATCTGGAAAAGGTGCTCTACTGTGAGGCTTATATTGTGACCGAGCCCGGTGCTACCGGCTTTGCCCGCCATGAGATTATTTCGGAAGAAAAATATCGCAAAGCCTGCGAAGAATTCGGTGAAGAGAGCTTTGAAGCCGGCATGGGTGGTGAAGTTATTCGCGATCTTTTGAAAGAGATCGATGTGGAAGCACTAGCCACCGAGCTCCGTGAAAAGCTCCATGAATCTACTTCTGATGCCAACCGCAAAAAATGGGCCAAGCGCCTCAAAACGGTGGAAGGCTTCAGAGAGAGCCACAATAAACCGGAATGGATGATGCTGGAAGTTATCCCGGTTATTCCGCCGGATTTGCGTCCTCTGGTGCCTCTTGATGGCGGCCGCTTTGCCACTTCCGATTTGAATGATCTTTATCGCCGGGTTATTAACCGCAATAACCGCTTGCGCCGCTTGCAAGAGCTCAATGCTCCCGATATCATCATCCGCAACGAAAAGCGTATGTTGCAGGAAGCCGTTGATGCGCTTTTTGATAACGGTCGCCGCGGTAAAGTGATTACCGGCCCCAATAAGCGTCCCTTAAAGTCGCTTTCCGACTTCCTTAAAGGTAAACAGGGCCGCTTCCGTCAGAACCTTTTAGGTAAGCGTGTTGATTATTCCGGCCGTTCCGTTATTGTTGTCGGCCCGGAACTGCGTCTCCACCAGTGCGGTCTCCCCAAACTCATGGCTCTCGAGCTCTTTAAGCCCTTCATTTACCAAAAGCTGGAAGAGCGCGGCTATGTCACCACCATCAAGAGTGCTAAAAATATGGTGGAAAAAGAGAAGACCGAGGTTTGGGATATTCTGGAAGATGTCATTCGCGAGCACCCGGTTATGTTAAACCGCGCTCCGACGTTGCACCGCCTGGGTATTCAGGCTTTTGAGCCCAAGCTGATTGAAGGTAAAGCTATTCAGCTGCACCCCTTGGTTTGTACCGCTTTCAACGCCGATTTCGATGGTGACCAGATGGCTGTCCATGTGCCGCTCTCTATTGAAGCGCAATTGGAAGCCCGCGTCCTGATGATGTCCACCAACAATATTCTCGGCCCGGCTAATGGGCGCCCGATTATCGTGCCTACTCAGGATATCGTTCTGGGCTGCTATTACATGACCCGCGAGCGTCCCTTTGTGAAGGGTGAGGGCATGATTTTCTCCAATATGCGCGCTGTGGAAGCTGCTTATGATCAAGGTGCTGTCGATTTGCACGCTAAGATCAAAGTGCGCCACGAGGGCAAATTGGTTGATACCACTGTGGGCCGCTGTATTATTTACGGAGTAATGCCCGAAAAACTGCCCTTCTCGCTGGTTAACCGCAACATGGATAAAAAGGCCCTTACCAACCTTTTTGATACCGCCTACCGTCTCACCGGTGAAAAAGATACGGTACTTTTGGCCGATGCTATTCGTACCACCGGTTATAATTACGCTACCAAAGCCGGTATTTCCATTTGCGTTTCCAATATGGAAATTCCTTCCCGCAAAGCGGCCATTATTAAAGATGCCCGCCGCCGGGTGCAGGAAATCGAAGATCAATATGCCGAAGGTTTCATCACCGATGGTGAGCGTTACAACAAGGTTATTGATATTTGGGGCCGCGTGAGTGAGGAGCTCGAAGTAGTGCTGATGAAACAAATCGGTACCGATGAGCTTAAAGGCGAAAACGGCGAAGTAAAACAAGTGCCCAGCTTTAACCCCATCTACGTTATGGCTGACTCCGGTGCTCGTGGTTCTACTCAGCAGATTAAACAGCTGGCCGGTATGCGTGGACTTATGGTTAAGCCTTCCGGTGAAATTTTGGAGACGCCAATTACCTCCAACTTCCGTGAGGGGCTCTCCGTGCTCGAATACTTCATCTCTACCCACGGTGCTCGTAAAGGTCTCGCCGATACTGCTCTGAAAACGGATAACTCCGGATACCTTACCCGTCGTCTCGTCGATGTTGCTCAGGATAACATTGTTACCGAGTATGATTGCGGCACTTTGGATGGTATTGAAATTTCTGCTTTGGTGGAATCCGGTGAAGTTATCGAGCCTTTGGGCGATCGTATTCTGGGGCGCGTAGCCTTGGAAGATATTGTTGATCCCAACACCGATGCCGTTATCGTGAAAGCCGGTGAAGAGATTGACGAAGCCAAAGTTGATGCAATTACCGCTACCTCTATTCGCTCGGTAAAGATCCGTTCGGTGCTCACTTGTCAGGCCAAGCGCGGTGTTTGTGTGGAATGTTATGGCCGTGACCTCGCCAGAGGCCGCAAAGTTTCCATCGGTGAAGCGGTTGGCACCATGGCTGCTCAGTCCATCGGTGAGCCCGGTACTCAGCTTACTATGCGTACTTTCCACATCGGTGGTATCGCAGCCGGTAAAGCGGCGCAATCTTCTATTGAATCGCGTGATGGCGGTACAGTGCGCTTTGAAAACCTCCGCGTTGTGCGGAAGAGCGACGGCCAAATCGTGGCGATGAACCGCAACGGCGAAATTCTGGTTATGGATCAGGGGGGCCGCGAACGCGAGCGCTATGCTGTTAACTACGGTGCTTATATTAAGGCCGATGAAGGCTCTACTGTCAAAGCCGGTGACAAACTGGTTGAGTGGGATCCCTTTGCTGTGCCGATTTTGACCGAAGTTTCCGGTAAGATTAAATTCGGCGATATTATCGACGGTGTTACCATGCGTGAGCAGGTTGATGATGTCACCGGTCTTTCTCGCCGCGTTATTGTTGAGAGTAAAGATGCCGATAGCCGTCCGCGCCTCACAGTGAAAGATTCTGCCGGCAATACCAAAAAGTTGCCCGGTTCCGAAACCGAAGCCCGTTATTATTTGCCGGTTGGTTCCAATATCACCGTGGAAGATGGCCAGAGTGTGGAAGCCGGTGATGTTATTGCTAAAATCGCCCGCGAATCCACCAAGACCAAAGATATTACCGGTGGTCTGCCCCGTGTGGCCGAGCTCTTTGAGGCCCGTAAACCGCGCGACCATGCCATTATCAGCCAAATCGACGGTTTGGTGCAATTCGGCAAAGACGGCAAGGGTAAACGCAAAGTTATCGTTACTCCGGAAATCGGTGATGCCAAAGAATATCTCATTCCCAAGGGGCGGCATATTACCGTTCATGAAGGCGACCGCATAAAAGCCGGTGAAGCTTTGATGGATGGCCCGGCTAATCCCCATGATATTTTGCAGGTCTTGGGCGAAAAAGCCCTGGCCAGCTACATGGTTGACGAAGTTCAGGAAGTGTATCGTCTACAAGGTGTGCGTATCAATGATAAGCACATCGAGATGATCGTGCGCCAGATGCTTAAGCGCGTGCGCATTAAAGATCCCGGTGATACCACCTTCCTCGCCGATGACCAAATCGAGAAGAGCGTCTTTGAGAAGGAAAACGATCGGGTGATGCAGGAAGGCGGCCGCCCGGCTATGGCTGAGCCGCTGCTTTTGGGTATTACCAAAGCCTCGCTCTCTACCGATTCCTTCCTGGCTGCTTCTTCCTTCCAGGAGACCACCAAGGTGCTTACCGAAGCGGCTGTAGCCGGTAAAGTGGATAGACTGCGCGGCCTTAAGGAAAATATCCTGATGGGTCGTATTATCCCGGCCGGTACCGGTCTCCCCGGTTATCAGCGCTTAAAAGCCATGGTCGATCCTGAGCTTTTAAAGGTCGATCCCGAATACTATATGCCGCTTGACGATCAGGAAGAGCAATCGCTTTTGGTGGCCCCCTCTGTTGCCGGCTAAAGCTATAAACTTTACTTTCTGATTATACCTGCTCATGACTGGGAAAACTCGCTCCTCATATAAGCCGCCGTTTACGGTTAGTGCCGAAGCTATTAATCTTATAGCCGCTATCTCCGGACAGATAGAGCGTTATGCTATTCGCCTAGAACAAGAAGATGGTTTGCGCCTGCGTAAAGCTAATCGCATTAAAACCATTCATTCCTCGCTGGCTATCGAGGGCAATACTTTAAGCGAAGAAGAAGTGCGGGATATTATCGACGGCAAAACCGTGGTGGCCCCTATAAGGCAGATTCAGGAAGTGAAGAATGCCATTAAGACCTATGAGCTGTATTCAACTCTGGACGCTTTTAAGGAAAAAGATTTGTTAAAAGCTCATGGAGTGATGATGCAGGCTTTACTTGATGACGCCGGCCGCTATCGGCGCGGCGGAGTGGGAGTTTTTGGTAAAGAGGGCATAGTTCATTTGGCACCGCCGGCTGATAGGGTGCCGTTTTTGATGAATGATCTTTTCGCCTGGTTAAAAAATTCCAAAGACCACCTCTTAATTCGCTCCTGTGTTTTTCACTATGAATTTGAATTTATCCACCCTTTTATTGATGGTAACGGGCGGACAGGGCGGCTTTGGCAATCGCTGATTCTCGGTAATCTGCACCCTCTTTTTGAGCATTTGCCGGTGGAGAATATGGTTTATGCCAATCAGCGGGCTTATTACGAGGCGATTAACAGCAGCACAAATGCCGGTGAGTCGGGGCCTTTTATTGATTTTATGCTCAGCGAAATATATAAAACGCTAAAAG
>JAEEGL010463933.1_pt1 | contig 13190 bp, 12 predicted proteins | sample 9134231 | NCBI WGS metagenome assembly JAEEGL01 (sample SAMN16246548, study PRJNA631951) | gut metagenome | biome: gut microbiome; feature: rumen; material: fiber-attached | host: Bos | place: Iran: Karaj | collected 2018-10
GAAGATCAATTAAAAGAAAAAGAATTAGGAAATGATGAAGCCAATGATATCGATATGGACTTTATTGAAGCCCTAGAATATGGTATGCCACCTGCTGGTGGAATTGGCTATGGAATAGATAGAATGTGTATGTTATTTATGGAGGTTGATTCAATAAGAGATGTAATTTTATTCCCACAAATGAAGAAAAAGTAATAATACGAAAAGATAAAAGGAACGACTTGTGATACTTAAAGGGAGGAAAAATGAAAAAAATTAAAGATTTTATTGGAAAACATAAAATAATCGTTTTATGTGCTGTAATCTTAGCTTTAGTCATAGCTTCTGTACTAATCTTTGGCTGGGTAGGATTATGGTATGATGCTATCGTAGCAGGTATTGTTGGCATAGCATTAACTGATATCAAAAAACATAGCTTATTAAAAATACTAAGTATTATGATGCTAATAATTGTCCTTATTAGTTATCTATTACCAGGTAGACAAGGAGCTGTAGATCGTATTGGCGTAGCTGATCTATTGACTAACTACTTTGCCATCGTTTTACAAAACTTTGCTCCAATTGCCTTATTTGTACTTGGCGTTGGCGGTTTTTATGGAGTATTAAATAAAACTCCAAGCTATAAGAAATTATTAGATAATATCGTTACTTTCTTTAAACCAGTAAGTAAAAGATTTGTCTTCATCGTAACTGTTATCTTTGCGATAGTGGCTGCTTTAACAGGAATTACTATTCCATTGTTTATATTTGTACCACTTATTGTAACCATTATATTATTACTAGGATATGATAAATTAGTTGCTTTCTCAGCTACGATTGTTAGTATCTTAGTTGGATATACTGGAGGTGCTTTTGTAACCTTCATCAATCCAAATACTGGTGCAATTGACACTTACGAAGCATTTGTTGGCATTGAAGAAAAATTTGCCAATGTATTCCCTAAATTATTATTACTTTTTGCTGGAATAGGATTACTTGTTTACTTTATAGATAGACACATTAAGAATGTTGAAGCTAAAAAAGTAAAATATGAATTGAGCGACAATTCAGAATTATTGATTGCTGAAGTTAAAGGTAAATATAAAGACATTAAAACATGGCCTTTAATCGTTGTATTATCAATCACATTTATCATCTTAGCACTTGGCATGATACCTTGGCAAAGCTTATTCAATATAAGCGTATTCACCAAGTTCCATACATGGTTACTTGGCTTACATATTGGTGATTTTTATATCATTCCAAACATCATTTCATCAAGTTTACCAGCCCTAGGTGAATGGAATGGTAGTGGCAATCCAATGAGTGTTTATATATACTCAGCAATGCTATTACTATTTGTAACATTTATTATTTCTCTATTCAATAAGAGCAGTGTAAATGATACATTAGATAATTACCTAGAAGGTATGAAGAAGATGATTCCAGCTGCTTTCTTAATTACCCTTGCATACGCTGTATTAGTATGTGCCTTCAATAATGGCTTTTTAGAAGGTGTAATTAACGGCTATGGTAAATTCAATTATGGTATATCTTCATTACTAGCCCTTGTTAGTTGCTTAGTAAATGTTGATATAACTTGGATTTTAGTAGGTGGATATGCACCAATTATCAGTTTGATTACTGATGAATCAATCTATCCCTCTGTAGCACTATTATTCCAAGCATTATATGGAGTATTCTCAATTGTTGGTCCAACAAGTTTATTCTTGATTTTAGGATTAACATACTTTGATATTCCTTATACAACATGGCTAAAGTATATTTGGAGATTTGTTTTATATCTACTTATCTTAATTGCTTTAGTAATCTTGTTGGTAGTATTACTATAAAAGAAAACGCCTTATGGCGTTTTTTTTCGTTCTTGAATATGATAGACAATATTTAATGCTAGTTTGTTAGGCAAGAAACGGCTAAAGAATAGGCCCATTCTAACCATCAATCCTGGAATGATAACTAATTTCTTTTTAAACATTTTATCGATGGCATATCGTGCTACATATTTAGCATCCAACTCTTTTAAATTAAATTTGACATTAGCCCTTTTATTAAAATTGGTTTTAACTGGTCCAGGACACAAAACACTAATAATTTTATCACTATGTCTTTTTCTTAATTCTTCATATATGCCTAATGTATAACTTCTAACATAACTTTTGGTGGCATAGTATGTACTCATAAGTGGACCACCAATCATAAGGCCAGCTGAACTAGCTACATTTAGAATATATTTGGTATCCTTGTTATTGACTGCTAATTTGGTTAAAATATGCAAGGCTTTAATATTTAAATCAATCATATTTATTTCCGTATCTAGATCAGTTTCTTTATAGTCACCAAATAATCCAAATCCCGCATTATTAATAACAATATCTACTTTATCATTTTTAACATTATCATATAATTTATAGCAGTTACTTTCCTTGGCTAAATCATATTCATAAATTGTTACGTTTGTTTTAACACTCTTTTTTAAATCTTCTAATTTATCCTTGCTTCTCGCTACGACGATTATATCATAACCAAGTTCTGCTAAATAGATAGCCATTTCTCTTCCAATACCAGAACTAGCTCCAGTTATCAACGCTTTCATTTTATCACCTAGTATTATTATAACCGAATTCATAAAAAAATAAAACTCCCGAAGGAGTTCTATTTATTTTGTTCCATAAATTCTATCGCCAGCATCACCTAGTCCTGGCATGATATATTTATTGGCATTTAATTTTCTATCGATACATGCACAATATATCTTGACGTCAGGATATTCTTGGGTAACCAGTTTTAAACCTTCAGGTGCTGCGATAATGCATAAGAAGTTTATTTTTTTAACACCCTTACTCTTAAGTAATTCAATTGCATCGACTGCTGAACCACCTGTTGCTAGCATTGGATCGAGGATAAAAACTTCTCTTTTTTGAATATCTTTAGGTACTTTGAAAAAGTAATTTACCGGCTTAAAAGTTTCTTCATCACGATACATTCCAACATGTCCAATCTTAGCATTAGGAATAACGGTTATTACTCCATCAAGCATTCCCATACCGGCTCTTAAAATAGGTACAAAGGCATATTTGTCTTGATCTATTTTTTTCGTTTTAAATTTTTCAATCGGTGTTTCAATTTCGACGCTTTCTAATTTTGCTTCACGCATAGCCTCATAACAAACAAACATCGATATTTCTTTTACTAGTTCTCTAAATTCTTTGGTATTTGTTTTTTTATCTCTTAAAATAGCTAACTTGTGAGTTATTAAGGGATGTTTTAATTCAATAACATTTTCCATTGTTTCACCTTATTCTTCATTTTTTTCATTTGGAATGATTAAGTTTAGAATGATACCAACGATTGATGCCAAGCTCATTCCAGAAATTGTTACTGATAAGTCACCACTGATGATTGAGATAGCTGCTCCACCTAAACCTAGAACTAACATTGATGAAGCTACGACGACATTTTTAGACATTTCAAAGTCGACTTTATTTTTGATTAATACTTTTAATCCATTGACAGCAATGAATCCATATAGTAATAATGATACCCCACCTAATACGGCATTTGGAATAGTTGATACCAAAGCAGTAAACTTTCCTAAGAAACCGATAATAATAGCAATGATTCCAGCAATTCCAATAACCTTAACAGACGCTACTTTAGTCATTCCGACAACTGAAGTATTTTCACCATAAGTAGTGTTAGCAGGACCTCCCAATAAACCAGCAACAAACGTAGCAATACCATCGCCAAGCAATGTTCTATCTAGTCCTGGATCTTTGATTAAATCTTTGCCAATAATATTACCAAGTGAAGTATGATCGCCAATGTGTTCACACAATGTAACTAAAGCAACTGGGGCAATCGTTACTAGTGCTATTAAACTTGGTTTATAATCTTTAAATGGTAATATGAAGTTTGGTACTCCAAAGAAACTTGCCTCTGCGACTGGTTTAAAATCGATTAAACCAAAGATGACTGCTGTAATATATCCAGCTACAATTCCAATTAAGAATGGAATGATTCTAAAGAATCCTTTAGCTTTAGTCATAACAAACGCTGTAACTAAGAAAGCTACTAATGCTACGACAAGCACACGCCAATCGATAGCTGTGCCAGAAGATAATCCAATTTGTGAAATAGCTGAAGGTGCTAAACCTAAACCAATAATCATAATCATTGGTCCAATTACCACTGGTGGTAATAATTTTTCCAACCAATCCTTACCCGCAAACTTAATAATAATGGCAATTATTACATAAATAATACCAACTGCCATAATACCGGTCATTGCTCCCGCAATTCCACCTTTCATATAAGCCGCAGCAATAGGTGTAATGAAAGCAAATGAACTTCCTAAATAAACCGGCGATTTTTTCTTTGTGCAAACAATATAGATTAGTGTTCCAATTCCAGAAGTAACTAATGCTACAGGAATTGTTAGGACTGTTTCTCCAGCTGCAGCATTTACTAGTATTGGAACTAATATTGTTGCTCCAAACATTGCAAAGACATGTTGTATTGCTAAAATTAGCGTTTTGCCAATAGGTGGCATTTCATCGACATCATATGTCATTCTTTTGTTTTTCATAAAACAAACTCCTTTCTTTTTGGGTGACTAATCATAATAAAAAGAAGAGAAAAATAATTTCGCTTCTTTAAATATTAAAATTAACAATTGAAAATAAAATAACAAAAACATGAATACTAAGTAGCCATTTCATAACACATTTGTTTTTGCCTCTTATCTTCATTCTTTTCACCTTCTATAAGAGATTAACATATTATTTTTAAAATTGCAACACTTTTTTGAAAAATATTGTTAAAAATAAAAATCTATTATATAATTGTTGCGAGGTGAGAAGTATGGAAAGACTTCAAAAAGTTATTGCTAACCTAGGCTATACATCGCGTAGAAAAGCAGAAGAATTGATTGCTGCTGGCAAAGTAAAAGTCAATGGTGAAGTAACTACCGAATTAGGAACTAAAGTAAAAAACAGTGATACGATTGAAGTAGAAGGTATTATTCTAGATAACAATAAAAATTATGAATATTATCTTTTAAATAAACCACGTGAGGTAATTTCATCTGTTACGGATGAACATAATCGTAAGACGGTTGTCGATTTAATTGATACTAAAGAAAGAATCTATCCAATTGGCAGACTCGATTATGATACAACGGGAGCCATTATTCTAACTAATGATGGCTATCTAGCTAACAAACTAATGCACCCATCTAGCAGCATTCCTAAAAAGTATATTGCTAAGGTGTCAGGCTTAGTAACTGGTTATGATATTAAGCAACTCCGTAGTGGCGTTCTTGTCGATGGTAAAAAAACAGCTAAAGCTAAAGTAAATTTAAAAAGCTATGATAAAAAAACTGATAAATCACTTGTTGAATTAATTATTCACGAAGGAAGAAATCATCAAGTTAAGAAGATGTTCGAAGCAATTAATCATGATGTCATTAAATTAAAAAGAGAAGAGTATGCTAATTTAAAATTAACTAATTTAAAGCCAGGTGAGTATCGTAAATTATCTAACAAAGAAGTTGCTATTTTATATTCGCTAATAAAAAAGAAGTAGTTCTACTTCTTTTCTTTATCTTTATCCATATCAGTATCTTTGTATTCAACAAAAGCAGTAATCTGTAACATTGAAGTGATAATTGATCCTAATAGCACATAAAGATTTGATATCTTGGGCATATATGCTAAAATCAAAGTAATTGATAGAAAAACCGTTTTGATCTTGCCAGGCATATTTGAATTTGGATGATTATCCTTAGATTCTGATAATATGTTAATATAACTGATACATAATTCTAGTACTAAGTTAATCAATAAGACAGGATACTTAAGCATGGCAGGAATTATTATTCCAAAGGCAAATATTTTGTTACAGACAGCATCTAACTTTACTCCAAATTCAGTTACACATTTAAGTTTTCTAGCTAATCTTCCATCTAAAAAATCGGTAATAGCAAAGAATACTAATGCTCCGCACGCTATATCAACTCTTCCTAGAAGAATCGTAGGAATAATTATTAATGGTGCCAAGGCTCTTGAAAAGGTTAACATATTAGGAATTTGCTTCTTAATATGTCCTTTTTTAATTTCTTTAATTTGTTTCTTAAAATCATTTATAAAACTGGTTGCTAGTTCTTTCATACTATCTACACTCACTTACTATGTTAATACTATTATATTATAAGGATAAGAAAAAAACAACTAAAAAGAAAAGAGACCTTATTTTGTCTCTACAATTAACTTAATGGCTGTTCTTTCATCACCATCAATTACAATATCTGTGAATGCAGGAATACATACTAAATTTTTTCCTGCTGGAGCCACAAAGCCTCTTGCAATGGCGATGGCTTTAATTGCTTGATTTAAAGCTCCTGCTCCAATTGCCTGTACTTCGACACTATCACGTTCTCTAAAAACATTTGCTAGTGCCCCCGCTACGGCATTGGGATTAGATTTTGTTCCTACTTTAAGTGTTTCCATTCTATCATCCTTTCTAACACATTAATATATATGTTTTAAAAAAGAAAAAGATACTTATAATTTACATTTAAAGTATGTAATGTTATAATTAATATAGGTTAAAATATAGAAGAGGTGGATTATGGGCAAATTAAAAAAATCAGGTTTCTTAGAAGGAGCTTTTATTGCTACTGTATGTATTATTATTACTAAAATATTAGGTATCCTTTATGTTATTCCTTTTTATAATATTATCGGTGAAAAAGGTGGAACCTTATATGGATATGCCTATAATATTTATAATATCTTTTTAATTATCTCATCAGCTGGTATTCCCTTGGCTATCAGTAAATTAACAAGTGAATATGCAACATTAAAAGAAGATGATAAAAAGATTAGAATGTACCAAATCTCAACTAAAGTAATTATGATTTTCTCAGTCATATCATTCTTAATCTGCTTCATCTTTGCGCCAGTTTTTGCTAAATTAATCGTCGGTGATTTATCTGGTGGCAATAGTATTAGTGATGTATCATTAGTAATTAGAGCTATTTCATTTGCTTTATTAATAATTCCAATGTTAAGTATTAAAAGAGGTTATTTGCAAGGACATACCTATATCAAAGAACCATCTATTAGTCAAATAATAGAACAAGTAGTTAGAATTGCTATCATTATTGTTGGCAGTTATCTATGTGTCAAAGTATTTCATTTGCCAGTTAAATATGCCATCGTCGTATCTACTTTAGCAGCGGCTGTTGGCGGATTGGTTACGTATCTATATTTATATATCGTTACTAAAAGGAATCAAAAACAATTAGGCCTAGATATAACAGCCAAAGAAAATAAGAAAACAGACCGTGAAATTATTAAAAAAATTATTGCGTATTCAATACCATTTATAATCATTAATTTAGTAAATAATGCCACAACTTTTGTCGATATGGTCCTAATAATTAAAACTTTACCTAAATTAGGTTTCAGTGCTGCTGATACTGAATTTGTTGGTAGTGTCTTTACGACATGGGGTGTTAAGATCAATACCATTATTACTTCTATTGCCAGTGGCTTAATCATTAGCTTGATTCCTAATATGGTTAAAGATTATAATGAAAAGAACACTAAATCAATGAATCAAACATTCAATAAGTGTTTAAAAATTATTTTATTAATTATTGCGCCATTAGCTATTTTTATGAGTGTTATGTCGACAAGTATGTGGAATACTTTCTATAGTCCAAATGAAATTGGATCGACGATCATCAAATTAAATATCTTGGTTACCATCTTTGATTGTTTATATATCGTTGTCAATTCATTACTTCAAAGTATCAATGCTGAAAAGATTATTTATAAGAGTGTTATCATCGGCCAGTTTGTCAATGTTGCCTTAGATATACCGTTTATGGTTCTCTTTGCTAAAATTGGCTGGCCAGCTTATTATGGAGCAATCGCTGGAACACTTGCTTGTTTCTTGATTTCGACCAGCATGAGTATGCATTACTTAAATAAAGAAATGCATTTGAATTACAAAGAAGCAGTTGCTTCGATTCCACGTTTCATTATTTCGGCAATTGTTTTAATTGGAATGCTTTTAGTATTTAAATCATTCTTACCAGTCAATAGCAGTAGTAAACTAACCCAATTAATTAATCTAACCGTTACTGGTATTGCCTGCGGTGGCGTTTATCTACTTATCAATTTCAAAAGTATTTTGAGTATTTTACCAGAAAAATTAGTAAAAAAATTAAAACTATCTGAAGGAGGTGAATAATATGAATAAAGAAAAAGATTTAAAACCGATTTGGGTCTACATTATTGTTTACTTTGGAATTCAGTTTTTAGCAGGTATGATTATAGGTATAATATATCCTCAAAATGTTCTTGATAAAACTACTGAATTGGCAGGAATTATTACGCTTGCTTCAGCGTTATTAACATTTATCGTATTATATATTTTATATCATACTAAATTAAAAGAAAAATTAGTAAAAATTACTAAAAAAGATATTATCATCATATTGGTAGGTACCGTTATCTTAATTGCTGCCAACGAATTAATATCAAATCTCCTTGTTAAAGCTAATGTTGAAATGCAAAATCAAGAACTTATTATGGAATCATTTAAATATAATAGGGTTGTCATGATTTTAGCAGTTGTCATTTTTGCTCCAATTGTTGAAGAGATGGTCTTTAGATATTCATTTTCAACATTCATCAAAAATGATATTGCATTTGTCATCATTTCATCATTAGTGTTTGGCTTAATGCATAGTGCTGGTTTAGCGATTATCGTTTATTTCATATTGGGAGTATTCCTATCACTTATATATTTGAAGACAAATAGAAATGTTATTGCTTCAAGTATTGCCCATATTCTAAACAACCTTTTTGCGGTTATTACAATGATGATTATGTTCAAATAAAAGACGAATTAATCGTCTTTTTTATTTTAAAATTACACCTTGACATAAACTTCAAATTTATATACAATTATATTGTATAGTTTAAATTCAAATATTTTTTCTATAAATAAAATTGATTAAAAGAATGGAGGTGTTCATGTGAGCAAAACTGTAATCTCCATTTTAGCATTTGTTCTTGGAATTATAATTGGTGTAATTATATATTTAATTATAAATAGTCTTAAAAACAAAAAAACCGAAAAGAAAGCTGATTCAATTATTGCTTCAGCTAAAAAAGATGCCGAGAAGTTAAAAAGAGAAAGTATCTTCGAAACCAAAGAAGAAATCAACAAGTTAAAACTAGATGCTGATAAAGAAGTAAAAGAAAAGAAAAATGAGATTAAAGAAGCTGAAGAACGTTTATTACAACGTGAAAAAAACATTGATAAACGTGATGAAATGATGCAAGCTCGTGAAAAAGGTTTGGAAGATCGCGAGAATAATCTTTTAAAGAAACAAGACGAAATCCAAGAAATAAAAGAAAAAATGGAAGCAATCAAACGTGAACAATTAGAAGAATTAGAAAGAATTAGTGGATTCAGCAAAGAACAAGCAAAAGAATCAGTCATGAAAATGGTTGAAGAAAAAATGGCTAAAGAAATCGCTGCTTATATTAAAGAACGCGAGACTGAAGCTAAATTGGATGTTGATGCCAAAGCCAAAGAAATGTTAGTTAATTCGATGGAGAAATATGCTGCCGATGTAACTAATGAACAAACGGTATCAGTAATTAGTCTTCCTAACGATGAAATGAAGGGAAGAATAATAGGTAGAGAAGGAAGAAATGTAAGAACTATCGAATCAGTTACGGGAGTAGATTTAATTATTGATGATACTCCTGAAGCAATCGTTATTTCTAGTTTCGACCCAATGCGAAGAGAAATCGCTAGATTGACCCTAGAAGCTTTAATCAAAGATGGACGTATCCATCCAGCTAGAATTGAAGAATTATACGATAAAATGTGTAATGAAGTAAATCAAAAGATTAAAGAATATGGTAAGAATACAATCTATGAATTAGGATTATCACGTATGGATCCTGAATTAGTAGAAACCGTAGGTAGATTACATTTTAGAACTAGTTATGGTCAAAATGCTTTAAAGCATTCTAAAGAAGTTGCATATATCTGCGGCCTTTTAGCATCAGAACTAGGTGAAAATGTTAATCTAGCAAAAAGAGCTGGTTTACTTCACGATATTGGAAAAGCTATCGACTTTGAAATGGAAGGTAGCCATGTTGATATCGGTGTTGAACTAGCTAAGAAGTATAATGAAGGTAAAGTAGTTATTAATGCGATTGCATCACATCATGGTGATACTCCAGCAACTAGTATTATTGCTTCAATTGTAAGTATTGCCGATACTATTTCTGCTTCACGTCCTGGAGCTAGAAACGATTCAACTGAAAACTATTTCCAAAGATTGGAAAAAATCGAAGAAATTGGTAATGAAGTTAAAGGTGTCGATAAAGCATATGCTATTCAAGCTGGAAGAGAATTACGTGTTGTTGTTAAACCTGAAGAAGTTGATGACCTAATGTCATATCAAATTGCTCGTAATATTAAAGAAAAGATTGAATCAGAAGTTCAATATCCAGGTACTATTAAAGTAACTGTTATAAGAGAAACGAGAGTTACCGAAGAAGCTAAATAACCTAGCTTCTTTTTTCTATATATATAAGGATATAGCAAATATTGTAAAAATATAACTATCAATTTTAATGATAATATGTTATAATATTAAATGAATATAAAGGACGGTGCATACCATGATATTTAATGACATATCGACAACTGTAAAGGCAATGATTGATATTGCTTTAGTATGGATACTTGCTTATGCCGTACTAAAAAATCTAAGAGATAACGTTAAAATGGTCTTCCTTTTAAAAGGAATAATCATTTTGATAATTGTTAAAATAGTTAGTGATTATTTTGATTTGAAAACAACTGGTGTTATTCTTGAATATATCCTAACATGGGGTGTTTTAGCATTGATTATTATCTTCCAACCAGAAATCAGAAATTCCCTTGAACAGTTAGGTAAAAAACAAATTATTAGTAAGCGTAGATCGCTTACCCTTGATGAAAGAGAAAAAGTTGTTTATGAAATAATGAATTCTATCGACTATATGCGTAAAGCAAAGATCGGTGGTCTTATCGTTATTGAAAGAGAAATAAGTTTAGCTGATTATATTGAAAAAGGAAAGAACCTTGATGCTGATATTTCATCTGAATTATTGGTTTCAATCTTTTTCCCAAGGAACCCACTACATGATGGTGGCGTTATCATTCAGGGAAATAAGATAGCTAGTGCTGGGGCAGTTTTCCCAATCAGTTTAAATGGTAAAATTAATAAGAAATTAGGTACTAGACATAGAGCAGCTTTAGGTATCAGTGAAGAAAGCGATTGTATTGCAATTGTTGTCTCTGAAGAAACTGGTAAAATATCCATTGCAATCGATGGCGTACTTAATTACAATTTATCTATCGATGATGTTCGTATGATTTTAATCGATGAATTAAAACCTAAAAAAGAATTATTATTAGATGATGAACTCGAAGATGAACCAGAAAGTGAGGCTGATAATAATGAAGAAAAATAAAAAGAAAAGAACTAGAAAAGCCTTCCTTCTAATAAGAGCCATCATCAGACTAATTGATAAAAAGATAGTTACTCCAATTACTAAGTTTATTTTGCTTATTACCGACAAATTAGGTAATAGAACAGATAAATTTGAAAGATGGTTAGTTAGAAAGAACACTTTAATCTTCATTTCACTTATCGTAGCCATGGTTGCTTTCTTCAACATTGATAAAAGAACTACTTCATTATTAGATTCCTATGCTGAAGTATTATACAATCAAAAAGTTGAAGCTATCTATAATACTGAAACTTATGTTGTTGAAGGTATTCCTGAGACTGTCGATGTTACATTGATTGGTCGAAAGATCGATATGTACTTGGCTAAACAATCATCTAATGGTACTGTAACTATCGATATTTCAAAATTAAAAGCTGGCACCCATAGAGTAACTTTAAACTATAAAGGTGAAATTGATTCTGTTGACTATAAACTAGATCCAGGATCCATCAATATTAATATATATCCAAAAGTATCAACAACAAAAGTTGCTACGATCGATACGATTAATAAAGAAAGATTAGATACTAAATTATCAGTTTCAGGAGTTACTATCGATAAAGAAGAAATTATTATTAAAGGTGCTGAACATACCATTAATAAAGTAGCTAATGTTAGAGCATTGGTAGATATTTCTAAGTTGGTTGACCCTGAAGTAGGGGTAATGACCTTAGAAAATGTTCCAATCATTGCTTACGATAATGATGGTAAAGTAGTTGATATTGAAATGGTTCCAAGTAAAGTTACTGCGACCATCAATATCGATTCACCACATAAAGAGGTTCCAGTTAAAGTAATTCCAAAAGGTGAAGTACAATTTGGTAAAGCAATTAGTTCAATTACATCAAGTGAAACAAAAGTAACTGTTTATGGTGAAGATAGTGCTTTAGCTAAGATTGAATACTTACCAGTTGAAGTTGATGTAACAAATCTAAGTGAAAATAAGACCTTTACAGTATCATTACAAACACCAACCGGATTGAGAGAATTATCAGCTAAAAATACTAAGATAACTATTTCATTAGGTGAAGAAGAAACTAAAGAAATTAATGATATCATGATTGAAACAACTAATTTGGATCCTAATTATAAAGCTGCTGCCATTGGTGCTGCTTCAATTAAGACAACCGTTATTGTCAAAGGAACTAAAGAAGTGTTAAATTCAATCGATGAAAGTAAGATTAAAGCAATTGTTGATTTAACTGGTTATACTGAAGGCGATCATGAAGTTACAATCAATGTAACTGGTGATGATGTCAAAGCAACATATACGCCAAAGACAACAAAGATTAAGATTCGAATTACAAAAAAATAGTTATATGAAAAGCAACCATTTATAAATGGTTGCTTTTTTTATGAAAAAACATAAAATTTGACAAAATATGCGAAAAATGAAGAAAAGTGTTGACAAGAAGTAAATTGTTTGGTATATTATTAACTGCCAACCCGAAAAAGGGCTGGAAATGAACAAAAAAGTTCTTTGAAATCTGAGCAAAACGTCAATTGTGAGTAGCACAGTGAAAAAACTAAAAAAGAAACTAATATCTCTTGAAGAGATTTAGTTTGTTGGAGAGTTTGATCCTGGCTCAGGATGAA
>JAEEGL010753666.1_pt1 | contig 13190 bp, 10 predicted proteins | sample 9134231 | NCBI WGS metagenome assembly JAEEGL01 (sample SAMN16246548, study PRJNA631951) | gut metagenome | biome: gut microbiome; feature: rumen; material: fiber-attached | host: Bos | place: Iran: Karaj | collected 2018-10
ACATGACCCATCAGGCTGCGGATATTGACGTACTTCGACAGCTTTGTCTCTTCCGGAAGCTGCCTGACCCTCATGCGGAACAGATCCCATTCCTCCGGAGAGATTCCGCCGCACCTGGAAAGGACCCGGAAAGACAGCGCTTCGTCCAATGGACGGCATACCGCCTGGACACGCAGGTTCAGAAGCTGCAGCGGCTGATACGCCCCGGAATCCAGTGAGCCGTCGAACTTGACCGGGATTTCCCTTTCACGCAGGGCATTTGCATAAACATGCCGCTTCTCTCTGTAGAAACTCAGGAGAAGGAAGTCTTCATACTTGTTCCGGCCGCTGTCAACTCGGTCACGGATCATCTGCGCGATCTGACGTGCGGCCAATTCATGACCATCTTCCGCGCTTTCACAGGACACGACATGATTCAGCACCGGAACAGGGCCGCTTTCCCGGTTCGCCACCATTTCGCTGTATTCCGCCTGATAAGAGCTCTTTTCCATGCTCAGCGGGCCGCCGGGGCCGAATACGTCTGTGACAGCCTTGCAGATCTCCGGAGTGCTGCGGAAGTTCTTATACAGGTAGACGACTTCCCCGCCCGTTGCCTTAATGGCTTCCTCCGCTTCATGCCAGAGCGAGATATCCGCTCCGCGGAAACGGTAGATTCCCTGTTTCGCGTCTCCCACCAGAAAAAGGCTGCCGGGCCTCGGCACGCATTTATGCCAGTCCGGATCATACCTGTCCGCCGCTATGCCGAATATGATATCCGTCTGAATCGGATCTGTATCCTGATATTCATCCACAAAGAACGTCCTGTATCTGTCATGAAGCTTTGCCCGGACCGCCGGATGTTTTCTGACCAGATTGGCCGTGAGATAAAGCATATCGTCTGTCGTCACTATATGGTTGCGGAGGCGGTAAGCGTTGTACTCTTTGCACAGCTGCAGAACTTCACCTGTCAGGATTCCATGCATGAGCAGCTGAATATTGTTTACAAGCGCAGCCAGATCCTCATCCGAGGGAAGGTCATCCAGAAGGTCAATAATCAGCTGATACTCCTTCGGCAGTTCAGGAATATACTCCGGAATACTCTCCGTCCGCTTCACGCCTTTTCTGTTTTTTGCGTCTTCAAATGCCCTCTGCAGAACCTGCAGCGCGGATTCTTCATCCGGCTCATTCAGGAACGCGCCTAAATCCCGGCATGCGGTTTCCGCTTTCTTCGCTGCATTCTTGCCGATCCAGTTTCTGGCAGCCGGAACATTGGAAGCAATATATTTCGCGGCATCGATCAGATTATTCTCGCCCGCCTTGTCCCCAAGACGGATGGCGTTTTCAATCAGATAGTGATATTCAGCGGAATTGCCGCCTCTGGACTCCCTGAAAATCCGGACAAGCCGCTCACATTCATTCAGCGTATCCTCCGCGCTTTTACGACCCTCCGGCGTTGTCATATCAATGAACTGAACCTGGACCTCTGGTCTGCCATTCAGCATACAGAAGGCGTTCTCAGCCACCTTTTGCGGAACGCCGAGCTTTGTGCTTTCAGGAAAATGTCCGGATTTCCAGGCGTTATTGAAATAAACCGCCGCCCGGCTGTCAGGTCCCTCATCTTCCGGATCGAACTGCGGAGCAAAGCCAACCCCGGACTCGAGCGGATACTCGCAAAGCACTTTCCGGCAGAACGAATGGATTGTGCTGATCTGCATCTCCGGAAGGCTCTCCAGCAGCTTCAACAGGAACGCCGCCCGCTCCGGATCTGTTTCTTTTTCCATTGCCTCGCGGATCCAGTCATTCAGCCGGGTCTTCATTTCGGTGGCCGCTTTCCGGGTAAAGGTGATCAGGACAATCTCATGAGGCGATACATTGAGGGTTTTATCGCACAACATGTTGAAAGCCCGCTCTACTGTCAGGTATGTTTTGCCTGCGCCTGCGCCGGCGGAAACAAGGAAATTGGTGAAGAAGTCATGCCTGCTGAGCCGTTCCCGGTTTTCCGCGTCTTTTCTGATCAGTTCCTCATTCGTCATCTGCCTCTTCACCTCCCTCAGCCGCAGTTTCAAAGTCAAGACGGATCTGTCCTGTCTGGATTTCCCGGCAGATATCCATAAACGGACAATAAGACGGACACGAATCCAGCGTGACCGGTGTGATTTCCGCTTCTTCCCGGGAGAGCCCGACCAGGCACGCCGGCGTCACCGCCGTCTTCACATCCGCCAGCAGATCCAGCAGATACGTCAGTTTTTCATACATCGCCTGTCTGACTTCTTCGGTCATGTCCACGGGAACACGTTCAATCCCGCCGGGACTGTCCAGAAGATAGTAGTGGGCTTTCCTGACCGGCTGATCCGGATGCATTTTCTCCCAGGCCAGCGTATACAGATAATACTGAAGCTTATGGTCGAAGTCCCGCTTGAACCGGTAAGCCGCTCCGGATTTGTAGTCAATGATCTCATATCCGTCAGGCGTCCGGTCCACCCGGTCGATACTGCCGTTCATTCCGATCGTATGACTGCCGAAAGTAAACTGCATCGGAGTATCAAAGCCGAACCCGACTTCAGTTCCGACGGTTTCCCGTCCTTTTTCACCCGCATGCATCCGGGCCGCCTGTCTGACCAGATCCCTGATATCGTTAATCTCCGGAGTCAGATCCTTCAGATTGGAGGGAACCGGGACCTTTACCTTCCACTCTTCCACGGCCTCATCCACCAGCCGGTTCAGCAAAGCAACATCCGGCTGGTCCAGACGCGGTTTGATTGCGTCAAAGTACCGCTGCAGCACTTTATGGATCAGATCGCCCCGGGTTGAACCGCCAAGCCATCCCTGGCTGTACTGCTCAAGTCCCTCCGGATCCTCCTTGTTCAATCCCATCTGATTCCGGAACATGAACCGTCTCGGGCATCCGTATGCCGTCTCAAGCGCGGTAGCGGACCATACCCGGCTGCTGAACGCCTGTTCCCAGAGTTCTTCCCGGCCGGGATCCTGTTCGGTCTCATTGTCTTCGCAGTAATATCCCGCTTTCATATGCGCATCCAGACCGGTCAGCGCACGGCGTTCCAGGATGTTGACCTCAGGCGCACTGGACCCGGGGTACTTTCTGGCAGCATCCGCAAAGACAGACGCGGCCATGATCTCCTCCCCGCCGACACGGTCCATTCTCGCCCGGCTGAACAGAACCTTCGCATCCTCCCTGTTGGCAAGGAATTCACGGACCGCATAGCGTTTGTCGTGGGCTCCATCCCCTGCCAGACGCAGATAAGGCGAAAGCATCTCTTTTTCATTGTCATGAAGAAGCGGAAATTCCGCGGAAAGCCTGTTGAAAACATCCCAGCTCATGCCGAGCATGATGAAATGCCCGCGATCGATATACAACGCGCTTTCATAACTGCAGCAGTAGGCTCTTCCCGGCTCATCCGTGGTTCTGGCGCCAATGGTCTGGGAAGAAGCGGCGGTATTCAGAAGATTCAGGTAATCAACCGGATCCATGCTTCCGGTATACAGCCGGCTGATCTCGTCCGCCAGCTTCAGGAACATCTCGTTTTCCGGGCCACGGGCCATGCATCTGTTCAGCAGAACGTTCAGTCTGGCCGCGGAATCCCTGACGGTTCCGGCTTTTGTCTCAAAGAAATCTATCCAGGCGGTCATAAGCCGGCCGGCTTCCGCGTGCCGGGGTTTCTCCGATTCCGCAAGCTTCTGCCAGCGTTCCCGGCCCCAGCCGACGGCGTCCTTCCGGAAGATCCGCAGGAGCTCCTGCCCGTTCATATATATCTTTCCCTGTTCGTCATACAGCGCCATGCCCGCTGATACCAGCACCGGGCGGAGGCTTTCGGCGTCGTAATTGCTTGTTGCCCATTCCGCCAGGCAGGACAGCAGCTGGGATGTATTGGTCATGGACGCCGGCATGCCGAATGCGGAATTAACGTTGATGCCCAGAAGCTTGCCTTCTTCCTCAACCCGCAGGCCGTATGCCGCGTCCGGACAGACAATGACGGCATCCTCCGCCGGTATTTCGTTTTCGATCAGATACTGGAATGCCGCGCGGATCTCACTTCCGATATCCTGGCAGGCCACGCAGTCCGGCTCGATCTTTTTGCCGGAGGTCGGAGAATCCTTCTGATACCGCATATTCCGGGGAATCTGCTCCCCTTCCGGCGTCGCGACATGGATAACAGTCAGCCTGTCTGCAGGAATTCTGTTCAGGAATTCCTGTTCCATCTGCGACAGCGGCAGATTGGACAGCACCGCATAGGAAACGCTGTCCGGGATAACCGCGGCGTCCAGTATTTCCGTGGCGTTTGCGTATCCATGCTCATGAAGCCATCCCAGATAGTTCTTCCATAGCTGTCCCAGCAGCGGCTCTCCGATTTCAGCAAGTTTCTCAGGCTTCACCTGATTGCGCTCCAGTTCGTTCAACAGCGGAAGAACGGATTCCGCGGTAGTCAGTTCAACAACACCCAGTGTCGTGAAGGCATCGCCTGAGCGCTCCATCTGATCCCGCAGGGCCATGGAAGCCGTCACACTGTCAATCCGGCGCATTCCCTTTCTGAACAGTTCCGGTCCGGCAGTCTCATTTATATATGAAGAAACAGAACACGCCTGCACATTGACTGCCGGTGTTCCGTGCGAAGCCGCCATACGGAGCAGCTGTCTGCCGGTTGTCAGATTCCGGGCAAACAGAATCTTCCTGCCCGTTCTGTTACTGTTCAGCCATGAACACAATTCCCTGAGAAATCCATTCATCTTATGTGCTCCCTACAACGTCAATCCTTCGTAATAAGTTATTACGTTATTACTGTCCGTACCCGATTCCTTTTCCTGCCGGTCAGACTCCGAAGGCGCCGTCCATCTCCGCCATCGTCCTCCTGACAATCTTCTCCGGATCCGCGCCGAGAATATCCAGGTTCTCCGCCTTGAAGCATTTCACATCCTGGATCCCATAGAAGATCTGAGCCAGCGCCCTGACATACCCGAACCCGAAATCATCCGAGTAAACCGGACCGCCGGCTGTCGTGATATAGTACAGCTTCTGCGCCTTACACAGGCCATACGGCATATCGTTCCGGTATGCAAAGGTGATACCCAGGACATTGATCTGCTCAAAATACTGTTTCAGGGCGGAGGGGAACGACAAATCCCAGTACGGCGCTCCCACAACGATCGTATCCGCTCCGGCAAACTGTCTGGCCAGCGCGAAAAGTGGATCGTCGAAGCGGCCCGCAGCAATCAGGGCGTCGCGGTGATTCAGGAAGGCCTCGTCCGCAACCGGGAACTGTATGTCCTCCAGTCTGACTTCCTGAACCTCTCCGTCCAGCTTCTCCAGCAGATGTTCAGCCAGCCTGTATGTCCGGGATTTTCCGCGGACACAAGCATTGATGAAAAGAGTCACTTTCCCCACTCCCATGTCTCATCTTCACGTTTTGTCAGTGCCGGACAGACATGCGCGTGTCCTGGCCCCCATCCGCATCTCTTGCAGCTGAAACATTTCACATACGGCGATCCCTGCAGAATCGCTTCACTGAATGCCGGGTCCGCGAGCAGTCCGCAGGCCAGATCCACTGTGTCAATCTTCCCATTTCCAAGCAAGTAACGCACCTGCTCCGGCGTCCGGATACCGTTCACCAGGGAAACCGGCACAATCCCTTTGAAATGTTCATGGAAAGCCACGCCGAGCGCCGCGACCCTGTTATACGGAAGACCTTCATCGTGCGGCAGACCGCTGACATCCTGAATTCCGTTTGAGACCTGGAGATAATCACATCCGGCTTTCACATACCATTCCGCGGTACCGATGCTCTCCTCCACAGTCGGGTCGCACCCCGAAACCCGCACCGAAATAATAAAATCGTCACCGCAGGCTTCCCGGATCCCGGAAATTATCTCGCATCCAAACCGTGCCCGGTTTTCCGTGCTTCCGCCGTATTCATCCGTGCGCTGATTAACGGCTGAGGCAAAATCGTTAATCAGGTAGCTGTGGCAGCCGTGAAGCTGAACGCCGTCATAACCGGCCTTCTTCGCCCGAACCGCCGCGTCGATAAAGCACTGCTCAATGCGGCGTATCTCAGGAACTGTCAGTTCAACCGCCATGACTTCCCTGCCCCAGTGGTTCCACTTGACGGCGGTCGGCGACGTCAGGGGACCGCAGTCGGGATGTGTACCGAGCCCGCCGTAATGGAGTTGTGGTATCACCAGTGTCCCGTACAGATGACAGGCCTCCGCGATTTTCCTGTGTCCCTCAATCTGGCTGTCATTCCACAATCCAATCTGCGAAGGCGCCAGGCGTCCTTCCGGAGACACGGCCGTAGCTTCCACACAGATCAGACCGCAGCCGTGCTTCGCGCGAAGCGCATAGTGCTTTACAAAGAAGTCTGTAACGACGCCGTCCTCCCCGGCAGTAAACTTAACCGTGGGAGCCATCGTAATCCTGTTTTTGCTTGTTTTCGTTCCGATCCGGATCGGCATATCTGGAGTAATCATTCTGCCTCCTTCCTCCTGGCTTGTTCACGCCCAGGTTCCGTTACGGAAAACCGGCACAGTCGTACCGTCAGGCCGGATTCCGGCAATGAACAGATCGTCAGCGCCGACCATGAAATCCACATGGATAATGGAATCATTGATTCCCTGCTGTTGCGCCTGCTCCATCGTCAGGTTGTCTCCGCCGGGAAGCACTTCCTTGAATCCCATTCCCAAAGCGCAGTGGCAACAGGCATTTTCGTCAAACAAGGTCTCATAGAAGAGGAATCCACATTGATTCACGGGGCTTTCCTTCGGAACCAGCGCCACTTCACCGAGCATCGCTGCCCCATCATCCATTCCGATCATCTTCTCCAGCAGTTCCTGGCCTTTTCCCGCCTTGCAGGAAACAGCCCGTCCGTTTTCAAATGTGATGGAAAAATCCTCGATCAGCTGACTGTTCCAGGAAAGTGGCTTCACAGCCACCAGAGTTCCCTCGCACTTTCCCGCCAGCGGAGATGTGAAGATCTCCTCTGTCGGCATATTTGGAATGTAAAAAGCCCCGTTCATCTGATTCACGATGCCTGCGCCTTCCCACTTTGCTCCGGGAATCAGGTCAACCGTGAAATCCGTTCCGTTCGCGCTCCTGTACCGGAGGGACGAAAAGCCTTGCTCGTTCAGCCAATTCGCCTTTTCTTCAATGAAGTCGGTATGTTTTTTCCAGGCATCCACAGGATCGTTGTCTTCCTGGACGCGGACTGTCTTTAGGATTGCCTCCCACAGTCTGTCTTCCGCGTCTTCGGCGTCCGGGAAGCACTTTCTGGCCCATTTCTCAGAAGGATGCGCCGCAATCACCCACTGGTGTTTTCCATCGATCGCATTACGATACGGTTTCATCACCTTACCCCTGGCCTGGGAAACCAAAGAGATCTTCTGAGGATCTATGCCATTCAACGCGTCAGGATCGTCTGATGCAATAAAGATACGGCAAGGCAGGTCTTCGACCATCTGCTTCATCTTCGCTTCTTCCCAAGGCAGAACCGTAGACAGGGTTTCCTGCTCCGCATAGAGATAATTCAGCCGGAGCTGAATATCGCTGGTCCAGTCCACATTAACCTTTTTGGCCCCGGCCTTGTAGCACTCCTCTATGACCAGCGCTGCAAAGGCATGCTGCTCCACGGAAACAACCAGCTGAACAATCTGTCCTTTCTGTACATTCGCGCCGGTCCGGACGATCAGCCTTGCGTATTTCTGCAAAAGATTCTGGGATATACTCATATTGTCTTTCCTCCATCATTGTTATTCAAACCAGGTTTTTCACATTTCTTCCTTTTTAAAGGCTTTGTAATCCTTACACAGCACACGGTAAGCCGGATGATACGCTTCCCGGTATGGATCGCTGTGGCTCGGCAGCCAGTTTTCATCCAGCACCTTTTCCGCCGCAGCTTTCATCAGCGGCCCCGGAAACTGCTTGACACAGAAGTTGTAAACATTCTGCCGGGTGAACGACAACGGCTGAATCTGAGCGGATTCGAACACGTAATTGGCAATATCCTCCACGGTCATTCCCCTGGCTTTAGCCGGGCGGAGGTTCAGCCGGATCCATTCCGGGCTGATTTTCTCCGTCAACGGTTCTGAATCACCGGCTCTGACTTCTTCATATTCCTCCTCAAGCCGGGCCAGCGCGGCATCCCGGGAAACAACAATATGGCCGACGCCCAGCATCCCCTGAAAGACAAACTTGACGACATCCTCTTCCGTCATCTGCGGATGTTTCTTCCATTGTGTACGGAGCTGCTTCTTCATTTCCTCCGCGGCTGCCAGCTTCAGATTCAGTTCCGTGTCCTTAAACCCATTGCGGATATAGGAAAGCTGCGGTTCTCCTCTCAGTTTTCTGACAGCCCGCGCGGCATGCATCTGCACCCAGGGAACGGTATGCTCCATCCGGCCGGCAATTTCATCCAGGGACAGCTTCTGATGATAAAACAGGTCAGTAATGATCCTTTCCGGCACACGAAGCAGATTCAGTGCTCGGTCAAGTCCGGCCTGCTGATCTTCGCTCAGCGGTATATACTTGTCGTCCGGGAAAACCCGGTCCAGTCCGATGTCTGTGAGAAGGCATTCCGGGTAATCAGCTTCCGGCGGATCACCCCTCTTGGGCTTCGGCTTATAGTCGGTACTGCTGACAATAACCTCAATCCCCTTGCCCGTCGCGTAGTCAATCGTATTTTTTGTTCCTCCGGGAGTTCCGTTGTAAAGGGCGATTACCCGTGAGCTCCGGTCTACCATGTATTCATTTCTTTTCTGGAATACACCGTTATGGTAGTGATCACTGACATTGACCTTGAAATCTGCTTTTTTCATTGTGTCGTAGTACATGGATTTCCAGGGTTCCTTCCATTTCGCGGCAAACCCAGGCCAGGGAGTGCAGGCGATCAGGTGGATATCCGGGTTTTCCTCCTTCAGCCGGAGGACAATTTCAGCCGCCCAGAGATCCACACCCATGGCCATGCCTGTCAGGAAGGTGACAAATCCATCCGCGACCGCTGCCTGGATCTGCTTTTCGAGCCAGGCTTTGGCATCATCCTCTGACATGGTCAGTTTTTCAGGCCTGTGGCCCGTAAAACAGCATCTGTGTTTTCGAAGTTCTTCTTCCACGGCGATTCCTCCAAGCGCAGGAATTATTCGTTTCCCTCTGAACATATGATACCATAAGGGTTTCCGGCTGTCGAGGCATGAACCGGACCGCGATGTAACAAAAACGTGTCATCAACGTATTGTGGACACATTTCATCTCCCTGTGATATGATTGTGCCGAAAAAGAGGCCGATGACAATAATCCAGGGAAATGCAGATTCATACCATTTGGGGAGGTTCATCATGCAGAGGCAAATCGTTACTCCCGGTCCGTTACTGGATGGTCAGGGGCACCTGATTGAAACAGGCTATGCCACATCCCTGCTGAAGACATACGATAAAACAAAAGTTGCCGCGAACCGGCTTCGAATCAAGGAGTGGGACTATTACTGCGTCTGTACGGATCATTTTGCGCTGGCGCTGACAATTGCGGATAACGGCTATATGACCATGGACAGCATCTCTCTGCTGAACTTCGATGATAACGCCCAGGTAACCACATCCAGAATGTCAATCCCGGCCATATCCAAACGAACACTTTCCTCATCCAGTGCCAAAGGAGACGTCCGGGCCGCCGGGAAAGATTACGAACTGGTTTTTGAAAACGACGGAATTGTCCGTCACCTGACCGGACATATGGATCATTTTCATAAAGACACGCCCATAAGCTTCGACTTGACACTGACAGACGCGCCGGCTGAATCCATGGTGATTGTGACACCGTTCAGTGACAAGCCGAAAGCGTTTTATTACAACCAGAAGATCAACTGTATGCGGGCGGAGGGTTGGATCCGGTACGGAGACAGAGAATATATCTGCGATCCGGCGCAGCATTTCGCTGTGCTTGACTGGGGACGCGGCGTATGGACCTATGACAACACCTGGTATTGGGGATCCGCTTCCGGACTGGCGGATAACATTCCCTTCGGATTCAATATCGGGTATGGCTTTGGCGATACCAGCGCTGCCAGTGAAAATGTCCTGTTCTATGGCGGGAGAATACACAAACTAAGCCAGGTAAAGTTTGAGATTCCCATGAAAGACGGCACAGAGGACTATATGTCGCCCTGGAAATTCACAAGCGATAACGGGCGGTTTGAGATGGACTTCCGGCCAATCATGGACAGAAGCGCAAAAATCAACCTGGGCATTCTCTGCTCTGATCAGCATCAGGTGTTCGGTCGGTTCTCCGGAACTGCCGTTCTGGATGACGGGCGGAAGATCCGCATTGACAATCTGACGGGGTTTGCTGAAAAGGTTCGCAACAAGTGGTAATGGGAGGGACTTATGATGTTTAAATTCTGGGGCGATGGTTCTCAGGAATCCATGGATCTTGTGAAAGCCATACGGGTTCGAAGCACTGAGAACTTCAACTGGACGTTTATCTTTATTCTTGCTGTCGTATTCTATGTCTACTGGACAGAAATCCATAAGAAGAATACGGAAATCGTCTGCGCAGGCCTCGCACTGTATGCGGTTCATTGGCTCTATGAGATCTGCAACGCCGTGATCGGGCATTTCAGCGGATACCCGCTCTGGTCAGTTTCCAATGAATCCACGACTTTCATCCTGTTGATCGGCGTCTGCTGGGAACTTTCCATGATGTTCTCACTGGCTGGTATGATCTCTTTCAAGATGCTCCCTCAGGACAGAACCAAGCGCTATTTCGCGAAAAATGGAAAGGGCGGAGTCAGCTGCAAACTGGTTGGTGCGTTGGAAATGGCGCTGTTGTTCGCACTGTTTGAATCCTTCCTGGCCGGAACCAGCAATCACTCATTTATCTGGGTATATAAATGGTGGGGTGTTATTCCGGTGTTCATCACAACCTATGTTCCCTTCTTCCTCGCCAGCAACTATATCCCGGATATGGAGCCGAAAAAACGGAAAACGCTGCTGATCACCCTGTGGGGGCTTGTCGCGCTCCTTCTGATTATTCTGATCCCGTTGGGAATCATCTGATCTCTTTATGATTCATTGAAGGTTATTTTATTAGGTCAACTGTCCATTTACCGGCGGTTAGCCACACAAAGAAGGAGGCATTTATATGCGTAAGTTCACTGCTCTGTTCGTTTCATTGATGATGGTCCTTACCTGCTCTCTGACTTTTGCTGAGACTAAGATCACCGTAACAGGAACTGGAAATACGCTGGTTTCCGCTGATACGGCAATCATTTCCCTTGGCGTTTCTGTTCGGGACAAAGATGTGTCAAAAGCACAGCAAAAAGCCAACGAGATCATTGCCGCAATCCGCACGGCACTGACTGAAAACGGTATACCCTCTGAGGATATCAATACCGGGTACTTAAACATTTACGCCATGTATGATTATACTAATGATATGGAAGTCATATCCGCTTACAATGCCAATTCCACACTGGCAATTCGTGTTTCAGATATGACGATTGTCGGTGAAGTGATAGACCTCGCTTTCGGAGCCGGCGCCAATGTTCTGAACGGAATCGAATTCTCCGCTTCTGACACAACAGATGCGCGTGCCGAATCATTGAAAGCCGCCGTTCAGGATGCACAGGCTAAAGCGCAGATCCTGGCGGAAGCATCCGGATTGACGATCAAGGGAATCGAAAGTATTTCAGAAAACAACACTTACAGCTATGACAGCGGTCTGAACAATTTCAGCAAAACAGCCAGTGCTGTTGAAGATGCCAAAACAGTCGTCCAGGCGGCAAAGCTTCAGGTGACCGCGAACGTCACGATCACCTTTGAAGCGGATGAACATCAATAGGTTTTTATATTTCGAACAAAATAACCAGGAAACATTGCATATTATAAGTTTTATCCACACAAAAATATGCTCTCCTCTACGTAATGAGTTGACGCCATCTAATTGTTCTCTAAGTGTTTCGGCACTCTTTTTCTGTCCTTTTTCTTCTGAAATTACAAATTTTCGTAAAGAAAATAGCACAATAGAATTTACGGAAACAGTTGGCATTTCGTAAAGAAAAGCATATATTTTTATTGACGGAAAGGATGAGGCAGCAATGAGCGAAAGGCCAAAATATCAAGCCAAAATTGTAGAACGCATCATCAACTATCCGTTCGGCACTGCGTTTTCAGCCTCTGATTTTCTTGATATTGCTGATGCCAATCCAGTTAGGCCCTGTTCCGGCTTGAAAAGGATGGTGCCATTCGTCGCGTCATAAATGGAATTTACGATAAACCCGCATACAGTCAGTTGATTCATGAGTACGGAGTTCCGAGAATCGATAAGATTGCAGATGCTCTGGCACGGCGCTTTAATTGGAATATTGCTCCTTCAGGAGATACTGCTCTGAATCTCCTTCATATTTCCACGCAGGTGCCCAATGTTTGGGAGTATGTGAGCGATGGCCCCTATCGTGAATATCTTATAGGAAAAACTCCTCTGAAATTTTAGCATATCATGCCAAGAGAGATTAACGGGTATTCTTCCATCACAATTATGGTCATTCAGGGAATACGTGCCATAGGAAGAGATGAAGTGCAAAAGAAATCGAAAAAGCAGGACATCGAGCTGATGGCTCTCCTGTTCCTGTTAGGGCTGCTTCTCTTCTTGTATCCGGTTGTAACGCAGGTTTCCTCCTATCAGGCAGACGAAGAAGCGTATGAGGATCTGGCAATGGAATCAAGTATAATTTTGATATTCTGGAACGCGACTACCTGCCAGAAGAGAAAGATCTCCAACGGAAAGAGAACCAAGAACGATAAACAGAGCCCCTGTGTCAGACGCTGTTCGCAGCAGCATAACTGGCACAGGGGCTTTTCTTTTTTGAATTTCAGGCGTAGCCAGAAGGTCGAATGACGCAGGAATACGACACAACCACAGAGCTTCAGCTCTGGTTTTCAGGGGCTTGGGGGCGGAGCCTACCAACAAGCTTTTGCAGAAGTTATTAACGATGCGAGCCTATTCAAACATTTCTGTAAAGAGCGTTGCGGACTGTGATAAAATAGAGAGATCACAGGAGGCAAGACAATGGGCAGAAAGAGAGACAACGTGCTGAGTGAAGAGAAGCGGAACATCATCGGGCAGCTCATCGAGCTGTACGACATCAAGACGGCGGCGGACATCCAGGAGGCGCTGAAGGACCTGCTAGGCGGGACAATCCAGAGCATGCTTGAGGCGG
>JAEEGL010792055.1_pt1 | contig 13190 bp, 12 predicted proteins | sample 9134231 | NCBI WGS metagenome assembly JAEEGL01 (sample SAMN16246548, study PRJNA631951) | gut metagenome | biome: gut microbiome; feature: rumen; material: fiber-attached | host: Bos | place: Iran: Karaj | collected 2018-10
CATAGTGGTAAATGGTAACGATTGGTTCAATGCCGGCAGCCTTGAGTTCATTTATCAGGTTGTTGTAGAACTCAATTCCCTTTGGATTGACCTTGCGGTCCCGTCCCGGAATAACTCTTGACCATGAAATACCGAAGCGGTAGCTTGTGAAGCCGCATTCCTTCATCAGAGCAACATCTTCTTTGTAATGATGATAATGGTCTGAAGCAATGGAGTTGTCAGCGAACGGCTTCTTGGTCTGAGAGTTCAGGTCGATGATGGCTGATGTACGGCCGTCTTCCAGAGTAGCACCCTCTACCTGCCAGGCTGCGCTTGATGCACCCCACAGGAAGCCTTTTGGGAAAACAGGATTTGTGTTGTGTTTCATAATAATTCCTTCCTATTTTTTCTTTTATACCCACATTATAATGTGAAAAATCACAAAATTATGTTACCTAGTATGACACCAATCACTGTTTTTGGTTTCATTTCATGACACCAAAATGATATAATGGGTCTGAGGGAAGCATATGAACATAAATAGAAGAATAGCTTTTAATGTTATGACCAGTCTTCTGGCCATTCTGAACCAAAACGATGACAGTAATGTTGACTGTGTTCTGGCCAAGTATCTTCTTGAACATATCCGGGAAATACCTAAGATGAGCATATATGATCTTGCGGATGCCTGTTATGTATCGAGAAGTTCCATTCACAGATTCATCAAGTCCTGCGGATATGAATCGTGGGGTGATTTCAAAAAAGCCTCCTTGAGTGCAGAAGAGCACCAGCATCGTTTTATCCAGTATACCGACTATACGGACTATACCGTACATCTGAAATACCAGACCATACAGATGATGGAAGACGTTACCCGCGTTATTGAATCGGAAGCCATGAATTCTACCATAGAAGCCATTCATAACAGCAGAGAAGTGGTGTTCCTTGTAGCAGATGACTCTAGCTCTCCTGTACGCGTATTCCAGCAGCAGATGACAGCCGTGAATAAGATAATCAGGGTACTGACAAGTTCCAATAAAAATCTGTCGATGATTGACAAACTTACAAGTGACGATCTTCTGATCGTAGGTTCTATTTCAGGAAACTTTGCGATAATAATCAACGATGACATCCGCTCGCTGAAAACAAGGAAGATCCTTCTAACAACAAACAGAACAACCAAGTTTGCACAGTCTTATGATTCCATATTCTATCTTTCCAGCAACCGGTTCAGTTCTGCCAGCACCCTTGTTGCCAATCAGAACATATACACAGCTTATAGTCTCAGCTATTTCCTCGATCTGTTATTCCATTTCTACTATGAACGCTATCAGTTTGAACTGAAATAACTGTAACTAAAATATTATTGTCAAAAAAAAGAGCATCTGTGATGCTCTTTCATTTTCTAGTCGCTTAATACTTCCAGCCCCTGTTCAAGACCTCTGGCCAACTGATCAGGACATGAGAATCCGTCATGGCAGTTAATGCCCTTTACTCTGGAAATAATCTCTTCAGGCGTCATTCCTTCAGCCAGTCTGGCTACACCCTGAGTGTTTCCACGGCAGCCTCCTGTAAACTTAATGTTATGTACGATGCCGTCTTCGATGTCAAATTCTATTAAGGATGAACATACACCCTGCGGCTGATATTCAAAATGCATATTAAGTTACCCCCTTCTAACTTATTTATAAATATATTAATACCGCTTTATCTATGTTTCCAGCGCTTTGCACGGAATCAGACTTGCATTATTCTATGCTTTTTTATTTTTTTATAGTATTATTGTAAAAAAGGAGACAGTCATATGGCATTACCAAAGGGATTAACAACCAGGAATCACCCTCTTGTGGAACTTTTTATGTACACAGCTTTCATGGTGACTACTCCTCCTTTCCTGATCTGGTTTTTCACCATTGTCATGAAAGAATATACCAAGTACTCTGACGAACTGATATACTGCCAGGCTGTGGCTCTGACCGGTATGATCATGATTACGTTTGTCGGGATCTTGGTTTTGCTGGATGTTTATACCGAGCATTTCATGATAGTCATTAATCGCATAAAGGAATTCATAAGTTCAGCAAGAAGCGGTTTGTGGCGCACGGCATTCCATTATTACTGGGAAGACATCAAGGAAAACGGCATCAATCTTCTGCTGTATCTTATTTTTGTAGTCAATAACGTGCTAATGGTCGTATACGGTATTCAGCAATTCATACAGATTACCCAAAAATAGGATTACCTGATAATTCAACAAAGCCGGTTCATATGACAAACCGGCTTTTATTATGCTTAATGTTCTGTTCTTTTTGATCTTTCTTTGTTGTATTATTTATAGCAGGGAGAACGATATGGACAATAAAGAAGGCTTGAGCAAGAAAAAACATCCTTATGCGGAACTGATAATCTTTTCCTTTTTCATGCTGGCTGTACCGTTTACCATTTATATCTTCTTCAGTTCTGCCATGAAGTATATCACCAAGTATTCCCCTGCCCTGATTTCCTGTCAGGCAGAAGCTTTTGCGGGAATCATAGGAACCGCCTTTGCGGGAATGCTGTTATTCTCCGATGTCTTTTCCAATCCCTTTAAGATCGTTATTGAACGCTGGGCAGAACTCTTTGACAATATCAGATACGGTCTATGGCACGTTGCCAAGGATACCTATCTTCACGACCTGAAGGAAAACGGAATCAACTTCTGGATTTACCTGGTGCTTTCCGGATTTGAAGTCTTCCTTATTGTTGACGGACTGAAGAAATTCTTCGCTATAGTAGGCTGAGGCAGAAAAGAAAAAAGGCCGCAGCCTTTTCTTTTCAAATGGTGAGGACTAAGGGACTCGAACCCATGACCCCTTGCACGTCAAGCAAGTGCTCTCCCAGCTGAGCTAAGCCCTCGTGTTTATTAGTATATAACACTTCCATTTATTTAACAAGTTCAAATATCGGGTAATATTTACTGTTTTCTTCCACGAACTCATCGCCGGTCATCTTATAGCCGGCTTTTTGAAATATCTTTACGGCATATTCATTATCCGGATGTATTCTGGCAACCAGTCTGTTGGCATCAAGCTCGCTGTATGCATAATCGCTGACTGTCTGTACCGCTTCATAGCCATAGCCCATGTTCCAGAATTCAGGCACAATGGCCACACTTATCTCGTAGTTTCTGGTATTGCCCTTATTCTCACCTAAACCGCAATAGCCAATAAACTCATGTCTTTTATCATTGGTAAACAGCGGCCAGTGCTGAACATGGTACTTCTTTTCATTAGTCAGTTCAGAATTAAACATAGCCGTTACTTCATCCGTGGTAAAGGAGCCTGAAACACTGAGATAGTTGCTGACGGTTCTGTTCAGCCACATCTTTCTGGCTAAGGCCAGATCGCTTTTTTTCCACTTGGAAAAGCTGATTCTTTCACTGTGCAGGAAATACTTTCTTTTGTCGGGCGAGACAGCGATGTGATTGCTTTCATATTCCTTCCTGGTTTTCATCAGGAATGTGGTATCGCCGGGGTTAAGAGAGTAGACCAGTTTCTTAATGCGGTCGTGCTGATAGTCATTGCGTATGTAATCAGCAAGAATATGGCTGTGATAACCGTGTACGACTAAAACTTCTGTTATGTCCCAGGGCAGGGAATCCAACAGATGATTAAGTGCTATCTTGCTTTCTATGACTGTCAGACCGTGAAGGTCTATTCTTTCTCTTTTCATTTAACTAAATCACGTTTAAAATACTTCATCTTTGGATGATTCTTCATGCCTGTATCAAAGGTCTTGTTATCGATGATATCAAGTATCTCTTTTATGTCTGCTTCTCCTGCCAGATATCTTTCATATTTTTCCATCAGTATAATGCCGATGCCGGCAGCTTTGCCTGCCAGTTCTTCAAAACTTTCGTTTGACCTGATGGTATTGTCACATGGGTGTACCCACTCTTCATGATGGTAATTCATCGGATCTGTCACGTTGTCGTATTCATTAGGAATCATCATGCTGGTAGCCACGCCTTTGGCTTTTACCAGATTTTCCAGCAGACCTACCCACTTGTACTTTCTGCCATTGGGATCATAGAAGATCTTCTGCATGCTATAGAAAGTGCTGTAGCTGTTTATAACATGTTCCTTTTCAATGTCCATGTTATCCAGTTCCTTAAAGACTCTTCTGTAAATCTCATATATTCTGTCAAATGCATCATCAGGGTGTTTCAGAAGCTTATATGTTCTGTAGTCACTCTTCTTTAAACCGTTGATGTCAAGCACTCCCTTATCAATCATCGTTTCAAAAACCTGGTGGGCATTGCCTACTTTTTCGGTCAGGGAATCAGTTTCATAGAAAATATATGGATGGCATATATGGTCAACAGCCCAGTGGGTTAAGAAGCCGGCAACAAAGGCGATGTCTTCCTCATTCTGGGTTTCCTTTGTGTATTCCATGAAGATTCGGAATGTATCGGATATATGGGTCTTATGAATGATATTGCCGTAATCTCTTACCTCATGAATGTTTTTCTGTGACTGCCAGGGAATGCGGTGATAGAAATAAAACGGGTCGGGTCCCTGACATCCGAACATGAAAACACCATGATATTTGTTTATTATCTTTCTTAATCTGTCCGTATTGGACTTGGTTATGGCAACATCTCCATACCAGCAATGAGCAACTATGTTCGGCATATCAACTTCTCCTTATCTTGTCAGCACTACTATTCCTTTATTGCGATCATAAGCATTGTTACGGTAATGACTATTACACCTATATCCGCCACAAAGCACGGAATCTTTCCTAACAGAGCCAGTACCAGCAGTATTATCTCTCCAACCGCAAACACGGTAAGGATCATCTTAATGCGTGACATTACACCAAGTGCAGCCTTACGTATTTCTCCGATGTGAGCTATGCTGTCTGTTGTTAAAGCATTTGGGAAATATTCACTGTCGCTAAACAGCAAGGTGTTTTCCATATCAGTGCATTCTTCTACCATTTCATCAATTCCGGTATTCTCCTTAAATTTATCTGAGTTACCTTTATTGTCTGAGGTTATAACACTTATTTTCTTTAAGCCCTGTTCTCTGAGCTTTTTCATTTCCTCTTTAATTCCTTCGACAGGTTCATCCGCAAATATCACACTGCCAAGATAACCGTTTTTCCCTGCCATATGCAAGGCCGCCTCTTGGGGCACATTATCTACATTAATTCCCTGTTCAGCAAGATACTCACTGCTGCCAAGGAAGAATTCTTTCGGTCCTATGTATCCGCAGACTCCTCTGTCCTCTTCCTCTTTGAAACCGCGGATTATGTTGAGCTCGCTGTCTCTGCCATAACGTTCCAGCAGAGCATCTCCCAAAGCAGAAGGAGCCAGAGCCATCAGGCTGCATGCCTTCTTGAGAAACTCCTCTTCCTTCATGTCTGTTATGATTCTGTCAACATTCATCTTACCGGTTGTCAGAAGATTCTTATTTATTATGGCCAGATTTTCCGCACTGGCCAGTTTTTCAACTTCACGGGAACTGTTAACTGTAACTCCCATGTGTCCCAAAATTCTCAAGCCTGTGCGGAAGCACAGCCTGGTACATTTTTCTACTGTCTCAGCACAGCTGATTATCAGAATAATGGCTGCTATATATAGAGCATGTTTGAAGCTGTCTCCTGTTGCGGAAGGATAAATGACAGCTGTCAGTACAGCCAATAAAACCATTACAGGTGTAAATACCGCAGCCAGTTTCTTGACCCTATTGTGTACCGGTCCTTTTTCACCTGAATACCGGGGAAGAGTTTCCTTCGCTTTTTTCATCATCAGCTCAGCAAACAGTTCATCCAGCTGATGAAGCCACATGACAACTGTACCTGGAGCAAGTTTGCCGATAAGGAAGATGATTAACCCGGCAACTGTAACAACGAAAGCTCTGTTGAATATTTCCCCTTCCAGCAGCTTTTCATATCCGTATGTTATTATATCAAAACCGGCAATTACGAAAGCTAAGGCAAAAGCGATATTCTTATATTCAGCGGGGAGATAATAAACACCAACTGCCCATATGACAGCTGAAAATGCCAGCGCTAAGATTATTGATCTTTCCTTCTTATCTTTCATATTTGTAAGAACTCCAATTAACCGGTTGACTATTAATTATTTTATCATACAGAGCATAAAAAAAGGGAAGAATCTTCTTCCCTTCACTGTGTTTAGAATGATATTTCCTTGTTCTTGGATACCTTCATGAAGATAGCCAGGGAAATGATCGTCGTTACAGTCAGTATTGTTGCGTACGCTGCCGCAATACCGTAGTTTCCTCTTGATACATAAGTATATACTGCCAGAGTCAGCGTTACTGTCTTCAGGTTATACAGAATGATGGCTGTTGACAGTTCTGTGATGATGGTTACCCATGACAGTATTGCTCCGGAGAGAATACCGTTGGCCATCATAGGAACAGTTATCGTGAAGAATGTCTTCAGCTTGCTGGAACCTAAAGATATGGCTGCTTCTTCAATTGACATTGGAATCTGCTGAAGAGTAGCAACTGAACTTCTGATCGTATACGGATTACGTCTGATTACAAGAGCAATTACCATGATAGCTACAGTACCTGTTAGAACGATTGGCTTGCTTGAGAAGGTCATGGCCAGAGCGATGCCTACTACTGAACCAGGAATGATATAAGGAATCATGGACAGAACGTCGATAACTCTGTTGGCTGTATTGTTTCTTCTGACTACCAGATAAGCAATCAGGATTGACATGATAATAACAATTGCCAGAGCCATTAAGCCGATCTTGAAGGTATTAGGTATGGCGTTTGTCAGGTGTGTGAAGGCAAACTTGTAGCTGTCCAGTGAATAACCCGGAACAAACAGTTTGCCGCTGGTCTTCAGGAACGAGGTATAAATGACATATACCTGCGGCAGGAAGGCCAGAGCTACCACAAACCAGCAGTAAAAATTGATCAGTACGCCCTTTACACCATGCAGAGGCTTTCTTTCAATTGAATGCATGGCATTCATAGTGAACTTGAACTTGTTGTTTACATATCTCTGAATCAGGAAGATAACTGCTGTAATGAGAATGGCTATTACACTTACTGCAGCACCGAAGTTATGGTTACTGCCTGTTTCTGCGAAGTAGGCATCGTAAATGATTACAGGGAATGTCTGATAGCCTTCACCAATAAGCAGAGGTGTACCGAAGTCGGCGAATGCTCTCATGAATACCAGCAGAGTTGCTGCGATAATTGTTGGCATTACCAGCGGGATTACCAGTTTGAAGAATCTCTTTACACCGGTACAGCCCATGTTTTCACTGGCTTCCAGCAGTGAGTTATCCAGGTTCTTAAGAGCGCCGGAAACATACAGGAATACCAGAGGGAACAGCTGTAAAGCCAATACAAGCAGAATGCCGTTGAATCCATAGATGTTAGGCATCTGGAACCCGAAAGTATTCTTGATAAAGACTGTAATGACTCCGTTTCTTCCCAGAAGCATTATCCATGAATAAGCTCCGATGAACGGTGCGCTCATGCTGCAGAGAATGACTATAATCTGCAGAAGGCTTTTTCCCTTGATGTCATACATCTGATAGAAGTAAGCCAGCGGAACGCCGATGATAAGTGTCAGTACTGTTGCCAGGAAACTTACCTTAAGGGAGTTCGTTATGGACTTTACATAGTACTTCTGAGAGAAGAAGGCAGCAAACTGTTCAAATGTAAATTTTCCGTCTGAGAATACTGCCTGATACAGCAGCTTAAACAGAGGATATAACAGGAACAGGGCATATGATACCAGTACTACAAGCGAAACAACTTTCCATACATCAAAGTTTTTCTTTTTGATGTCTTCCATTGTTATTCACCCTCTTTATACAGGTCAAGATCGTTGACTACCCCTTTGATTATGTTATATGAACCTGTCTCGTCAAATACGTTGATCTTTTCTGCCTTGATGGAAAGGAAAATCTCGGTTCCCTTTTCAATGATGCTGTCAATCTTTGATTCCTGAATGATTTCAGCCTTTTCACCATTGTCAAAGTGTACAAAGTAGTGAGTATTGAGTCCCAGGAATACGGCATCATCAATAACAGCATGAATGCCTTCCTTGTTATTGATATCAACAACAAGCTCTTCAGGTCTGATGCTGGCGATGACTTTCTGATCCTTGATTTCCTCTTCCTTAACTGTTGAAAGTTCAACACGGCAATCGCCCGGAAGTACCAGGTAAGGTTTGCCGTCCTTTACCTTCAGTTCAGCAGGAATGACGTTTGTTCTGCCAATGAATGTCGCAACAAACAGGTTAGCAGGACGCTGATACAGGATCTTCGGTGTACCGATCTGCTGGATGACACCCTGATTCATGACGGCAATACGGTCACTTACAGCCATGGCTTCTTCCTGGTCATGGGTAACATAAACTGTTGTAATGCCAACACTGTTCTGGATTTCCTTGATAACGGTACGCATTTCTACTCTCAGCTTGGCATCAAGGTTACTCAGAGGTTCGTCCATCAGCAGTACGTCAGGTGTAATGGCCAGAGCTCTTGCTAAGGCTACACGCTGCTGCTGTCCGCCGGATAGTCTTTCAGGCATTCTGTCACGGTATTCCTCAATCTTCATGAGCTTCAGGAACTGATCGGTCTTGCTCTGGATCTCTTCCTTGGGAAGCTTGCGGTTCTTCAGACCAAACGCAACGTTCTTTTCAACCGTCATGTTAGGGAATATTGCATAGTTCTGGAACACCATACCGATGTTTCTCTTGGCCGGGTCCATGTCGTTGATTCTTGTTTCGTTAAAATAGAAATCTCCGCCTTCAATGGAGTTGAAGCCGGCAATCATTCTTAATAATGTTGTCTTGCCACATCCAGATGGACCAAGAAGGGTGAAAAACTCACCCTCCTTAATGTCTAATGATAATCCTTGAATTATTATGTTATCACCGTATCTCTTAATGGCATCGCGAATTTTAATCTTTACACTCATAGGGTGTACTCCGTGCCATCAGAGGTTTTTACTCTGGATGAGCTTCGTTATACATCTGCTGCCATCTGGCCTGCCAATCTTTCTTCTTATCTCCGCAGAGCTTCATATCTTCATAAGCGATCTTGATCTGTGAGAATGGAATCATCTTGTCAGTTGTGTTGCTGATGGCTGTGTTAACAGGACGAGCTGTTGTCTTGGCGATTTCCTGCTGGCCTTCATCTGAAATTAACCAGTCAAGGAACTTCTTGGCATTGTCCATGTTAGGAGCGTTCTTAACGATACCTGTTCCAGCTGGCAGCCATACGGCACCTTCTGAAGGGTAAACGATCTTAACATTTGTAGCACCGTCAACTAATAAGCCGACACATGGGTCTTCATAGGATACGCCTACAGCATATTCGCCCTGAACAGTTCCCTTGTAAATGGCTGATGATGAACCAATGATACCGCCGAGCTGGTCAATGAACTTGCCAACCCATTCCCAAGCCTTTTCATCATATGGCTGGTCGCCCATAACTAACAGCATGTTTGTCAGTTCTGCCCAGGCGCTTGATGACTTAGCAGGGTCGCCCATAGCGATGTGGCCCTTTAATTCTGGTCTTAACAGGTCTGCATAACCCTTGAATTCATCTGGGTTGATGCCTAACTTCTGTAATTCTTCCATGTTGATCAGCAGTGCAGCTGAACCGTCTAAGCAGTAGTGTGTTGCAACACCGTTTGTGTTACGGTAAGCTTCAGGCAGTTTTTCATCGCCTTTGGCTGTGTACACTTCAAAGTAATCAGCATAGTTGAATGCGTTAGCATAGTTTAATCCACCGTACAGAACGTCACACTGAGGATTGTCCTTTTCAGCGACGATTCTCTCGAGACATTCGCCAGTGCCCATTGACTGAACCTGAACTTCAATTCCGAACTTCTTACCAAAGGTATAAGCTACTTCTACCAGTGGGTCTGAGTTAGGCGAGTAGATGATTAATGATCCGCCGCCTTCCTGCTTCTTTTCGCAGCCGAAAGTGCATACTAACATTAATGTAACAAATAAAACAGTTAATAACTTTTTCATGAATTAGATTTCCTCCTTGTTAATATTTGTTTCACCATGTTCATTGTACTCTAACCTGAAAGCGATTTCAACCAAGCAGGAATAATCCCAAAAAGAAAACACTGCATGGCAGTGTTAACTAGATTTCTTTAACTGTGTTTTCGAGCGGATATCTCTCAGCATGTCTTGGTGAAGGCACGCTGTTTTCGGCAGGATAGCCTACAGGCATTATCAGTGCCAGCTTTTCATTTTCAGGAATGCTGAGCACTCTTCCTACTTCCTTAGGATCAAACCAGCCGCACCAGCAGGTACCTAAGCCAAGTTCAGCAGCTTCCAGCATCATGTGTGTGGCAACAATGCTGACATCCTGTGGTCCGCTGGTAAAGCCTTCTTCAAACGGGTTATGCCATTCAACATCCAGGTCATACGCAAACACTAGTACAACCGGTGCCCCGTATGTCATTTTTGTTACTTCGCCCAAAGCCTTCAGCTTTTCCTCACTCTTTACCACGTAGATTCTCTGCGGTTGCAGGTTCTTGGCTGTCGGAGCCAGACGCCCTGCTTCAAGGATCTTCTGCAGTTTTTCGTCTTCAACCGGCTTTTTATCGTAGTTTCTTACAGAGTATCTTTCCTTAAGTAAATCCATCAGTTCCATTATCTTTCCTCCTGTCTTTTGCTTATGTAACGGGCTATCTTCAGTGGCAGCCCTTTTCTTTCACATTCCTTAATATTCTCTTCACTGATGCCTTCATCAGTAATAATCAGTGAATAATCTGACGGCAGACCGTGAATGCTGAAAAAAGTCAGTCCGAACTTGGTGTGGTCAGCCAGAAGAATTGCTTCCTTGCATATCGGCAATATGGAAGCTTTTACCTTACCGTCCATTTCTTCCGGTACGCTGGCACCGTTATTGATGTCAAATCCCTGGGAAGATATGAAAGCCTTGTCAACATGATGCTTCTGGAAAAAGTCTATGGTACTGGAGCTCAGCGCTGCTTCAGAGATTCTGCTGTAGACACCGGGAGCTATTATGATGTCTATCTTGTCCTTATCAGCAAGTGTCTCCACGATTCTCAGTGAATTTGTTAATACCGTTACCCTCATGTTCTTCAGGAATCGGCCAATGTTATAACAGGTAGTTCCGCAGTCGATGTATACGGAGTCCCCTTCCTTTATAAGTTTGCTGGCCTCATAGGCTATGGCCATCTTTTCAGCCTGGGCATTTCTGTTTTTCAGCATGAAAGAAGGTTCACTTGCTGCTCCTTCATTCAATGAAGCTCCGCCGTAATATGTGGTTATGACACCCTGTTTTTCCAGTATGGAAAGATCTCTTCTTATGGTCATGGGTGTGACACCGAATCTGTCTGCCAGATCAACGACTACTACTTCCTTTTCCCTGGAAAGAATGTCGAATATCTCCAGCCTTCTGTTTACTGCATTCATATTAACTACCTCTGCCAATAATATAACATAAAACACCCCTGCAGTGTTTTTTTGTGCTCTTCAATGTTCTTTGTTTTCACTTTACAATATTTAATTTTTTATATATACTATACATGCCGTGCCGGTTTAGCTCAGTGGTAGAGCACACCCTTGGTAGGGGTGGGGTCGAGAGTCCGACTCTCTCATCCGGCACCATTTTTTTATGCTTTTGCAACGTATGTTACAAACAATTGTCTTAACAGCCATTTTTTAATAGAATTATGTTAGTAATAAATTAATACAGATAAAAGAGAGGTATTGTATATGTCTTTTAAAGTCTATGTTGAAAACCTGAACGGAAGAGTAGTACCTTCTGAAGAGGGAGGCACCATAGAGGACGTTCTTAATCAGATAAAGGATGAGCTTCCGTATGATGTCTTTTTAGCCAAGCTCGATAACGCCTACAGAGGTCTTACTCACGTCATCACCCATGACAGCCACATTGAGTTTCTGGACATGAGAAACCATGAAGCCTGGCTTGTATATCAGAACTCCCTTACCCTGATATTCATCAAGGCTGTTCACGATGTCCTGGGAAAGAAGGTCCGTGTCACCGTTAACAACTCTCTTAATAAAGGCGTATTCATAACATTAACTCACAAAATGTCACAGGATGACATTAACAATGTTCTTGCCCGCATGCAGGAGATCGTTGACATGAACGAGCCCATCCGCAAGGAACACATGACCAAGGATCAGACCATGAGAATGGCCAAGCGCTCCAAGCAGTATGAGATAGTCAACCTTCTTGAAAACATCACCAATATTGACGACATAGAGATTTATACCCTTCTCGACGAAAGAGAGATTTTCTATAATTTCATGGTTCCTTCAACCGGCTATGTAAAGAAATTTGGATTGAAGTCATACCGCAACGGCGTCATACTGCGTTTCCCTAACCCAGGCGATCCTACACAGCTGGCACCTTATATTGAACAGGATCTGATGTACGATGCCTTCAGCGATGCCAACAGATGGGGACAGCTGATGGGTGTTAACTTCGTAAGCGACCTTAACGAAAGAATCATCTTTGATAACACCAAGGATCTGTTCTTGTGGCAGGAAGCTCTGCATGAGAAAAAAATCAGCGAGATCGCTGACATGATAAAAGACAAGAAGAGCCGTGTTGTCCTGATCTGCGGACCAAGCTCATCAGGCAAGACAACATTTGCCAAGAGACTGTGCATCCATCTGGGTGTTAACGGATTTAAGACCCTGTATCTGGGCACGGATGACTACTACAAGGAAAAATCTGAAAGAACCTACGGTCCCGATGGCGAGCCTGACCTTGAAAGCATCAACGCCATCGACGTAAATCTGTTTAAAACGCAGATCAGAGACCTTCTTGACGGCAAGGAAGTAGACATTCCTACCTATGACTTCAACAAGGTCGGCAAGGTCTTCGGAAAGAGACTGACTACCCTGGAAAAGAATCAGCTTATCGTTATAGAAGGCATTCACGGCATGAACAACCTGCTTACCGACAACATTGAAGAAAGTGAAAAGTTCAAGATCTACATTTCACCGTTTACACCGGTAGCCATTGATCATCATAACAGGATCTCCACTACCGATGCGCGTATGTTAAGAAGACTGGTAAGAGACTTCAAGTTCCGCAATTACTCCGCTCAGGAAACCATCAAGATCTGGCCAAAGGTCAGAGCAAGTGAAGATGTCAACATCTTCCCTTACATTGAGTCAGCTGATGTGTTCTTCAATTC
>JAEEGL012245993.1_pt1 | contig 13190 bp, 9 predicted proteins | sample 9134231 | NCBI WGS metagenome assembly JAEEGL01 (sample SAMN16246548, study PRJNA631951) | gut metagenome | biome: gut microbiome; feature: rumen; material: fiber-attached | host: Bos | place: Iran: Karaj | collected 2018-10
GCTCCGCTGCCCGTCAGGGCAGGCGCGGTCTGCGCGCGGCGCGCGGTCAGTTGGCCACTTTGACGATGGGGTACCTTATTACCTTGCCGTCCTTCTCGTAGCCCCTGGCCAGCACCTCGACGATCTCGCCCTCGCCGCGGCTCTCGTCCTCGACGTGGAGCACGGCCGAGTGAAGTTCGGGGTTGAAAGTCTTGCCGAGAGCCTCGATCTCCCGTACGCCCATCTTGGAGAGGGTCTCCTCGTAGCTCTTCACGGTCATGCGCAGACCTTCGGCAAGGTTGCCGGAATCACCGGCCTCCAGCGCCCTGTACAGGTTGTCGAAGACGGGCAGCAGGGAGTTCAGCGCCGAGGAGTAGGCCTCCCCGTAGATGCCGTCCTTCTCCTTCTGCGTGCGCCGCCTGAAGTTGTCGTACTCGGCGTAAAGCAGCATGTACTGCTTGTCCTTTTCGGCTCCCGCGGCCCCCGCTGCCTCGAGCTGCTTCTCGAGCTCGGCTATGCGGGCCTCGAGCCTGCGGACCTTCTTCTTTTCATTCTTTTCGGGCCTGCCGGATCTCTCTTCCGTTGCGGCCCCGGCGGCGTCCCCGGCAGTCTCGCCGGCGTCCGAGGACCCGGCGTCCGCCTCCTGAGCGCTGCATGTACAGCCTTCAGCGGGACCGTCGCAGCGGCGCCCGCCGCCGTTTCCGGCGCCGGTCTCTGCGGCGCCATCCCCGCGGCAGGAGCCCTCTCCGGCCTCGGTGTCGCGCCCGGTCTCGTCCTGCCTTGCGGCATCGTCTTTTATGTCATTCATGATCTGTCATCTCCGTTGCAGTTATTCCCGGGTCTGCCGCTCATCCGGCCCCGGACCCGCCGTTTCCGGCGTACGCCCCGGCGCGTCGGCCGGCTCCGGCAGTCCCATTCCCGGCGGCTGGATCGAGTCCATGAGCTCCGAGACCGATCCGCATAGCTGTTCTATGGTCTCGAGCACCTTTGCGTAATCCATCCGCCTCGGCCCCAGCACTCCGATGACTCCCAGCACCCGCCCGTCCTTCATGACCGGCTTGAATACCAGCGAGGAGTTCTCCATCACCTTGACGGGCGATTCCGAACCTATCAGCACGGACACCTCGTCGGACTTCGTGTCCGATACGAGCTTCAGGATCTCGTCCTTCTGCTCGAGCGTCCCGAGCAGGCCGGAGAGCTCGTCGGGGTCGTCGTAGTCTGAGTACTGAAGCAGCCTGTTTATTCCCGAATACTGGAGCTGGCCGCCGTCATACTCGTTGAGCGTGGCGTATACGGTCTTCATTATGGGACCGATCATCTGCGAGTCGCTGCCCATGGCGTTCTCAAGCTCGACCATGACCGGAAGGTTTATCCTGTCGGCGGTCACGCCGGTGAGGTTCGCGTTCAGCGCGGCGACGAGCCTGTTTATCGTCTCCTGGCCGCGCGGCTCCGAGAGCCTGATATGCTTTGACGCCACCCGCCCGAGCGACATGATCATTATGAGCACGAAGTTTCGCTCGTCGATGAAGGCGGACTCGAACCTCGTGACCGTCACCTCGGAATGCTTCGGCTGCAGGGCGATGCCCGTGTAGTTGGTCATTGCCGAGGCTATGCGCGAGGCGCTCAGCAGGATCTGGTCGAGCTCTGCGGACTTGGAGGCGAGGATGCGGTTGATCTGGTTGATCTCGCCCGAGGTCATGCGGTAGTGCTCTATGAGCTGGTCGACGTAGAAGCGGTAGCCCAGCTGCGACGGCACCCGGCCGGCAGAGGTGTGGGGCTGTTCGAGATAGCCCATCTCCTCGAGCTCCGCCATCTCGTTGCGTATGGTGGCCGACGAGCAGTTGATGCCCGGGAGCTGCATCAGGGACTTTGAGCCGACGGGCTCGCCGCACTCTATGTGGGACTCGATTATGGACTTGAGTATCAGCTTTTTTCTGTCGCTTAATTCCTGCCCTAGCATTGATCTACGGTTCCCCTTTCCGGCCGCCCATGCGACTGCCTTCCTCCTCGCCGCCCATCCGCGTCCGCGCGGCCGCTCCGAAACAAAGGATCCGGCCGTTCCGCGGTTTCTGTCAGCGTTTTTAGCACTCTTGGTAGTTGTTTGCTAACCATCGCATATAATATACCACGAAATCGGCCGGTATTTTGCATTATTTTATGAACGAGATGTTAATATTTTGTTAAATCGGGGCCCTTTCTGTTTTTCACGCCAGGAGATTGCCAAAAAGGCCTCCGGAGCGCGCCTTGAGGCCCGCACATAAGCCTCATGAACCTGCGGCATTGCCTGAAAAAGGCCTCCGGAGCGCGCCTTGAGGCCCGCTCCGGAGGCTCGGGATGTATTCCCGGTGCGCGGATCACTCGACGCAGAGGTACTGGATCGACCTTACCGTGTCGTTTATCACCGAGAACTGGAGGGCGCTGACGCCCCTCTTGTAGGTGTAGATGCCGGAATCCTCGCTGAAGCCCTGGCCGTATGAGGCCGTGACCTTGGAGATCGAGTCGCCGACGCGGACGCCCTCGGCCGTGGCCATGGAGTCGTCGGTGAAGACGATCATGAGCACGTAGTCGATGCCGTTGTCGGGATAGGTGAAGATGGTGAAGCCGTTGTAGACGTAGACCTTGTCCATGCCGACGTAGGCGCAGCTCTCGGACTGCTCGAAGGAGACCGGGTTGCCGAGCGCGGGGATTATGTCGGTGAGCTCGTCGCCGGGGGCGATGTATTTCCCGCCGGCCGGGAAGCAGTAGAGACCGGACCTCTGCGTGCCGGCGTCGGTCTGGTGCCGGACCTCGGTGTTTTCGGGGGGAAGGGTGAGGTCGCCCGCGCCGCTGCCGCCGCCGCAGGAGGCGAGGCCGCAGAGCGCGGCGAGGACCGCGAGTATCAGAGAAATGGTTTTGACCGCATTATTCATAGTAATCCCGTATCCTTTATAATTGATTCTCATTGTATAATGATCGCTACGTGCGGCCGTCCGCCGGCCTGATCACGAATCGGTGCCGGCGTGCGACGGCCCGCCCTTCTTCGCGAGCTCCTCCGCGTAACGCGCGGCGGTGCGGTCCCACGAGGCGCTGAGGTCGGGATCGCCGGACTCGTCGGGGAGACCGTAGTCGTCCCTGAGTATGCGGCCGATCCACGAGCTCACCTTTGCGGCGCCGAGTTCGTTCAGATGGTCGCCGGCGTCGTACGTGTCTGTCGACCAGTCGATGCCGACGGCGTCCTCTTCGGTGATCGCGCTGACGTACCGCACGCCCTCGTATCTCTCGGCGTACCCGACCAGCTGGACGTCCCATTCGTCATACCACGGGTAGTGCCAGGTGTTCGTCGGGGCCTTGAATATGAGCAGCTCGATCCCGTTTTCCGCGCAGGTCTCCCGGATCTTGTCCAGATACTCCCAGCAGACGTCAGGGAAACTCGGGTCGGTGAGGGGCCGGACGATCTCCGACGTGCGTGGCTTTACTCCGGTCATCAGCAGATAGCCGTTGAAGGTGACGGGGTCGCGGCGGAAGAGATATTTCCAGTCGTCGGAATTCAGCTCCGACCAGCGGCTGTGGTAGCGGAGGATGGGGAACACGTAGCTGAGCAGCGACTCGCCCTCGGTGAGCGAGAGCTTAGCGGCCTCGAGCTTGTAGCGGGAGAGTCTCAGTCCGTCGAGAGTCAGGCGGGTGTACTCCTCGTGCTGGACCGAGCCGATCTTCATCTCGACCGCGTTGAAGACGACGACCTTGGGGGTCTCGTATCTGAGCGTCTCGAGCAGATAGTAGTAGGAGTGCCAGATGAGCTGCTGGGACGAGCCCCTGACATAGGAGTTGATGCCGTACTCCTCCCAGAGCACGAGGGGGTTGACGCACTCGTAGAACTCGCAGTCGCCGATGAAGACCGCGCTGTGGCCGTAGCCGGATCCGTAATATTCTCTGACCATGCCGCCCTCATAAGGGAATGACATGTATTTCGGGACGACCAGGGCCTGGGCGAAGGCCAGCAGGAGCGCGGAGAGCAGGAGGAAGGCGCAGACGGCAGCGGCCGCCCTCAGAGCGCGGCGCTTCCCGGCTCTGCCGCCGGTCGCTCCGCCGCCGGACTCCTCTTCGCCGGTCTCATTGACGCCGTCACCGTTGGCTCCGGTCCCGGCGACCCCGTTCTCTATTGCGATATCAGTCCCATTTTTGCTGTCGGTCTGATTATTCAAGCGGGACTTCCTTTCCGAGCAGTCTCAGTTGAAGTATTTTTCCGGTATGGCCGCGTTGACCAGTATGGTCTCGCAGGACACGGGATACAGCCCCTTGTCGTAGACGTAGTAATGGGGCTGGGGATTGAGCAGGTCGTCCCTCCATTTCGTGTAGGCGTCCAGCTGGGCGTCCGTGAGGGCGTAGGCCTTTATCCTGAATCCGCCTCGCATGGGCGTCGAGTCGAAGTGGTACCACTTGGGATCCGAGGAGGTCCCGAGGTTGATCATGTTCCAGAAGTGCGTGCCTATCGTCTGGTAGGGCCTGGAGCGCTCGACCATCACGCACTCGAAGCCGAGGTAGTTGAACACCGCGTGGGCGACGGAGGCGAACGAGAAGCAGTCGCCCGTCTTTCGGCTGGTCAGCGACAGGTAGGCCTCCCGCCTCCAGTCGTCGTGGTCGGCGACGGAGCCGTTGTACTGCAGCTGGCCGACGGTGTTGGCGCTGAGATAGGTGTAGAGGGCGTTGAGCTTGTCCAGGGTGGACATGTTGTCCCTGAATATCTTCTGGCAGAGGTTGCGGACCGCCTCGTTGAGCATCTCCTGGGTCACAGTGCTGTCGTGGACCGTGAGGACCGCGGGCCTGCGGGCGATGTTACCCGAACTGTCGCTGGCCACGAAATACACGGTGTATGTGCCGGGCTGCGTGGTGTCGGCGCCGGAGAGGTCAAGGATGACCAGCGGCTCCTGGCCGCTGTTGTCGGTGACCGTAATGCAGGAGCGCCAGATGATGGCGGTGTCGCCGAGGTCCATGTCGATGCGGTCGTTCAGCACCGTGATCTCGGGCGGGGTGTTGTCGTTGGCAAAGGTTATGGTCGACTCGTACAGGGTCGAGTTGCCCGACGAGTCAGTGAGCCGGATCTTGACCCTTATCGGGTTCTGTCCGTTGTTTACGGGCTGAGTGACGTAGGACACCGTCACCGGCGTCATGTCGACGATGTTGCTGACGAAGGCGGCTGCCTCGGGCAGGGGCGAGCCGAACTTGATCGTCTGCGGAGACACGGTCGCCGTGGGCGGCGTCGTGTCCTTGCAGATGAGCGTCACGTTGTACTCGCCGGCCCCGACCCTTATGGCGAGCGTCTGGAAGCCCGGCTCGTAGGTGTTGATCCTGGTTATGTCAGTGACGTACTCGCCCTCGCCGTCGTTGCCGACAAAGGCCTTGACCGACGGGACGGCCGCGCCGCATTCGATGATCTTTACGGTGTTGATGACGGCAAGGTTGTCGACGACGGTGATCTCTCCGTCCAGCTGGCTCTCGTTGCCGCCCTCGTCGCGCAGCACGAGCGTCACGGGCACCGAACCGACCGACGACAGGTCGGGTGTCTTTCTGAAGGTCACCTCGACGTCAGTCGCGTCCTTTATCTCGATGACGCAGTCGGAGGGCTTGACGCTGCCGCGCCTTCTGACGGTCACCGGTATCACGGTGCCGGTCGGGGCGACGGTGTCGACGACCCTCAGCGAGGTCGTGTACTTCTTACCGTCGACGATCAGTCGGACCTTGTATGTCCCCACATGGCCGAGCGAGTAAGATGAGCCCGATGCGAACTCGGCAGTATGGGCCTTGTCCGCCAGGAAGTCCGAGGCCTCGATGGACGTGCGCCCCGCCTCGACGGTGAGCCTCGACGCCACATAATCCGGCAGGCCGGAGGAGGTCCTGGATATGATAAGGATGGCTACTATGGCCACGAGGAGCACGGTCAGCAGGACGATGGTGACGAGTATGAGCTTCCCTCCGTCCCTGGAGGCGGGCCTGTATCCGTATCTGTTCTTTTTTCCGGAGCCCGCCGTGCCGATTCCGGTGCGGGTCCTTGTCCTCTTCTCTCTCGTGTCGCGGAAATCCACGGTGTCGGTCTGCCGCCCGGTCCGCGTCGTCTGAGCGCGCGGCTGAACGCCGGAGTCTCCTCCGGTACCTCCGGCCGTTCCCGAGCCGTTCTCGGTGCGGGTCTTTCCGTATTTCTTCCTGTAATCCCTGTAATCCATAGACTGTATATACCGATCCCCGGCATCCGCCTCGCAGCGCGCGGCTGATGCGTGCCGTTAATTATAATTTAGCAGAATAATTATATCATTTGAGGCCGCCTTTGTCAATGATTTGTAGATGAAGGAAAAAGAACGGCAGGATGAAAAAAAGCGGGCCCGGAGCAGAGTCCGGACCCGCCGATCTGATATTGATCACAGCACCGCTTCGAGGAACTGCCTGGTCCTCGGGTTCTTCGGGCTGTCGAAGACCTCGGCCGGCGTGCCGCTCTCGAGTATGGTGCCGTCCGCCATGAACAGCACCCTGTCGGCGACCTCGCGCGCGAAGCCCATCTCGTGCGTGACGACGCACATGGTCATTCCCGCGTCGGCAAGCGCCTTCATAAGCTCCAGCACCTCGCCGACCATCTCGGGATCGAGGGCGGACGTGGGCTCGTCGAAGAGTATGACCTGGGGATCCATGGCGAGCGACCTCACGATGGCCACCCGCTGCTTCTGCCCTCCCGAGAGCGTCGACGGATAGACGTCGGCCTTGTCGTCGAGGCCGATGCGCTTCAGCAGCTCGTGCCCCTTTTCCTCGGCCTCCTCTTTTGTCTTGCGCTTGAGCCGGACCGGGGCAAGGGTGAGGTTCTCCATCACCGTGAGGTTGTTGAACAGGTTGAAGTGCTGAAACACCATGCCTATCCTGGCCCGCGCGGAGTCGGTGTCCATGTAGTTGTCGCCGTAGAACCGCCTCATAAGGGCTGCGTAGTCCCTGCCCTCGTTGCGCTCGTGGAGCAGGTCCTCCGCCCTGATCTTCTTTATCAGAGCCTCATCGTCCGCGCCTTCGCGGGCGGACAGTCTGCGGTAGGTCCGCGAGGCCCTGATGATGTCGTTGTGAAGGTAGGGATCGACGGGCGTCAGCAGACGGCCCTCGAGCCAGATCTCCCCGAACGTCGGGTTCTCAAGCAGGTTCATGCATCGCAGCATGGTGGACTTGCCGGAGCCTGAGGCGCCTATGATGACGACCTTCTCGCCCCGGGCGATGTCGCACGACACGCCCTTCAGCACCTTCAGCGAGCCGAAATTCTTGTACAGCCCCCTGATCTCCAACAGCTTCTCAGCGCTCATTCTTCTTCAACTTCCTTTCGATGTGATGCTGAACGAAGGTGAGCAGCATGACTACGGCCAGGTAGAGGGCGGCCGCGGTGAACAGGAAAGCGAGATAGCAGGCCGGAGTGGCCAGGCCCTGCTTTTCGGCCATGCCGAGCAGATCGTACTTCTGCCTGGAGCCGACCTTCAGCACTATGTAGCTGACGACGGAGGTCTCCTTGACGAGGATGATGATCTCGTTGAACATGGCCGGGACCACGACCTTAATGGCCTGAGGGATGATGACCCGGCGCATGGTGGTCAGCCACGACAGTCCGAGGCTCCTCCCCGCCTCCATCTGGCCGACGTCTATAGAGCATATGCCGGACCTGATGATCTCGGCCATGTACGCGCCCGAGTTGATGCCGAAGGCTATGATCGGCACCAGCAGGTTCGTCGACATGCTCTTGAAGGACACGAGGACGGAGTTGTACAGGATGAGCAGCTGGACCAGCGTGGGGGTCCCGCGTATGACGGTTATGTAGAGCACGGCAAAGCGGTCGAGGGCGCGCATCACGGGATTCGTCTTGGGCGATATCCTGATGACGGCCATGGCCACGCCTATGATGAAGCCGATGACTACGGCTCCCAGGGCGATTAACAAGGAATATCCGAGGCTTTCCATGAACAAGCCTCGGAGACTCCATAGCTTTGCGATTTTTTCGGCAAAAGCCATATCAGCTGCTGTGCTTTACGGTGTACTGGTCGATCAGACCGTCTTTGATCATCTTGTCCAGGATCTCGTTGACCTTGGCCACGAGCTCGGTGGCTTCCTTGTTGAAATACATTACGTAGGATTCCATGTCGCCGTCCAGGCACCAGCACTGGAGCTTGTTGCTGTCCTTGCAGATGGACTCGGCGGGCATCTTGTCGATGACGACCGCACTGACCGCCGTGCCGATATCCTGGGACGCGACTATGGCGTTGGAGTACTCGATGGCCGTGGCTCCGCTGCCCTCTATGGCCCCGGTGACCATGTCCGCGCCGGTGGTGCCCTTCTGGCAGCCGATGGCCTTGTTGGACTGCTGCTCGGCGTAGGCGACGACGTCGGCGATCTTCACCACGTCCCCGGTGAAGGTCCCAACAGGGGCGATCACGTACTGGATGGAGGTGGCGTACACTACGGAGGCGAGGGCGACGGCGTCGCGCTCGTCCTTCTTGGACATTCCGGCGGCTCCGACCGCGTTCTTGTCCTTGGCGACCTCGTTCAGGATCTGGTTGAACTCGATGTCGTTGATGACGACCTTGTAGCCCAGTTTCTCGCCGATATAGTTGACGACGTCGATGTCGACGCCGACGACCTTACCTTCGGAGTCGAGATACTCGTACGGGGCGAAGCCCGCGTTGGTGTATACGTTGAGGACCGGCTTGTCGTCCTTTTCGCCGCAGGCCGCGAAGCATAACACGGAGCAGGCGGCAAGTATCACTGCAAGTACTAAAGAGAGCGTTTTCTTCATGACGTTTTCCTTCTTTTGATCATTATCGGATTGCCGACGGACGCGCCGGGCCCCTCTCCGGAACGGAAAGCTCGGCCCCGGTCGTCCGGTGCGTGATAATTATACAGTCGGAAGCGGCATCTGTCAAGAGTTTTTTCAATATTTTTTCATTTTTTCGGCAATCAATGCATATTTTTGCAATAATTGCGGCTTTATTCACCGTTCTCCGCCCTCTGCGCATCCCGCCCGAGCGTCCTGCGCAGGAACCGGCCGGTGTACGAGTCTCCGCACCCGGAGAGGGTCTCGGGCGTGCCCTCGGCGACGAGCGTCCCGCCTCCGTCTCCTCCCTCGGGCCCGAGGTCAATGATCCAGTCGGCGGTCTTGACGACCTCCAGGTTGTGCTCTATGACGAGCACGGTGTTGCCGGCGTCGACCAGCCTCGAGAGGACGTTCAGCAGCCGCGCGACGTCGTCGGTGTGCAGACCCGTCGTCGGCTCGTCGAGGATGTACAGCGTCCTGCCGGTGCTCCTGCGGGTGAGCTCCGTGGCCAGCTTCACGCGCTGGGCCTCGCCGCCGGATATGGTGGTGGAGGCCTGCCCGATCTTTATGTAGCCGAGGCCGACGTCGCACATCGTCTGCAGAAAGCGCCTGATCTTGGGTATGCTGTCGAAGAAGGAGAGCCCTTCCTCCGCGGTCATCTCAAGGACCTCGCTTATGTTCTTGCCCTTGTATCTGACCTCGAGCGTGTCGCGGTTGTAGCGCTTGCCGTGGCACACGTCGCAGGTGACGTAGACGTCTGGCAGGAAATGCATCTCTATGCGGCGCACCCCGTCTCCGCCGCAGGCCTCGCACCTTCCCCCCTTGACGTTGAAAGAGAACCTGCCGGGGCCGTAGCCGCGGGCCACGGCGTCCTGCGTGCGGGCAAACAGCGAGCGTATCTCGTTGAACAGGCCTGTATAAGTGGCCGGGTTGGAGCGCGGAGTGCGGCCTATGGGGCTCTGGTCGATGCATATGACCTTGTCGAGGTTTTCCGCGCCTTCGATCCTGTCGTGTCGGCCGCCCCTGGTCCTGGCGCCGTTGAGCCGCCCGGCAAGCTCGGGATATATGATCCCGTCGACGAGCGATGACTTCCCCGAGCCCGACACCCCCGTGACGCAGACGAAACACCCCAGAGGGATCCTGACGTCTATGTTCTTCAGGTTGTTGACGGCGGCGCCGAACACCTCGAGGAAGAGGCCGTTCCCGGGTCGCCTGGAGGACGGCACCGGTATGGTCCTGCGCCCGGACAGATACTGTCCCGTTATGCTCTCTTCGGACGCGGCGACCTCGTCCGGCGTTCCGCTTGCCACGACGCGGCCGCCGTTCACCCCGGCGCCGGGACCGATGTCGACTATGTGATCTGACCTGCGCATCATGTCCTCGTCGTGCTCGACGACTATGACGGTGTTGCCGAGGTCGCGCAGATCGCAGAGCGTGGATATGAGCCGGTCGTTGTCGCGCTGATGCAGGCCGATGCTTGGCTCGTCGAGCACGTACATGACGCCGACGAGGGCCGAGCCTATCTGCGTGGCCAGCCTTATGCGCTGGGCCTCGCCGCCCGACAGCGTGCCCGCCCTGCGGGAGAGAGTGAGGTAGCCGAGACCGACCCGGTCAAGGAACATCAGCCTCGACCGGATCTCCTTGATGACCTCTTTCACTATCATGCGCTCGGTCGGGGTGAGCCCCGCGTCCGTTTCGCCGACGCTGTCAAGGGCGCGCCTGACGGACATGTCGCAGAAGCGGTCGATGGACAGCCCCCCTACCGTGACCGCCAGGGCCATGTCGTTCAGCCTCCGGCCGCGGCATCTGGCGCAGGGGATCTCCTCTATGAAATCGTCGTAGTACTCGCTGTTCCCGGAGTAGCGCATCCACATCTCGATGTTCTTGACGATGCCCTCGAACTTGACGAGCTGGCGCTTCTCGGCGTGGGCAAAGTACCTCGTCACGTCGTATTTGACGTCGCCCGACCCGTAGAGCAACACGTCCAGCTGCTCCTTCGTAAGGTCCCGGATAGGCGTATCGACGGTGAAGCCGTAACGCTCCCCGACGGCGGCGTAGAGCGGCCCCTTCCAGCTGTCCTCGTCCATGGACTTGAAGCCGTTCACGGCCACCGCCCCTCCCCGCAGCGAAAGGCTGCGGTCCGGGATTATCTTGTCGACCGATATCTGCCTGAACACGCCGAGGCCTGAGCACTCGGGGCAGGCCCCGGCCGGGTTGTTGAACGAGAACATGCGCGGCTCGAGCTCGCCGAAAGAAATGCCGTGCTCCTCGCAGGCGTAGGCCTGGGAGAACTCCATCTCGCACGGTTCGCCCTCGCCCTCGCGCGGAGCCGTCACCACGAGCAGCCTGCCGCCGGACTGAGCCAGAGCCGTCTCGACCGAGTCGGAAAGGCGGGACCTGATCCCCTCCTTCATGACCAGCCTGTCGACGACGATCTCTATGCTGTGGCGGAGGTTCTTATCGAGCGATATGTTCTCCGAGAGGTCGTACATGCTGCCGTCGACGCGCACCCTGGCAAAGCCGGACCTCCTTGCGTCGGCAAGGACCTTCTCATGCATGCCCTTCTGGGCCCTCACGACGGGCGACAGCACCAGAAAGCGCTCGCCCTCGGGAAGGGTGCATATCCTGTCGATGATCTGGTCGACGCTCTGACGCCTTATCTCCCGTCCGCAGACCGGACAGTGCGGCACGCCTATGCGGGCGTAAAGCAGCCTCAGATAGTCGTATATCTCCGTCACGGTGCCGACCGTCGACCTCGGGTTCCTGGAAGTGGTCTTCTGGTCTATGGATATTGCCGGAGAGAGTCCCTCTATGAGGTCCACGTCAGGCTTGTCCAGCTGCCCGAGGAACTGCCTGGCGTACGACGAGAGCGATTCGACGAACCTCCTGTGCCCTTCCGCGTAAAGCGTGTCGAAGGCCAGCGAGGACTTCCCCGAGCCCGACAGGCCCGTGAAGACGACGAGCTTGTCCCTCGGTATGTCCAGGTCAATGTTTTTCAGGTTGTGGACCCTGGCGCCCCTGATCTTTATATAAGCTGACATTATCTCATCCTTTGCCGATCTCCGCTATGCGGTCGCGTATGTAGGCGGCGAGCTCGAAATCCAGCCGCTTTGCCGCGGCCTTCATCTCCGCGGTGAGCTTCGCGACGAGCTCCTCCCTCTCCGCCCTGCCGAGCTTTTCCTTCCGCCCGGCGGCGCCCCTGCGATCGCCTTCCGCCGCGCCGCGGCCGAGGCGCGAGACCGGGTCGGTCTCCTCGCCGCCTACGGCGATGACGTCCCTTACGGCCTTTGCCACGGAGCGCGGGGTTATGCCGTTCTTTTCGTTGTATTCGGTCTGGGCCTTTCTGCGCCGGTTGGTCTCGTCGATGGCGCGGCGCATGGATCCGGTCACGGAGTCGGCGTACATTATGACGCGGCCGTTGACGTTCCTGGCTGCGCGGCCCACGGTCTGTATGAGCGAGGTGTCCGACCGCAGGAAGCCCTCTTTGTCGGCGTCCAAAACCGCGACGAGGGAGACCTCCGGGATGTCCAGACCCTCCCTCAGCAGGTTGATGCCGACCAGCACGTCGAACACGCCCAGCCGCAGGTCGCGGATGAGGGCCGTGCGCTCTATGGTCTCGACGCTGAAATGGATATATCTGACCTTTACTCCGTGTTCGGTGAGAAAGTCCGTTATGTCCTCGGCCATCCGGCGCGTAAGGGTGGTGACGAGCACCCTCTCGTTGCGCGCAGCCCTGGCCCTGATCTCGCCGAGCAGGTCATCGATCTGCCCCTCGACCGGTCTCACCTCGATCTCCGGGTCGACAAGGCCCGTCGGGCGGATCAGCTGCTCGGCGACGGTCTCGCTGTGCTCGCGCTCGTAATCGCCGGGCGTTGCCGATACGAAAACCGCCTGGTTTATCTTCTCCTCGAACTCCTCGAAATAGAGGGGGCGGTTGTCGTAGGCGGACGGCAGGCGGAAGCCGTAGTCTATGAGGTTCTTCTTTCTTGCCGTGTCGCCGCCGCTCATTCCCCTGACCTGCGGCAGGGTGACGTGGCTCTCGTCGACGAACATTATGTAGTCTTTAGGGAAATAGTCGAGCAGGGTGAACGGCGTGGAGCCCGGCTCACGGCCGGACAGGACCCTCGAGTAGTTCTCCACCCCGGAGCAGAAGCCGACCTCGCGCAGCATCTCGAGATCGTATTTGGTCCGCTCGGCTATGCGCTGGGCCTCGAGCAGCCTGTCCTGCCCCTTGAAGAAGGCCACGCGCTCGTTCATCTCGCGCTCGATCTCCGAGAGCGCGGCCTCGCGGCGGTCGTCCGAGACCGCGTAATGGCTCGCGGGATAGATCGCCGCGTAGGTTATCCTGCGGAGCAGCTCGCCGGTAACGACGTTGATCTCGGATATGCGGTCCACCGTGTCGCCGAAGAAC
>JAEEGL012335787.1_pt1 | contig 13190 bp, 8 predicted proteins | sample 9134231 | NCBI WGS metagenome assembly JAEEGL01 (sample SAMN16246548, study PRJNA631951) | gut metagenome | biome: gut microbiome; feature: rumen; material: fiber-attached | host: Bos | place: Iran: Karaj | collected 2018-10
AAGCGAATTAAATGTCTATTTGGCACTATCAAAATATGATCTTTAATATATGGAGCCCTAGCCAAAATTACTGTAAAATGTTTTCACTTTTCCAAAATATATTCATTTTTTATATCACAAAATGGACATTCATCTTTTAATACTTTCAATAAATAATCGTCGTATTTCATTATATAAATTCCAAATAATAAAAATTATTCTGACTTTTCAAATTGATTCACTTCAATCACATCATCCCAAATCTGCATATCTTGAATTTCTTTATTATGTGTAACTGTATAAAATTTCATAGTTCTCTGTTTTACGAAATTATTAATCATTTCTGAAACTTTTCAAACTGTATCTACATCTAAATTATTAATCGTTTCATCCAAAAATAAAAGAGGAGTATGAAGATATGAAGAAACGGCCAACATCCATACTAATTTCAAAACAGTTCTTTGACCTCAACTCAGACTTTTTACTTCTCTTTCTCATTTTGAATCCAATATTTTAGCATCAAGTTCAAGTTTTTCTCAATTTTCCACTATCTGCATTTTGATAGTATAATCTACACATTGAGAAAGGTAATCATTGATTACATCACTCAAAACCGGCAAATAATCATCCAAAGCAAAAAGTACAATTTCTTTGGAAAGAATAGAATACAAACGAGATAATTTCTTTTCATCTTCCTGTAATTGTTTAGTCAGGTTTTTATTATTCACACTATCTTCAACTAATTGTTCAATCTGAGAAATAGTTTGAAAAATCTGTTTGATTTCATTTTGCTGTTGCTGTAATTTTGAAGAGTTTGATTTTTCTTTTTCTGCTTTCACTCACTGAATTTTTATATTTAAATCTTCAATCTGTTTATCCTGTTCTTGTAAAGATTTTTCTAAATGTTGTAATGAAGTTTCAGCAGCCACTTTATCTTGTTTATATCTATCCAAATTTTTACTCTCTTCCTCTCGTTGAAATAATTGTTTATCAATACTCTGAATTTCACCTTGAATTGATTCCCATTCATGATAAGATTTTTCCCAGTCAGTAAATCAAATCTTAGTCAAATATTCTTTCAATGAATTGGAAAATTCTGTATGCTTTTTTAGTAAATCCTGTAAATCTTTTTTCAAATCTCCTCATTCTGGATTCTTCTGATTTTCAAGTTCCTTAATTTTATTATCAAAATCCTGCTTTTCATATTCAGATTTCATAGTTTCCAGAGTCTGAATTAACTTTTCTTTTTGCTGAGAATATTGCTCATATTGCTGTTTATTTATTGCATTAATATGAGGACATTTTTTACATAAATCAGGACAATCAAAATCTGAATTTTCCGCCCACATTTTATCAAGCTCTTCAATTCTAGTCTGTTGTAATTTAATTTCATCCTCTTTCCTTGATTTCAATTCTTTCAATTTCTCCACATCTCTATCATGATTTTCTTTTCGATTTTTTTCCTGTAAACCTATATTTTCCAATTTTGAAGTCTCAAATTCTATCAAAGACTTCAATTTAATTCACCCATTTTTCGCCGTTTGTAACAGTTCATAAGCTGATTTTAAATTCGTAGGTTGTTCTAAATCTTCCATAGAATTATCTCAATTTGAAGTTTGATTCCAAAAAGATACTAAATCAGAAAAAACTGAATAATCTCAATTTCTATCTAACGCATCTCATTTTTGATAAAACTCTATTTTTTTCTCCTTAAGCTCATTTCACTTTTTAGCATCAATGTTCTCTATCTTTTTCTGTAAATCAGAAATATTTAGTTTAGTTGTCTGAATATCTTTTGAAATCTGATTTTTCTGTTGGCTTAAAGCCGAAATTTGCTGATTAAATTCATTCAATTGAGCATCTAATTTTATTACAGCATCCATCTTAGTCTGAATCAGATTTTCAGCTTTTTCAAAAGGGGAGTACTCTAGTCAATTCAAGCTAAAATCATTCAATGAAATCTGATCAAAAAATCACTCAATATTCTCAAAAAACTCATCATTCGTAGAAAGAACTGATTTCAATTCATCATATTCTTCCAAAGATTTAATATTATTCCACAATGATTTTAAATTCACTCTCAATTTATTATCTTGCAATGAATGATCCTGTAAAGCTTTCAATTTATATCAGATTTCTTTTTTCTTCTCTTGAACCTTTTCTTTCGCATCATCTATTCAGAGTAGATTGAATACATTTTTAAGCACAATGAGCCTATCAGCAGGTCTCATTTCAAAGATATTATCAGCATCCTGCAAAAGAAAAACCGTGCTCAGAAATACCTCTTTCGGAGGTAATAAGGCCTCCAATGAAGTCTGTAAATCTGTCTCATTTTTGAAAGATATTTCTTCTAGATTCCATAAATTTCAATTTTGAGATTCAAACTTTTCAATTATATTTTCTCACCACTGTAAAATCTCTGTATTTCAAGATAAATTTTTAATATCTTTAAGTAAATTCTCTCAATTATAATTTATAGTAAATAACTGTGAAGTACAGCTATCATTTCACATTTTAGTAAATTTTAAGATTCTTTTCACTAAGTAATAAACTCCATCTACATCAAAAATCAGACTAATTTCTCCATTTTTACTCTGAAGATTTAGCATATTCCTGGAGCTATCTTTATATAATGCATATCTCGGAGCATCAAAGAATAAGAAACTCTTTCCACTACCAATCGGAGCTTTTATCAAATATTTTCCTTCATCAAAAATCAAAGAACAGCTAGCATCCTTGAATGGTCAGATATTTTCATAATATGCAACTATCAGATTTATCATAAAAAATTCCGTCAGTATAAACAGCTGACGAAATTATAAAAATCTGCTACATAATTTCTAGGAAATGTACAAAATTTAAATAATTTATTTTACAATAAGAAATATGTTATTATATCAAGATCGTCCCCTACACTAGTGTTGCATCAAATCCTGCACCCTGAAGTCTTTGAGCCAATTCCTCCATATGTTCATTAATTGAAGCAGCTGCTCAAGGAGAAACAACAGGTTGATCAGGATTTGCAGGTTCAACAGGTTGATCAGGATTTACAGGCTCAACAGGTTGATCAGGATTTACAGGTTCAACAGGTTGATCAGGATTTGCAGGTTCAACAGGTTGATCAGTCGAACTACCTAATAATTTAGCTAAAGTTTTTGGTCATGGAATCCCATCTTCTTTCAACTTAACAAATCATTCATCACTACCATGTTCTGAATTATACTTTTTCTGAAAATTCAAAACTGCATTATATGTTTTACCTCATCGTTTATATTCTCAATCGACAACTAATTTATCATCACCATCAAGATTCTGATTTAATAAAATCTGAGTAGCAGCAAGCCACGCATACCTTTCCGCTTTTCAAGGCTTTGTATAATAATCTTTAAAATTCTCTTGATTAATAGTTCACAAAAATTTATTTACCTTCTCAATATTATACTTTAAATCTTCACCATTTAAATCCAAAAATGCATTATCTCAAGCAACCTCATTTATTTTATCAACCCTATCTTTATTCATTCTCAATCACTTTTTTTCTACAGATTTATCAAAACCTCAATCAGCAACTTCTGGTGCTGCAGGAGTTTCTTGATCTGCAGGAGCCGGTTGATCTATAGGTGTCTCTGCTGGAGTTATTGCAGCATTTACTTCATTAAACTTATTAACAAAATCTTTATAATCAACTATCAATTGTACACCTTCAGCATATTTTCAATCTGATTCTTGTTCAAGATTTTTTCCATCCCAATTATCAACTCACAAATAATATTTAGCTATTTTAGATAAATCATCTTTAGTAGATTTACCTTCAAAAATTTTACCTAATTGAACATCTTTAGCTGTATCAACTCAAGCTCATTCTGGCATATTAAAATGATTTTTTATTGCATTAAACACACTATAAAAGTTTTTTCTATCTGTATGTCTAAAATTTCAATCACCGCCATGCAAAGCTTGTTGATTAAACATATCAGCAAACAAATTCAATGAAGAAATGTCATGATTACTATTCTCTACAAATTTAACCACATCATCCACTTCACGATTTTTAAGCGTATTTAATTTATTCAACCTTCATTCTTCAATCATCTTTTTAAATTTATCAAAAGATGGATTAGCCACTTCTTGAATCGATTCATTTCATTCTACTGGTCAATTAACCACTCACGAAAGTAAACTAACAAGTTTTTGTAAACTCTGTTTTGCATCAGGTGATATATTAGTAGTATCAATATTATTAACATGATTGACAAGCAATATAGCCACATTCTTATTATCCTCTAAATAACTTTTCAATCAAGAATCTAATTGACCGTTGATAATAACACTATTTTCCAATTTATCATTAGTATTATCAGCATCACTCAAAACTTTAATCTCATCAATAATACCATTTAAAGCAGCATCATGATTATCTGATAATTGCTCATAAGTCTGTGTCTCTTGAGAAGGTGTATTTGGCATTTTAATAAAATTATAATATAAATGAATTTAATAAACAATCTATTCAGTAGCAGTAGGAGTCTCAGTAGCAGTAGGAGTCTCAGTAGCAGTAGGAGTCTCAGTAGCAGTAGGAGTCTCAACATCCGTTCATCATAAAGCCTCTAATATAGCCTTAATAGTCTCTTTTCACGGAGCTCAATCTGGACTCAATCTTTTATCTGAATGTAATTCATTTCGTTTTTCTTGAAAACCTTTTACTCATTTTCTAGTTCTCCATTTACGAATACCATCTAACCATTCTACACTACATTTATCTTTGTAATCACCATCCTTTGAGTTCAAATAATTAAGTGCAATTTGAACTGAAATAACCCATAATTGTTTTTCTTGAGCAGGTAAACCTTTAAGTTTTTGCCATGACTCATCTTTTAAGCTATCCAGATATTCTTTAACTTTAGATATATTAAATTTAACAGTATCACCACCTTCATTTCCATCATAAAAACCAAGTTCCTTAATTTTATCTTTCAAATTTTGATTAGCTTTGAAAGAATCCTTTGGAGCATTAAAATCTGTAGTTTCTGGAGTAGGAGTTGGCTCCTCTTCTGGTTGTTCTTCCTGTACTTGAGACATCAATGTGTCTCTTAATTTTGTAAAGATATCACCCTTACAGCTATCAATCATACTATCTCTTTCACTTTCATTCACAAATTCAGTTCAGTTACCTGCTGCTTGTTTAATCTTATCTCAAAACAATTCCATCATTTTCTCTTGCGTAAATTCAGCTCATTCATATTTTAACACTCAATCTTTCTTCGTGAATTTAGATAAATCATCAACTGTAATAGCAATATTTTTTACTGTTTCTCTATTAGATTCAATTCTTTGATTGTTAATTCCTTCTACTTTGCCCTTTACCTTAGCTTTATCTACAATAGAATTTTCTGCATCAGGAATATTAATAGTTTCATTTTTACCATCCCAGTTTTCTCCAGCCAAAGTTTTTAGACTAGCCACCGTTGGCTGTAATCAACTAATTGTAGGATAATCTGCTTCCATAAACTTATCACTATTTGAATAATTTGACTGTAATGTATTCCATACACTTTCAAAGAATCTTATATCTTCTGATTTCATTTTATTCTCAGCATACTTACCACAAATAGGCTTCATCACATTATATGCAGCCAAGGCATCATCCTCATGAGATCATAAATAAATATTCAATCTTCTAATTTCCCGACTTTTCATTGTATTCAACTTCTTTGGTTTTTGAATTTTTTCCATAAATTCATCATAGTCTTTTTTCATTCTATCTTGATTTTCAATATCATCCAAGAATGTAGCTAAATCATCAATAGCTTTTCAGGCTTTAGAAGTAAGGTTGCTATCATTTCTTATGATATTAACATACCTTTTTAAGAGATTTAAACGAGATTCATCACTCAATAAAAACTCTGCAAACTTTCAATCTAATGCGCCATCAGCAATTTTGAGTTCATCATCACTAGTTTCAGGACCTCAAACCTCAAGAAGTTCTTTTTTTAGATTGTCAAATTTGTTTTGCAAATCGTTACCTCAAACTTCATTACCTTGTTCTATTAAAGTACCAGCCATTTTATAAATTATTAAAAACTAAAAATTATCTATTAATTTATCTAATTCCTCCAATTCTTTTTCGTCTTGCATAGCACTATGCTCTTCAATTTTTTTCATTCTTTCCAAAGCATCTAATCACTTTTTCATTTTAAGTTTAGAAACTTCTGACCTTGCAGAATGAATACCAGATTCTACAGCACCAATTAGAATATCCAACTCATCATCTCACAAAGCTCATTGTTCAACGACAAGTTTCAAACCTGGTGCCAAATCCCACACAGATTCAAGATTTTCTAAAATTTTAATTAAATATTCCTTTTTTGTCATTATATTTTTATTTTATAAGTATAAAACTTACACATTATTATATTCATAAACATAAAATTTGTCAAATTTTGGATGACTTTTTTCATACCTTGAAATACAAAAATGAAAAAATATTCTAAATCTATAAATAATTTAAAATTCTGACTTAATTTATGCAAATTATCCCATTTCTACAAAACTCAAAATGACGATCACGCCGCAAAATCGTATCATCAATCCAAAATGGCCAAATTTTTTTGAATAATAAAAAAATTGAATCATTCAAATCTGAGCTAAAAGATAAAGATATTCTCTCAATTATCGATGAAAATTGAAATAAAGAAAACATTACCATTTCTGAAAAATCTGAATCTACAAAATGAAAGTTAATTCTATTTAATAAACCCAAATGATATGTAGTTTCCAAATCTGATCCTCATAATGCTACAATTTATGAATTGCTTCCACCAGAGTTCAAAAATCGATATTATATCGGACGTCTAGACAAAGATAGTCGTGGACTAGTCTTACTTACAGACACTCCAGCTTTAGTTAATCAATTTGAACATCCAAAATTCCAAATCAAAAAAGAATATTTAATTCAGCTTTCTACATCATTTAGTGAATGAGATTGTCAAAAAGTTAAAAGCTGAATAATCGATGAATGAGAACAATTAAAATTTCTAGATATTCTACCAACTAAACAACCACTCACATACAAAGTAATTCTCAATGAATGAAAAAAACGCCACATCAGAAGAGTTATCAAAAAACTCTGATATAATTTAATTGACTTACAACGCATAAAAGAAGCTCAATACAGTTTACCTGACGATTTAGCGGAAGGAGAGTGGATATTTGTTTAATTTATCAATTCACCATAAATGAAAAAATCATACAAAATTACAATCTGAATAATCCTATTCTTTATACTTTTAATCGTATCTTTCCTCATTTTCAAATATGAAGCATGAGAAACCGAAGATCCAGAAATCTGTTGTAACAGCACATGTTTCAATCTAGAAATCGCTAATACCCCAGAATTACGCCAGCTTTGACTCATGTATAGAGAATCTCTATGAGATAATGAATGAATGCTTTTCATTTTCAATAAACCATGATTTTACTCATTTTGGATGAAAAACACTTTAATTCCATTAGTATGAGTTCGATTAAACTCAGATTTAAAAATTGTGGACATAATCCTAATGGAACCGTGTAAAACTAAAGAATGCCCATCCTATAGACCAAAATCTGAAGCTCAATACGTTTTGGAAATTAATCAATGATTAATTAACAAAAAATGATTACTCAATATTTGAGACAAATGTAAATTAATAAATTCAAAATAAGAACGATAAAAAAACTAACTTGATTTTTCTCAACTAGATAATTCACTTAATGAAACAAAGTTTCAAGTATTCTCGTCTTGCACATATACTTTTCATGGAAGTGCACCAAGATGCAATCTTAATTTTCACTCCTCAATTTTTTTAATATAATTTACATAACTACCATGATTTATAAATTTAAGAGCCAACAAATTTTGAACAACGGTCGTCAAACTTAATGCATCAATTGGATTCCTACTTCCAGTCAAATGTCATGTTTTATCATCCACAACTTCAGTAGAAAGATGAAATTTTATCTTAGATTCAGCCAATTCTGAAAGATTTTGTTTATCTTCTCAAGATCGAATATCATTATCCAAACTAGCTAATCAACTATCAAAATCTGATTCAAAAACAATGTCATCATCTCACGACGAAAAAATCATACCTTTAATACTTTTTAATCATTCTTTTGAAGCCGTCTCCGTAATTGATTCTGTAAAATCTGCCACTTTTTCTCACCACTCAGGATGTTCTCAAACTTCACTGAATATTTTCTCAAAAGTCTTACCTACTTTTTCTCAAAATAAATGTCAAAAATCACCAACAACTCAGGAAAGATAAGCAATAGACATAACCAAAATAGAATCAAACGCATGGTGACCAAGTGAAAATCAACCATCAAGAGGAATTCAAGCTCTAAAATTGTTTATAAAGGTATTTCTTACAGCCACCAATCACGCATTATATCTTTTAAGGATTTCAACTCATACTTTTGCCACTCATCATTTTATTCATCCTCACAAACTTGCTACAAAATTAGACACCCTAGTCGATATCGCTGTTTTAATTCATTCCAAAATTTTAACCAAACCTGGAAAATGCTCCAAGAAATACGCTCAAACAAGACTAACGATTGATGAAATTGCCAATCAAGCTATTACAGAAATTACAATAGAAACAATAACACTTTGCAAAGCTGCAGCAGTTTTATCACTTAAATCCCAAAATCAATATCAAATTATATCATTATACATTTCTCACATCTGTCATTTTGCTCAGCCACCCTCTTCAACAAATATTGAAGCCAGCGAACATCCAATCTCATTATTGATTCCATAATACATAAGAGTACTTTTCATACATTCTAACGATGTAGTATAATATATTTTCGCTTCTTCCGGATGTTCATCATAATATTTAAGTTTTTCCAATTCATCATCTTCTTCCACAGTCCTAGGATACTTTGCTTCTAATTTTATCTTTTGATCTGACACTCATTTTCTAACAATCTCAAGAGTAAAATTATTCTCAATATTCTTTTTCTTATTCTGTAAATTCTCTGCAATTTCTTTACATTTATCTAATACATCACTATTTTCAATCCACGATCCTGGTAATATTTCCATTTTAATCAGCTCCTCCGCAATTTTTTTTCATGAAGCATCACCGCAACAGTTATACAATCTATCAATTTTATCCATCGCAGCCGTTCTCTTCAAATATCAATTTTCATCAAACTCTATCTCAGTATATAAACAACCATTAATATAGTGAAAACGTTCATTTAATTCTGAATTATTAATTTCCAAACGAGATTCAGCATAAAAAAGATTTTCCTTCTCACCATTCTCATTTATAAAAAAAGTCTCCTTAACATCAGATTTGCTTATCTCATCCGCCAAAAAAGCAGTGGTTCAGTCTGATCAAAAAGACCTATATCATAAATTTCTTAACGTTTTAAACTTTACATTATTATCATCTGACATAATGATAGACTTAAAATCCCTACACAAATATTTTTTATATTGTATTCAATATGCATATCTATACCACCTATCTGACAACCTAGATGCAGTATCATTAATAATTGAGAATATTGTATCCTTATGTACTAAACCTACATCTCTTTGTATTGTACTTTCAAGATTTTGCAAATCCTCCAACATTCCAGTCAAGTTTTTGTCATCATTATCTATATATGAATTTCATTCATTGTTCCTATGATTTTGAATAAATGTTTTTAATAAATATATTCAATAATTAATAGAACTCAGTTTTTCTGGAGATAATTTTTCTTTTTCAGACAAATTAGGATTTCTTACATAATCCATTCATAACAAATTTTCTCTAGATGCTAATTCATCAACTTCGTTCCATTTAGCAGGGATTCTTTTCTCCAGGTACTTTTTATACTCAGATTGAAAAGAACTACTCACTTGCCTCTGAGATCTAACAAGAGGATGATCATAATCATCCACTTGACCACTATTATTTTCAACAAATAACGAATACAAAGTAGCTCCAAGTTCTTTATTTCAATGTTCCCACAATTTAACACTTTTTTCATAATCTCTACTTATAAAATTAATTTCAAACAATCAAGATGAAGAATCTGATAAAATATTGGTATGTAACTCATAATTATAATATTTATATTCTCTCAAAATCGTAGCCAATCTATTCTCTGTTTCTATAATAAATTTTCTATATTCTATAGCTCACAATTCTCTTAATTTAACCCTTAGTTTCTCCGGAATATCAACAACATATTTTTTCAATTCTGGATCATTTTCCGGAGAGACATCACGATCAACTTGAACATCCAATTTTCAAAGTTTTTCTTTCCTTTCTTTATCCTTTTCATGAGCTTCATCAGCTTCGATTTCTTTCCTTTTAAAAGTCACTCATTCCCGCACTCATATTGATGATGCTTTTACTTCAGCTCAGTTACTTCATTTTATAAAATATGTTTTCTGTGTAGCATCATAACGTAATGTTCATTTATATCATCAGGTCAAATTCTTCATTTTATCTTTCAACTTTTGATTTTTACAACCAGAATAATCTATAGTATACTGTGGATATTGTCTTTTCTTCGTTAAATAAAACAATCAAGAACTATTTGCCATATTTACAAAAGAAAGACTATTACACCTATCAGTAAATGTAATAAGTCATGTCCTATCCTGTGTAAACATAGGCTTTTGTCTCTCAATTTCTCAATTTGTCACAATAGGTGTTCACTTATCATCTTTTTTAACGCTACTAAGATATGATACATTATCTCACTCTTGCATAGGATTACAATATTCTTCAATTTTACGTAAAGCTTCATCTTCAGCATTATTTATATCAATAGCAACTTGACGAATCAAATCATCATTCTCAGCAGAAGTAGTTATACGTACATTATCCAAAAAAAGAAAGCTCCATCACTCCACATTTTGATATTTTTGATAAAATTTATTCGAAGCTTCAGTAAAATACATTTTAGCAGCACACCAATAATCATTTTGATATGTAAACAAAACTGGTTTTCCATCCTTCACAATATAACGTTCTTTCCTTACCAACCTTTCTGAATTTAATAATTCATTCTTATACCTACTTATTATATTCATTCACGCATCATATATTTGCTGATCATCTCTATGCCATCATTTAAATAATCCATCCTCTCTATCTTCTATTCTTTCAAACTCTTTTCTTACATCAGCTTTAATTGTATCAATTTTCTTATCTCGATAATCTTTCATAACTTATTCATTAATAAAATAAATTTACAATTAATAGCAAAACTTAAATATTATCCATTTTTTTATTTATTTCATTTTCTGCATCTACATCATCCAATAAATCATCAGTACTCCTCATGATATTTAAATAATTATCAAATATTTCTTTATGTTTTAATATTTCTAAATATTCATTATAAAATTCATACTTAGCTTTTTTATATTTTTTTTCTATTTCCTTCATTATTTTCAATCTTTTTTCTTCATTTTTTTCTAACAATAATCTGCACAAATACCATATTTGTTCCTTATTACAATTCGTTACCGAAATTTTTTTATCAGACGGCAAATGTCTATCCAAGATATCTTGCACAGTTTGTTTCATTTTTTTAAATTCAGCATCTTCTTTAATAGTTTTCATCATTATCACATAAAATAATAAAGCACATACTATATTATATATAAAAAGCAAAAAAATGTCAAATTTTTGCAGAGATTTTTAACACTACACTATATTCCAAAAACTTGAAATCAATAAAAAAATCTCTACAATTCGAGATTGAATTTTGACCAAAACTTTTTTAATAATTTCTCCATCCTATGGCTACAAAAAAGAGTGCAAATACTACACTTTCACCAAACCAATCTGATGTAATAATTCTAGAATGAATCAAAACCAACAATCTGAAAAATATCGACTTAGTTTTACCGAAAAATCAGATTATTACATTCACATGAGTTTCAGGTTCTGGAAAATCTTCTCTAGCATTCGAAACTATCTACAAAGAAGGTCAATTTCGTTACATTGAATCTCTTTCCAGTTATTTACGTCAATTTTTTAATCTATGAGAAAGACCAGATATTGCATACTGTGCTGGACTTTCTCCAGCAATAGCTATTGAACAAAACAAACGCTGATGAAATAGCCGCTCAACAGTTTGAACTCTGACTGAAATCGATGATTATACCAGACTTCTTTTTGCTAAAGTAGGAGAAAGTTACTGTTACAACTGTGGAGCACACATCAAGCCAAAAAATGTAGACCAAATCTTATGAGAAATTAAAGAAAAATATTTCTGAAAAAAGCTATATCTCTTAAAAGAATCATGAAGACTAAATACCAAGGCTGACCTACAAAAATTCGTAAAGAACAACAGATCAAAGATTGAGAAATGATCGTGATTTACTAGATATTTACTTCTTTCTACTCCTATCGAAAAAGATTCCAAAATCTCACTTTCAAAAAATATCGAAGATCAAGAATTATCTCTAAAAGAAAAGAAAAATCAGAAAGAAAAAACAGCTTTTTCTGTGCCTATTGAATATTTCTACCTAGAAGATCCCGTAGTAAAAGATGAATATTTTCCACTAAAAATTTATGGAATTTATGACCGTATCAGCATTGACGATGAAAAACTACCAAGACTAAAAGAAGATATTATCAAAATTCTCTGAGAAGCTCAAAAATTCTGAGTTTACGTTATGGATAAATCATGAGAATCTGCTTCCATTTCTACAGTAGAAAACACCTGACTTTCAAATATCGAAATATCTTCAAAAAAAGTAAAAAATAAATCTGTTACCCCTTTTCAAAGGGGGATGTCCAAAGGACAGGGGGATTTTTACCAAAACGATAGAGAAATTCAACGATTCACAGACAAAATGTTTTGTCCAAACTGTAACATTACATACCCAGAATTCACTACCCAGCATTTCTCTCCAAACCGCTGAGAATGAGCCTGTGAATGTTGCCATGGACTAGGAGAAATTTTACAAGTAGATTTTGATAAAATCATCGAACCAAATTCTCCACTAAAAGATGCTATTCTTCCATGGAGAGATTCAAATATTTGACAAGCAATCCTTCGTAAATTGTGTGAAAAATATGATCAAGATTTAGAAAAAATCTGGAAAGACCAACCAGAATGGTTTTTGCATATAGTAGTATATTGAGATAACGAAGAACTTCGTCTACCAATCTGAAGCAGGATTCCTGTAAAATGAAAGTGGG
>JAEEGL014746654.1_pt1 | contig 13190 bp, 12 predicted proteins | sample 9134231 | NCBI WGS metagenome assembly JAEEGL01 (sample SAMN16246548, study PRJNA631951) | gut metagenome | biome: gut microbiome; feature: rumen; material: fiber-attached | host: Bos | place: Iran: Karaj | collected 2018-10
CTCACATTTTCAAAGATTTGTGACGATTTTGTGAAGGCAGAAGGTTTCACAAAAGAGGAATGTCCCAACGATGAATCTGCGAAGGATTTTGCCGACAAGATGTCATACGATTCCGACAAATATCCCGTGGTGTATTTCAAGAGCGATACCACCGGCGAAAAGGCATACGAAGAGTTTTATGTGCCTGGCGAAAAAATCAATATGCAACGTTTTAAGGCTTTGGGCGTTGTAGAAAAGACTACTCGCCGTCCGATGAATGAAGTTGACATTTTTTTCAAAGAATTAGAAAATATATTTGCTAAACCTGATTTCACCAAGAATCAAGTTGTTGAAGCAATAAAGGGTTTTATTCCCAACTTCCAACACGAAGAAAAGGGAAAGAACCTTGACCAAAAAATGTAAAAATGGAATTCAAAAAAATAACTGATTTTATTCGCGACTTGTATGGTGGCGGCGATTTTATTCCGTTGTCGGTGCCGGTGTTCGCAGGTAACGAAAAAAAATATTTGAACGAATGTATCGACACAACATTTGTATCGAGTGTCGGAAAATTCGTTGACCGTTTTGAGGACGACATTGCTAAATACACCGGTTGCAGACGTGCTGTTGTATGTGTAAGCGGAACAAATGCTCTGCATATTTCGCTTATGTTGGCTGGTGTAGAACGAGGTGACGAGGTTCTTACGCAGGCTCTTACATTCATTGCAACTTGCAATGCACTGAGTTATATCGGCGCAGAACCTGTATTCATCGATGTTGACCGCGATACAATGGGACTTTCGCCGGCGGCTGTCAGGAAATGGCTCGAAATTAACGCAGAAATCAAAGACAATCAATGCTTTAACAAGAATACTCGCCGTCGCATTAAGGCGTGTGTGCCAATGCACACTTTCGGACATCCTGTTCATTTGGATGAATTGTTGAAAGTCTGCAACGAATACCATATCGAACTCGTAGAAGATGCCGCCGAAAGCATTGGAAGCCTTTATAAAGGCAAGCACACAGGCACATTTGGCAAGATTGGTGCGTTGAGTTTCAATGGCAACAAGACCATAACCACCGGTGGCGGCGGAATGATGCTTTTCAACGACGAGGAGCTGGGCGCGTACGCCAAGCACATCACCACACAAGCCAAAATTCCTCACCGTTGGGAGTTCAAGCACGACCATATCGGCTATAATTACCGTATGCCAAACATCAACGCCGCTCTTGGTTGCGCACAACTTGAAAATATCGACAAGTTCATTGAAAGCAAGCGCGAAACAGCCAAAGCCTACGAGGAATTTTTCAAGAATGTTCCTGACATCGAGTTTTTCACCGAACCAGAAAACTGCCGCAGCAATTATTGGCTCAACGTTGTGATTCTCAAAGACAAAGATGCCCAGCAAGAGTTTTTGCAATTCACCAACGACAACGGCGTAATGACCCGCCCGATTTGGGAGCTGATGAACCGTCTGCCGATGTTTGAGCATTGTCAAAACGATGGTTTGGAAAATACGATTTACTTCGCCGACAGAGTGGTTAACATACCGAGTAGTGTGAAGGTAAAAAAAATTTTTTTGATATAAAAATGTTTTGATGTATCTTTGCAACGTTAATTGTGTAAAACAACTTGCAACGATGATATTGTCAGACTTCAAATATAAAGAATTGAATGGGTGGCAGTTGACAGGACTGTTACTGAACGATTTGAATTTGGTGGTAGGTTACAATGCAACTGGAAAAACCAAAACAATCAATGCACTCAGCAATGTTATCCGCTTTATCAAAGGCGAACTCAATGATATTGCTCCAAGTTTTTGTTGCAGTATGACATTCAAAAACAGCGGATTGTTGAAATTTTCATTTGAAGTCAAAGAAGGAAAAGTTGTAAGCGAAACGTTAGAAAAAGATGGCTATTCGCTGATTCAGCGTACAGAGAATAACGCCTTCATAAAGGGTGAGGCGATTAATCCGCCCAACACAAAACTTATTCTCCAAATTCGACGAGACACGATTAAATACCCTGAATTTGAAGAAATAATTCAATGGGCTGAATTTACTTTTATCTTTGTTTTCAGTAATGTTACCAATTCGCCTAATTCACTGAGCCCTTACTTGGTATCGAAAGAACCTATTCTTTCTGCGATGTTTGAGGCTATTCCCGACGACAAAAAACAATTGCTGATTGACAACATACGTTCTCTTGATTATCCGATAGACAATATTCAAGTTTTAAAGGCTGAGAATGGTCATAAAATGTTGTATCTCAATGAATCAGGTATTGATACTCCATTAATTCCTTTCGATTTGTCTAATGGAATGTTCAGAGTGTTTTGCGTTTTGCTTTATATGACATACTGCACAATTCAAGCAAAGGCGCGTTGTCTTGTTATTGACGATATGGGCGAGGGGCTTGATTATAAACGCAGCGAAAAACTCGGTAAAATTTTGTTTGACTATTGCCATCAAAATGGTATCCAACTAATTGTAACATCCAATGATAGTTTCTTGATGAACGTTGTGGATTTGGAGTATTTGACCATTTTGCAACGCAATGGAAACATTGTTAATTGTTTGAACAGTGTTACAGACCACGAATTGTTCAAAAAGTTTGCACGGACAGGGTTGAACAATTTTGATATGCTATCCTCTAATTTTATTGCAAACAATCAAAGAGGATAGGCTATGCGGAAGATTGCTGTATTTGTGGAAGGTCAGACCGAACTTGTATTTGTAAGAGATTTCTTGCTGAAATGGTTCGAGTATGATGGCAATCAAATTGGTTTTGAGTGTTATAATCTTGAAAACAACGATGCACATCCCACCGAATTTGCATACGGAAGCGTCCAATCCGCAAATTACTATTTGATAGTAAATGTTGGTAATGATAATTCGGTATTGAGCGCGATAAAAACACGTTTGCAATTTCTGTTAAATAAAGATTACCAAATAGTTGTTGGACTCAGGGATATGTATTGCAAACAATATCGCAACGATGTAGCAAACGCCACAATCAAATCCGAAATCAACGAACTTTTTATATCGGCAACAAATGATCAAATTGCACAAATCGAAAACGGAAAGGCAATTAAGTTTCATTTTGCAATAATGGAAGTGGAGGCTTGGCTACTCGGAATGCCCAAGATTTTCAGTGCAAAAGACAATTTGTTGACAATTGATTATATCAAGCAAAACCTTAGTATTGATTTGAATTGCGACCCTGAAACTACTTTTTTCCACCCTGCCAAAGAGATGAATAATATCTATTCTTTGGTTGGAGATAAGTACGACAAACACTTGTCTGACATATCTTCCATTATGTCAAGTTTGGAAAAAGAAGATTTCGCAACCTTGATTCAATCGGGTAAATGCAATAGTTTCAAACTATTTGCAGAGTCAATTTTGTCAGAAAGTTTTGTATAAATGCAACCTCTCATCCTTATCGGCGGTGGCGGACACTGCAAGTCTGTAATCGGTATTACTGAAAAATGCGGTTTTGATATTCTCGGCATTATTGATAGACCATCGGAATTTGGGAACAAAGTATTGGATTACAAAGTAGTAGGTAACGATGACGAAATTGTAAAATTCGTTGACAAAGCCGTTTTTCATATAACAGTCGGATTTGTTAAAAACGCTGATTTACGTATCAAACTTTTTGAAAACGTTGTCAAACATAATGGCAAAATAGTTTCGATTATTTCTCCAAATTCTTGCGTTTCAAAATATTCTGAAATAGGTGAAGGCACGGCGGTATTGAATTTTGCTAACATTAATGCCGGCGCAGTAATTGGCAGAAATGTAATAATTAACAATTTTGCCAATATAGAACACGATGTAAAAATCGGCGAACATACGCACATTTCAACAGGCGCGATGATTAATGGAGATTGCAAAATCGGTAGCCGTTGCTTTGTCGGCAGTCAGGCTGTTATAGCCAACGGAATTAATATTTGCGACGACGCTATCATTGGCGCAGGTGCAGTGGTGGTAAAAGATATTACACAAAAAGGAATTTATGTCGGGAATCCGGCAACAAAACTAAAATAGATGAAACACGTTCTGATAATTGCGGAGGCAGGCGTCAATCATAATGGCTCTATCGAGACGGCGAAAAAGATGATTGACAAAGCGGTTGACGCAGATGTGGATATTATTAAATTTCAGACTTTTAAATCTGAAAAATTAGTGTCGAAATCCGCTCAACAAGCCGAGTATCAGAAGAAAAATATTGGCAGTTCATCTGATAATTCACAGTTGAATATGCTGAAAAAATTGGAACTTTCGCACACCGATCATCAGGAACTTATTGAATACTGCAACCAAAAGGGAATCAGGTTCTTTTCTACCGCTTTTGATTTAGAAAGTGTTGATTATCTGCACTCTCTGAATATTGGGCTTTGGAAAATTCCTTCTGGCGAAATCACCAATTATCCATATCTCAAAAAAATCGCTCAATTTGGAGAACCTGTGATTCTTTCGACGGGAATGTGCGAAATGCAGGATATAGAGGCAGCGTTGAAGGTATTGACGGACAACGGTTTGAGTAAAGATAAAATATCGATACTCCATTGCAATACAGAATATCCGACACCGTTCAAGGATGTCAACCTTTTGGCAATGAACGAATTGAAAAAACGTTTTGGCGTTAGGGTTGGATATTCTGACCATACAAAAGGCATTGAAGTGCCGATTGCGGCGGTGGCATTGGGTGCTGAAATCATCGAAAAACATTTTACTCTCGACCGAAATATGGAAGGACCAGACCACAAGGCATCACTCGAACCCGACGAACTTAAAGCAATGGTTTCGGCGATAAGAAATATCGAACTTGCGCTTGGAGATGGTCATAAGACAATTTCGGAATCAGAGCGAAAAAATATTGCTGTGGCTCGCAAAAGCATCGTTGCAGCAAAAGATATAAAGGCTGGAGAAATTTTCACCGAAAACAATCTTGCCGTCAAACGTCCCGGCAACGGAATCTCGCCGATGGATTGGGAAAACGTCATAGGCAAAACTGCCAAAAAAGATTTTGCAGAAGACGAACTCATAGTATTATAAATGAAACGCAAAGTCTGTTTTTTTACTGGTACTCGTGCTGAATACGGAATTATGAGCCGTTTGATGCGGTTGGTAAAAGATTCTGAAACTTGTGATATTCAGATTATTGCAACCAATATGCACCTATCGCCGGAGTTTGGACTTACATACAAGGAGATTGAGGCTGACGGTTTCAAAATAGATAAGAAAGTAGAGATGCTACTTTCTTCCGACTCCGCAAATGGCACTGTAAAATCGATGGGTTTGGCCACGATTGGATTTGCCGATGCTTTGGAAGATTTGCAGCCCGATTTGGCAGTGATTCTTGGCGACAGATATGAAATGTTGGCGGCGGCGCAATCGTGTTTGATTTACAAAATTCCCGTGGCGCATCTTTATGGCGGCGAAATCACATTAGGCGCGTATGATGATGCTATCAGACACGCAATCAGCAAGTTGAGCCATCTTCATTTTACATCAACGGAAGAATATAGGCGTAACATCATCCAAATGGGCGAAAATCCCGACCGTGTTTTCTATGTTGGTTCGCTTGGCGTTGACAATATCAAAAACGAACCCATAATGAGCCGTGAACAATTGTCGGAAAGTTTGAATTTCAATTTGTTCGACAAATTCATCCTTGTAACATTCCATCCCGTGACAATGGAAAATCTGACGGCAGAAAATCAAATTACGGATTTGTTGAAGACCTTTGAAAATATAATTGGTGATTACAAAATACTATTCACCCTTCCAAATTCAGACACGGGCGGCAGAATAATAATTTCAAAGATAGAGGATTTTGTCAATTCTCATTCCACCAGGGCGTTTGCGATAGATTCGTTGGGCAAAAAACGTTATTATTCGGCGTTGAAATATGCCACCGCTGTAGTCGGCAATTCGTCCAGCGGATTGGTGGAAGCTCCGTCGTTCAAGATACCTACATTAAACATCGGCTCACGTCAGGAAGGCAGGGCAAGAGGAGCAAGCGTTTTGGACGTTAATACGAATTATAATGAAATTTCTAAAGGTTTGACGAAAGTCTTATCGTCTGAATATCAAAATATTGCAAAAACATCAACCAATCCATACGAAAAAGCGGGGACACTCGAAAACATTTTTGATGTAATTGAAAAATATCCGTTAGATGGATTGGTAAAGAAAGAATTTTATAAGATATGAACTCTCTTGTAATCATTCCCGCACGAGGCGGCAGCAAAGGTATTCCTCACAAAAACATCAAACCGTTGGATGGCAAACCGTTAATCTATTACACGATTGATGTTGCTCGTGCAATCGTATCGGACGATAACATTTGCGTTTCTACGGATGACGATGAAATCATCAAATGTGTTGAAAAATACAATCTTAAAGTGCCGTTTGTGCGTCCGGCGGAACTTGCGACCGATACAGCGGGTACATACGAAGTTCTACTTCACGCCTTGAATTTTTACGAAAAACAAGGGAAACAATTTGACAACATAATACTACTTCAAAACACTTCGCCGTTCAGAACAGCAGAAGACGTGAAAAAATCTTTGACCCTTTATTCTGACGACATTGATATGGTAGTTTCTGTAAAAGAAACGTCGTCAAATCCGTACTATAATTGTTTTGAAGAAGATGACAATGGCTTTTTGCAAATTTCAAAGGGCAACGGTTTGTTTACGAGGCGTCAGGACGTTCCAAAAGCATACGAATACAATGGCGCAATTTACGTAATCAACCCCAAAAGCCTAAAAGAAAAGCCATTAGGAAGATTTACAAAGCGAATAAAATACGTAATGGACGATTTACATTCAGTTGATTTAGACAATATGATTGATTGGAAATTCGCAGAATTTATTATAAAGGAAAATTTGATTTAAAAATGAGCAATCACTTGATTTCCAAAGAAAAGACACTTCTTGAAGCATTGTCGCAAATCAATGAGATGCGACAAGGGCCTTTGGTTCTTTTTGTCATTGACGGCGATGGCAAGATGGTCGGCACTTTGACAGATGGCGATTCAAGAAGGGCATTAATCGGAGGATATTCTGTAAACGACAAGGTTGAAAAAATAATGCACAAGGATTTCAATTACTTGTCATCGGACGATCTTAACGATGTGAACAAAATCAAACATCAGAAAGATTTGCAAATGAAACTTGTCCCCGTTCTCGACAAGGATATGCATATTGCAGAAATAATTGATTTACAGAAATATAAAACGCGACTTCCAATTGATGCTGTATTGATGGCGGGCGGCAAAGGAGAACGCCTTCGTCCGCTAACTTTGACAACTCCCAAACCATTGCTACCCGTAGGAGGCAAAGCAATTATCGACCACAACATTGATCGACTGATTTCATACGGAGTAAAACATATTTCGGTAACAGTCAATTATTTGCGCGAACAGTTAGAGGCTCATTACGCAGAAGAACACAATGGTGTAAAAATCAATTGTTGCCGCGAACCAAAATTCTTGGGTACAATTGGCTCGATAAAATTTGTCGAGAAATTTTTCAACGACACCGTTTTGGTGATGAACAGCGATTTGTTCACTAATATTGACTATGAGGATTTCTTCTTGCATTTTCAAGAGCACGAGGCAGAAATGTCGGTGGCAGCGATACCGTACAATGTTTCAATTCCTTACGGTATTTTGGATTTGGAAGGTAGGAATATCAAAGGACTTTTGGAAAAGCCTCAGTACGACTATTACGCCAATGCTGGAATCTATCTGATTAAGCGCAGTGCATTGAACGAAATACCCGACAATACGTTCTTCAATGCGACAGACCTGATCGAAAAACTGATTTCAGAAAATAAGCGTGTAATCCGCTATCCACTCAACGGCACTTGGATTGACATCGGCAATCCTCAGGAGTATCAGAAGGCACAGGATATGGTGAAACATTGGTAAAAAAGTTCAATGCATTTTTCTATAAAGAAACTTCTTGCACTTAGGCATAACAAAACAGTTCAAAACGGAGCATTGTTTTCATTGTTTTCGTTTCTGAATGCGGGGATAAACTTTATCCTATTGATAATTATAGCAGGCTTTATTTCTCCCGAAGGTTATGGTAAGATAAATCTGTTTTCAACCACAGTTCAGATATTTACATATTTTATCTGCCTGAATACAAGCGGAATAATTTCGGTAGTATTTTTCAGAAAAGACAACACTGAGTTTAAGCGAACAATAAACACCGTATTGGTGCTAACAATCGGATGTTTTTTGTTGTTGACATTAGTACTTCTTCTGATTAACGAAAGGTTAGAAAAAGCAATAGGTTTAGACTTTTATTTTCAGTGGATTGCATTATGGATTTGTCTGTTTCAGACACTTACTCAATTAAATCTTAACATATTCAGGATTGAAGAACGCATCAAACAATATGGAATATACTCAGTGACGACTGTCGTATTAAATTTTGTGCTGACAATTTTGCTTGTTGTTGTGTTCAAATATGATTGGAAAGGACAGATTTATGCGCAGGTGTTTGCTTATTCGCTTTTATTTACCTTCAGTATGGTATTTTTAGTGAAAAAAAAATACATTATACTATTAAAGCCAAACAGGGAATCTTTCAAAGAAGCATTGGATTTCGGTGTACCGCTTATACCGCATAGCGCAACACCTTGGCTAAGGCAGGGATTGGACAGGTATTTCATCAACTCATTTCACTCAACTTCAGATGTCGGATTATTTTCAATGGCAATGAATTTTGCAAATATTATTACAATGTTTGGAAATGCTTTCAATCAAACGAACTCGGTGTATGTTTTCAAGAATCTTGCAGCAGAGAATCAGGATGATGTAAAAAGGCAACTTAGGAAACAGACAATTATGTTAACAGTTTTCTTTATGGTTTTAACGGTTGGCGTGTCCGTATTGGCAGCATTGCTAATCCCACTTATTTTTCCTAAATATGTTGAAGCAGTAAAATATATTCCGTTTCTTTGCATTGGAGGTCTCTTCAAGTGCATTTACCTGCAATTCTGTAACTATTTGTTCTATTACAAGAAGACCGTAGGTCTTATGTACATAACATTCAGCTGTTCGTTGTTGCACGCAGTTTTGTCGTTCTGTATGACAAGATATTCGATTGTTTATACGACGATTATAAGTGCTGTGATTGATTTAATGATAGCTATGGGGGTGTTTTTATATTCTAGGAAGTGGTATAAAGTAGTATAATAAGAATTGCTAATATACAGAACAAATGAAACATATTTTCGTTGTACATAACAATATAACTTGTTTAGCAATTTATGAAACTGTTAATAAGTTAATTGAACAATCTGAAGATATAGTAATCTTGACGTATAGGGATTGTCAATGGCCATTTGCCACAGATAATGTACATATTTCCAATGTTTCACAGATATACAAAAACTTATATGTATATAGCCCTAAAACGATAGTCGGGATACTAAAAAGAGTTCTATACGAAATGAATTTGTGTCGATGGTTATCTAAACGAATAATAAAATCTAACAAGTATAAATTATATATACCCGCTTTTACATTAAATTTCTGCGCGTATTTAGCAAAGAATACAAATTGTTCTGGTTATTTTTTTGTGGAGGAAGGCACAATGGCATATATAGCAAGTCCTTTCAACCATACATCTATAAATAATATCAAGCAAAAAATTAAGCGGTTATTTCGTATATACGATTTGTTTTGTTTGGAAGTTTTGGATAATTTTATTGGTACAATATCCATTTCAAATAAGGCTTTTGGATGGAATACAAAGCTAAAAATAGTAAATAAACGGTATGGTGTTGATAAATTGACTGATTTTATTCCGGTGGACAATGTAATTGTAACAGGACATATGTCTGACAGTATGACTATATTAAGAGAAAAGATAAATATTTTAGTTGATTATCTGAGGCAAAAAAAAATTTATGAAATAGCAATAAAATTTCATCCAACAGTATACTTTAGTTTCCCCAAAAAAATAGATGAGTTTGTTAATTATATTCAAGAAATAAAAGACATAACATTCTCAATTTTATCACAAAATTATATTGTTGAATACGCTCTTCTACAAACAAAATGTAATGTGTATTCGTTTGAAACATTTTCTTCTCTAAATTTGTACTCTGTTATGTTTGGTGGAAAGTCATATTTATTAGATGGAAAAAAAATCATAGAATTTCTAACTGTTGAAAATTGTATTAATTGGTATCAAAAATAAGAGATAATATGGATAATGCTATAATTGCTATTTTATTTCTATTTTTTTGTTTTGCGTTTGCATTCGTTAAATATGCAAAGAATTTTGCAACCCATAGATTGTCATTGTTTTTTGTGTCTTTCTATGGTATCTCTGTAATTTTTTCAGCTTTTTTTTATTATGTCAATGATTCCATCTTTAACGTGTATCAATATGATAATTTACGAATTGACAAGTTCGTTTATTGGATTGTAATATTTTTTATTATGTTGCAACCTATTAGAAAATTTGAAAGCTTACAATTAAAAGAGTTAAAATATGATAACAAATTCATACATATTGTTTGTATAATTGGTTTGGCAATAGGTATTATACCACTTTTAGAAATGCTACCACAATTTTCAAAAACCTTTTTAGGGAGTGCCAATCTTTCGGATTCAGTGCAGGAAATGCATGATGATAATGAAAAATACATTGGATTATCAAGTATTGGATTGCTTTTATGTCGCATAGAACTTGTATTATATGATTTAAGTTTCGTTTTTATTTTCCCTTTGTTCCACGATAATAAAAAAAATAAGCTGGCTATTGCAGGACTTATAATGATTATATTGGTATGCAATATGAGATCAATTTTGTGTTCTGGAAGAACCGTTCTTTTCAATTTTATTATTCACTTTATAGTACTTGCTACAGTATTATTGCCTATGTTTCGACAGTATGAAAGAAAAAAGTTCATAAAAATGACGACATTATTATTAGGTATTTCTATTTCTCTTTTTTTAATGATAACTATAGTTAGATCCATAAATTATTCAAAACGGAATGACGATTACTCTTTTTCCGTGTTCGTTTCTCGATATGCGGGTGAGGGTTTCCTTAATTATAATAATTACGCTTTTGATGCGAAAGAGACACTTGACGGAGCGTTAGTCTTTAACTCATTCCAAGAAATCTTAGGTATGCAACCACCAAAAATTTCTCGTGAATATTTTTATGGAACGGCGTATCACAAACAACGTGTACCTCAGAATGTATTTTACACATATATCGGAGTATTTGTGCTTGATTTGGGGCCATTGCTTGGAGCTGTATCGCTTTTGATTATTGCTTTTTTGGGGTGGCAGATTGTACCCAAGTCGTGCACACAAATTCCAATTAGTAGATTATTCCTATTTCTTTGTTATATGAAAATATTCGAATTCGGTATGATAGGCTATTGTTATAGTGGCACATCAGGCTATTATATAATAATTTATCTGGTTTTATATGCTATTATGCGTTTGCTAAAAACGTAAGTATGGTGTTGTTTGAATATGCTATGTTTGTTTTATTGTAAAAATAAAACTATGTTCAACTATTAGATTAAGATAATAACATTTTTAGTTAACAATGAAAATTCTCCATATTGGAAATCTGAAAAGCGGTATTGACACTTATGTTCGAAATACTGTCGCATTAGCGTGTGATGATTTTGAGTTTGTTATTGTCAAAGGTGCGGACGACAAAAGCGATCCATACCTCAGAAATGGGAATGAAATAAAAACATACGAAATTTCAATGTACAGGGCGTTGAACCCATTGAAAGATTTCAAAGCCATTCGGCAAACGATAAAAATCATAAAAAATGAAAAACCGGATTTGATTCATTGTCATTCCGCGAAAGGTGGTGTTATTGGAAGAATTGCAGCGTTTTTAACAGGTACAAAAGTTGCTTATACTGCCCACGCATTTTCATTTTTGTCAGCTAATTCAAAGATTAAACAATCAGTTTTTACTCTGTTGGAGAAGGTTACGAAGTTGCAATCGTTCTTGATTGCATGTTCAGGTTCGGAATTGGAACTGGGTGTGAAACGAATCAAATATTCTCCTAAAAAAGCATTTGTATGGAATAATGCAATACCCCAAATTAATGATGCTGACATCATAGAACCAACGGACGATGTTAAAAATCAACGTTTTGTTATTTCAGTTGGCCGACCGTGTTATCAGAAGAATCCGCTTTTGATGGTAGAAATAATGCACAGGGTCAATAAAAAATATCCAGATGTGTTATTTTACTTATTGGGCGTAGGTTTCTACTCTCCAATGTTGGACGAAATGAAACATTTGATTTCAAAATACGGATTAGATAATAACTTCAAACTTATTGAATGGCTAAGTCGCAATGAAGTCCTTGGATATCTAAAACATTCATGCCTATATTTAACTACGTCATTATATGAGGGGCTACCAATTGCTGTATTGGAAGCAATGGCAATGGGCAAAGCAATTGTTTCAAGCGATGTCATTGGTAATAATGATTGTGTAGAAGACCAAAGAAACGGTTTTTTACTACCCTTAGATGCAGACAAAATGTCGGATGCTATATGTGAATTGTTAGAAAACAATGAAAAACGTATTTTTATGGAAACTGCATCCAAAGAATTATTTACGGAAAATTTCTATATTAATAATAGAATTTCAGAATTAGAGAAAATATATAAAGACATTGTATCACTATGAACTACATCATCACCGGCGGCACAGGTTTCATCGGCACGCACCTGACGAACCTCATCAAATCCACCAACCCCGCCGCAAAAATATACAACCTCGACATCGTTAAGCCCGGCACACCAAATCCAGTTGTAAAAAACTACAAACCGGCGGTGAAGGACGGCGAGACATTGCAATCAGAATACATCGAATGTGATGTAAGGAAGCCGATAGAAAATCTGCCATTCACGCCGACGTCTGACGACATCATCTTCAATTTTGCGGCGGTGCATCGCACACCGGGGCATCCTGACCGTGAATATTTTGAGACCAATATTCGTGGCGCGGAGAATGTATGTGCTTTTGCGGAAAAATACTGCATCCGTCAGATTGTTTTTACTTCGTCCATTGCTCCATACGGCGCGGCGGAAGAGCTCAAAACTGAGGATACTTTGCCAACGCCCAATACTCCATACGGCATTTCTAAACTTGTCGCCGAGAAGATTCACATTGCTTGGC
>JAEEGL015471303.1_pt1 | contig 13190 bp, 10 predicted proteins | sample 9134231 | NCBI WGS metagenome assembly JAEEGL01 (sample SAMN16246548, study PRJNA631951) | gut metagenome | biome: gut microbiome; feature: rumen; material: fiber-attached | host: Bos | place: Iran: Karaj | collected 2018-10
ATTACCTCTTGGAATAAAAGTGGATAAAAAACTAAATGATAAAATTGCAAGTTATAAAGATATAAATGAAGGATTAATTAGCGCTAAATCATCTAAAGTACCTGTATATGTAATACCAACAAATGAAGAATTAATGATTGCAAAGGACACATATAATTTAGTAAACAAAGAAAAATAGAAAAGAGATTTAAATGAATAATATATATAAATCAATTTATAATGAAATTAAAAAATATAAGAAAATCTATATTGCAAGACATATAGGTCCAGATCCTGATGCTTTTGGAAGTCAAATGGCATTAAAGGAATCAATTTTACTTACTTTCCCTGAAAAAGAAGTATATGCAGTTGGGGTAACTGTTTCTAGATTCAAATATTTTGGGAAAGTGGATAAGGTAAACACTTACGATTATGAAAATGGACTTTTAATAGTTGTTGATACTCCAGATAATAAAAGAGTTGATATAGATGAATTCTTATCTTTTAAGCATGTAGTTAAAATTGATCATCATCCATTAGTTGATAAGTTTAGTGATGTTGAATATATTAATGATAATGCAAGTTCTGCAAGTGAACTTGTGCTTGAGATAATTAATAACACAAAGCTTAAAATTAATAATTCAATTGCGGAATATATATATATTGGAATAGTAAGTGATACAAATAGATTCTTATATGGAACTAATTACAAAACGCTTGAAGTTGCTAGTGGTTTATTAAAAAAATATAATTTGGACTTAGAAAAAATATATAAAAAAGTATACAGTAGACCGCTTAGTGAATTAAGGCTAATGGGGCATATAGCTTCAACTATGAAAGTTGATAAAAATGGATTTGCTTATATAGAGCTTGATGATGATATCATGGCATCTTTTAATGCCGATTCAATATCTGCATCAAATATGATAAATGATTTTAACAATATTAATGAAGTAATTATATGGGTGTTTGTATCCAAAGATAAAAATAGTTTATATAGAGTGAATATTAGAAGTAGAGGGCCAGAAATAAATGAAATTGCTGCTAAACATGGAGGTGGAGGCCATAAGTTTGCAAGTGGTGTTAGAACAGATTCACATGAAGTAGTAGAAGCACTTTTAAAAGAATTAAGTGAATGTGCAAGAATCTATAAGGAGGAAAAAGATGGAAATAACTAGTGTAAATGATCCAATAATAGCGGTAAGAATTTCACAATATCCAACTGATAGAAAAAATGAATTTTTATGTTTAGGGAGAAGTAATGTTGGTAAGAGTAGCTTTATCAATTCGATTATTAATAGAAAAAATCTTGCTAGAACAAGTTCTAAGCCAGGAAAAACAACAACTTTAAATTTTTATCTTGTAAATAATGAGTTCTACATAGTAGATGTTCCTGGATATGGTTATGCTGAAAGAAGTAAAAAAGAAATTGAAAAATTTGGAATAATGATAGAAGAATATCTAAAACAAAGACCATATTTAAAGCATGTTTTTATGCTTGTTGATTATAGACATAAACCTACTGAAGATGATACACTAATGTATAAATTTTTAAAATATTATAACATCCCAGTAACTATAGTTGCTACAAAATATGATAAAGTTAATAGATCACTTCGTGAAAAACAAGATGACTTAATTAAGAATACACTTAATCCTGCTTTAGGAGATGAAATAGTTAACTTTTCTAGTGTAACTAAGCTTGGAAAAGAAAGAATTTATGAAATAATTGATAATTATAATGAAAAGTAGTTTTACTACTTTTTTAATTTATACAAACCTTTACTTTAAGTGAAGATTAGTATATAATTATTGATAGAATAGAGGTGTAGCATGAAGAATAAAAATGGTTTTACTTTGACTGAATTGTTAGCTGTTATTGCTATAATAGCCATAATAGCTGTAATAGCAGTTCCTAGCGTTATTGTTATAAGAAAGAATATGAATGAGAGACTCTATAAAGAAAAAATAGAATTAATTGAAAAATCAGCTGAATCATATGCTATAAATAATCCTGATTTATTTAATGCAGAAACAGAAAAAATAATTACTGTCGGAGAACTAGTAACAGAAGGATTTCTAGATCCAGATGAAGGAAATAATGTTATTAATCCTACTTGTTCAGCCGACGATGAAGATAATGGAATATGCCATAGGATAATCAATGATGATACAATTTTAATAAAGAAACAAGAAGCCGGAGTAACAGCTAAATACAATGGGAAATTATGCGATGGAGCCGAAACTGATTGTTTAGGTGGTCCATTAACAACACAAGTATGTAGAAGATTTGAAGATGGAAGATTTGTAGGTAAATTTGGAACTGGAGTTAATGATTATTGTGCATGTCAATTTAGTGAAAGCATTTCAGAACCAGTTAAAATAGTAAAAGCAACAAAAAATGGAAATCAAATTGTTAAAAGCAATGAAGAAGTCAATGCTTGTTTGATATATGGAGATGTTGAAAATAATTATTTTACCTATAATAATGTTTTGTGGAGAGTTATGGGAGTATATAAAGTAGATGGTGAAATAATTGCAAAAATAATTACACAGGATACAGTGGATGATAAATAGTGTGCTAATGCACACTTTTTCTTTACTTCAGTAAATTAAAAATGTAAAATAATTTATGATGTATTTATTGAGGTTTAGGTATGAATAATAAAATGATTAATTTTACTTATAATGATATTAATATAGTTTTTAATAAAAATAGTATTGTCACTATTTTAGGTAATTCTAATAAGTCTATATTGCATTTTTTAGAAAATAAATATAAACCAATTATTTATGAAAACTTAATTAATGATAATTCTGATATAAAAGTTTATGATAAGGTATTAAAGTACGCAAAAACCAATAAAAAAGCTCAAGAATATATATCTAAATTTAATTTGAGTCATTGTGAGAAAGAACTTATTAGAAGCCTTGATATTAATGAAAAAATAAAATTAGAAATCATGTTAAATTTATTAAGCAAATCCGATGTAATTGTATTATATAGTATATTATCATTATTAGATTATAATGATTATAAATTAATAACAGAAATACTAAAACGTACTAAAGATAAAATAATACTAAATCTAACTTGTAATATTAATGAAGCTATTATTGGAGATGAAATATTAATTATAAATGAGGATAAACTAATTAGTTATGATAAAACTCTCAATGTATTAAAAGAAGAAAAAATATTAAAAAGATTAGGATTAGGTCTTCCTTTTATTATTGAACTAAATAGATATTTGATGGACTATGAATTAATTGATAAATATTATTTAACAAATGCAAAGTTAGTAGGTGCATTATGGAAATAACAATTAATGAAGAAATAAAAATAAAAGGAAATGGTATATATTCATTTATTGGAACATCTAAATCAATTAAGTCAGGAATGATAAAGCGAATATTAAAAGGAATAGATACTAATATTAAATATGGTTATTGTACATCTAATCCTTATAAATCATTAAAGCAAAAAACAGTAAAAGATTGCTTGCAAATGGTATTAGAGATAAACAATTATGATGAAAAATATATCAATAAAAGAGCAAAAGATTCATTTAGACTATTAGATATGGATTCTAAATATTTAGATTACAATATATGTGATTTAGATTATATAGAAGCAAAGAAAATATCTTTATTAGCATCCCTAATTCATAATCCAAAAATTATTATTATAGAAGATTATACTGATACATTAACTAATTCAGATAAAAAGCAAATTTCTAGACTCTTAAGGCTATTAAAAAACAAGTATAAAAAAATTATATTGTTGTTTACAAAAGATACAGGATTTTGTTATGAAATAAGTGACAATATTTTTCTTTTAAATAATGAAAGAATTATAAAATATGGAGATAAATATATTTTAAAAGATATAAAATTATTAAAAAAAATAGGACTAGAAGTTCCGCCTATTATAGAATTTATTGATTATTGCAATAAGAATAATCATGAAATAGGAGATTATACAAGTATATTAGATTTAATAAAAGCTATATATAGAGATGTTAGGTGATAAAACAAATGAAATATTTAATTAATTTAAGTTATAATGGTAATAAATTTTATGGATATCAAATTCAAAAAAATCAAGTTACGGTAGAAGGAGAATTAGAAAAATGTCTTTCTAAGATTTTAAATATAAAGATAAATACAATTGCTTCATCTAGAACTGATAGAGGAGTACATGCATTAAATCAGTATTGCACTTTTGAATTTGATAAAAAAATAGATTTAAAAAAGTTAACATATAGTTTAAATAGTTTAATCAGCAAAGATATTTTTATTAAAAGTATTAAAAAAGTTAATGATAATTTTAATGTAAGACATGATGTTGTTAAAAAGACATATGTATATAAAATAAATATGGGAGAGTATAATCCAATAGAAAAGGATTATGTATATCAATATTGTAAAAAGATTAATACTGAGTTAATAGATGAATTTGTTTTAGCAGTAAGTGGTAAACACAATTTTAAAAGTTTTACTTCAGATAAAGATAATAGCAATTATGTTCGAGATGTTAAAATATCTTATAAGATTAAAAATAAAGTATTGTACTTAAAATTTGAATCAAGTGGCTTTTTAAGATATATGATTAGAAATATAGTAGGTTTACTTATAGATATTAACGAAAGTAAAAAAAATCTTAATAGTATTAATGATATTTTTAATACTGAAAGTAGAACTGCTTTAGGGACAACTGCTTTGGGATGTGGACTATATTTAACCAAAATAGAGTTTTAAAGATATTGAAATATTAATCTAAATAATTTATAATTTATAATAGGTGATAATATGAAGAGATTCATGTCATTTATTATATTTTTTTTATTGTTTATAGCAGTAGAAGCAAAAACAACATATAATAATGTACCTAATTTTGCAAATAATTATATAAAGGGATATCCAGGATATCAAAGATATTTTGTAACAAAAAGTACAAAATATGGGTTTACTAATGGAGCAGATAATAATAATAAATATAAAACAGGTGGATTATTAAATGTAGCCGAATTTAATGTATCGGGAGGAACAAAATCATATTTGCTTAATGGACTAACATTTTTTACAATGACTGAAGAAAGTGGAGAAGTAAATATAATAGATCCAACAGGATCAGGAGGAATAAGTAAAATAAATGTAGGTAGTGCAGAAAGTGGAATAAGAGTAACAAATTATGTAAAATCAGGGATAAATGTAGAAGGATATGGAACAAGAGTATCACCATGGAAAGTAAGTCAGAAATTTAATGTAACATTTAAGTATGATGATACAAAAATAACAGTAAAACCAACGAGTGTAACAGTAACAAAAGGTGGATATGTAATAGTAGATGTTATACCATCAGAGCAATATACATATAAAGCACAAACAACATGTGGAGAAATAGTAGATGGAAAATTAAGAATAAGTGGAATTACAAAAGATATGGTCTGCGAAATAGAGTATACATATAGAGAGTATATAGTAACAATAGATGCAGGAAAAAGTAAGTATGATGTAGAAGGAGTATTTAATGAATCAATAAGTGGGCAAGGATGGGATTTGATAGAAACAAATAAAAAAGCGACACAAAAAGTATCATATGAAGATAATATAAACAATATGCCAACAAGTTCACAAGTACAATTAGAAGGATATACATTAAGTGGATGGAGCGAAAATAATGTAGCAATAAATCCTAGTACATATAAAGTAACAAAAGATTCAACAATAAAAGCAGAATATAGTCAAAACACATATACAATAACATATGTACCACATAAAGGAACATTAAGTACAACAACAAAAACAGTAACATATGATGAAAAATATGGTGGATTAACAACACCAGCTGCGCCAGTCGGATATACATTTACAGGATGGCATTTAGGAAGTGAAATAGGACAACTAGTAACAGAAGACACGATAGTAAAAACTGCAAGTAATCATGAATTGCATGGAACATGGGCAGCAAAGACGCATACACTAACAGCAAATGCAAATGGAGGAACAATATCTTCAACAAGTGGATGGACATTAGGAAGTGGAAATACAACAGCAACAAAGACAGTAGCATATGATTCAGCATATGGAACTTTACCAACACCAACAAGAAGTGGATACACATTTGAAGGGTGGCATTTAAATAGTGAAAGTGGAAGTGCAGTTACTTCATCAACAATAGTAAAAACAGATGGTAACCATACAATAGTAGCAAAGTGGTATACAAATATTGATGTTCCTAGAACTAGTTATTGTCTATCCCCAACATATAATGGAACAAAGCAAACAATAGTAAGTGCAGCATCGGAAGGATTTACATGGGTAAATCATGAGCAAACTGATGCTGGAGCATATATAGTAACAGCAAAAATAAAAGAAGGTTATATTTGGGGAGGAACAGATTTTGCAGATAAGACAATAGAATGTAGTATAATTAAAAGAAATATTACTGTAACAGCAAGTGATCAAAGTAAAGCATATGATGGTACAGCGCTTGTAGCCGATGAAACTTGTACATCCGATTTGAACTTAATAAGTGGGCACACATTAACATGTGCAAGTACTGGAAGTAGGACAAATGCAGGAAGTAGTACGAAGACATTAAGTACTGTTACAATAAAAAATGGTTCAGTAGATGTAACTAATGATTACAGTATCACGTATATTACTGGAAGTTTATCTATTAATAGAAGAGAAATAACAATAACAGCAAAAGATCAAACTATTACATATGGAACTGAGATATCAAAAACTTTAAATGATATTACAACAGCAACGTTGGTAAGTGGGCATTCAGTTACAGCGATTACATTAGTACAGTCAATGACTGATGTAACTACTAATGGTACTATCACTGCAAGTAATGCAACAGTAAAAAATGGTTCAGTAGATGTAACTAATAATTACAGTATCACGTATATTACTGGAAGTTTAACTATTAATAGAAGAGAAATAACAATAATGGCAAAAAATCAGAGTAAGACTTATGATGGAAGTGCTATACTTGCAAACGATATATGTGAAGCAACTAGTGGAAGTTTACTTAATGGTCATACAGTAATATGTACATGTTCAGGAAGTCAAATAAATGCTGGAAATGGGACAAAAACATTAAATACAGTAATTATAAAGAATGGAAGTGCTGATGTAAGTTCAAATTACTCAATAACAAAGTCAAACGGAGTACTAACAATAGATAAAAAAGCAGTAGTAGTTTCATGGTCAGGAAGTACAGAATACACATACGATGGAGATGCACATGCGCCAAGTGCAAGTGCATTAACTGGTATATCTGGAGAGACAATGAGTGTTACAAGAACAACAGCAACTAATGCTGGAAGTCAGACTTCAACAGCAAGTTGCAATAATGTAAGTGGAGGTCAAGCAAAATGTGACAATTACAATCTTACAAGTAATACTAAGACATTTACCATAAATCCAGTAGTATTAGGAGCACCTTCCGTAACAATAAATAAAGCAGGAAAAGTAATTTGGGATGATGTCGCTAATGCTTCATCATATCAAGTGAGTTTAGATGGCGGAAGTTGGGAAACTGCATTAAGTGGTGATAAAACTATTTCTACATCAGTTGATACACATACAGCTTCTGTAAGAGCCGTGGGAAGCGGAAATTATGCAACTGGTGCAAGTGGTAGTGATTCAGCTATAATTTCTAATAAAATAGTAGTTTCATATAAAAAAGAAGAGCAACCTTGCAATGGCTCTTATAGTTTTGGCGCTTCTTATCCGCCTACATATATTAGTGGTTATGCGGCAAGTTGCCAATCATCTAATATTTCATGCAATGCTGATAACGTTGGAAAAGATAAAATCACTTGCAGTGACTATACGTGGACTCAAACTATACAAACATGTTCATCTTCAAAATCAGGTGCTACTATAGGTTGTTCTTCATCTTGTTCGAGTAATTATCCTAGTGTTGAAGCTCATTGCACTAAAGTATACACACAGGAAGTGTATAATTGTTCTTGTCCAGCAAATTGCACGGGAACGGCTTGTACGTGCTCATGGTCACTTTCTTCATCAACAGGTAACTTAAGCAGTTGTACTACTGTTAGTGGCACATGCAGTGTGTTCAATAGGAAAGGTACAAAGACAGAATGCCCATATAAATGGACCTCAAATTCATATAAATATTGTTACAAAACAACATATAGTTATGTTGATGGTACACCTAATATTTTTTCATCAAATTGTAGTGTCCAATCGAAACCAAACTGTACAGCAGCTATCGTAGGCAACTCGTATATAACAGGATGTAAAGTCGATCAGTGGAAGCAAGTAAGAACGCCATGTAATGGAAGTTATTCTTTAGGTGCAACCTCTACGAGCACAGTTGGAAGTTGCTCAAATAATACGTTTACTTGCAATTCATCAACTGTTGGAAGTACTTATACAATATGTACTGCTAATTATGGCTGTGGACGTAATAAGACTGAAATAAATGGCAAATGTATTAATAGGACATAATAACCAGGAGGATTTATGAAAAGAATATTAATTATATTAATTTGTTTAATGATGGCTGTTGGATGTAAAAAGAATAATAATCAAAATATAGTAGTTCCAACTCCAGAATCAAAAAAGGAAGAAGTTATATATTATACTAAAAGTGATGCTCAAGAGAGATTAAAAGAGATTGCTGAAGATATATATAATAATCGAAAATATTTAAGTTATAATAAAGAAAATGGTAAATATTTTATATCATTAAAGGAACTTAGAAATAATTTAAAATATGATACTAAAAAGATAGATAATTTAGAAGGACTTATATGTGATGAAAACGAGACTGGAGTAGCTATTGACATAGATAATTTGAATCATACCGATTATTATGGAGATCCAATTATAACATTAATGTTATGTACCCCCCCAAAAGCAGATAATAGTGAAGAACAAAACTAATGGTTTTGTTCTTTTTCTATTGTGTGAAAATTATAATTATGCTAAAATAATTATATAGGATAGAAGGGTAGTGTTTTTGTATGCTTGGAAAAATTCTTACAATTAGTAAAACTGGTGCACTTGTTAGCATTAATCAGAATGCAACAAGTATAAAAGATTTAATAAATTTACACGTAGTGTTCGAAGATGCTGACAAAAAAATATTAGGTGAAATAGATTCAATTGAAAAAGACACTATTAAAGTAAATTTTTTGGGAGAACTTACTAATAATGATTTTATTGGTGGACTTATTAAAAAACCTAGTTTAGAAGCTAATGTAAGAATTATAAATGAAGAAGAATTAAAAATACTTACTGGACCTTCTGAAAGATGTTTACGTTTAGGAGTTAGCCCTTTATATAATGATGCTCCACTAAACGTTAGTATAGATGAACTTTTTTCAAATCATACTGCTATATTTGGTAATACTGGTAGTGGTAAAACTTATGGTATATGTAGAATAATTCAGAACATATTTGCTAATTCAAATATTATTCCATATAAAGCAAATATGTTTATATTTGATTCTTATGGTGAATACATAAATGCATTTAAAGATATTAGTAATAATAATCCTTATTATGCATTTAAAGTAATTACTACTAGTCCAAAGAAGCCTTATGAAAAGCTTAATATTCCATTATGTCTATTAGAAATAGATGATATTCTTAATATATTAGATGCCACTAACTTTTCTCAAATAGCAATGGTAGAAACTGCACTTATGTATGTTAAAATGTTTGCTCGTGATGATGAAGAAGCACATGACTATAAAAATCATATACTAGCAAAAGCTATTACTAATATAATGTATACTAATCAAACCTCTTCTAAAATAAGAGATCAAATATTTGAAATATTAAGTGAGACTAATACACCAGAACTATCATTAGAAACAGAAGTTCCTGGTATAGGGTTTACACGTATGTTTAGAAATTGTTTTGATATAGATAGTGAAGGTAGATTCGCAGAAAGAAAAATTATTTCAGATTATATTAATGGTTTTATAGATGAAAATAGAAAATGGAATTATAATGCTGAAGGAGTATACTATTCACTTCATGATTTAGAGGTTGCATTAAACTTTACGCTGTATAGTGAAAGATATTTACTTAATGATAGTATGTATGATTCAGCAATGAGTTTGAAAGTTAAACTTCATGATTTAGCTACACATGGTAATGGTACTTTCTTTTCTGCTGATGGATATATAACAATAGATGAGTATATTAAGAAAATTGAGATTGATTCTAATAATAGAAAATGTCAAATAATTAATTTTAATTTAGAAGATGTCGATGATAGATTTGCAAGAAGTGTAGTTAAAATATTTGGCCGTATGTTTATGAAATATACTCGTTCTTTACAAAACAGAGCTAGTTATCCAATACATATGATTTTAGAAGAAGCACATAGATATGTAATGGAAGGGGATGATAAACCACTTCTTGGTTATAATATTTTTGAACGTATTGCTAAAGAAGGAAGAAAGTATGGTTTACTCCTTGATTTGATTACACAAAGACCAACTGATTTAAATGAAAATGTTATAAGTCAATGTGCAAACTTCTTAATATTTAAAATTAATCACCCAGCAGATTTAGAATATATAGCAAAATCTGTTCCTAATATGAGTGAAGATGTTGTAGAAAAGCAAAAGACACTTCAATCTGGAACATGTGTATCATTTGGAAGAATATTTAAAATCCCTATGATAGTTAAAATGGAGAAGGCATCTCCTCCTCCAACAAGTGCAAACTGTGAAATATATAATAATTGGATGGTAAAATTAAAAGAGCAATAACAATAAAAGGAGATAATGACATGTACGATTTTGGAGAAAATTTTAAAATTGATATATCTAAGAGTAAAACAGATACTAATTATACTTTTGATGGTCCAAAATTTAGAATTAGTGTGCTTTCTGACGTTCTAATTAGATTTGAATACAGTGAGGAAGGTAAGTTTAATGATTATCCTACCTTTTTTGCTCATGACAGATCTTTTGCAACACCAAAGGTTACATTTAAAGAAGATAGTAATGTTATTATTATTAAAAATGAGATATTCGAAATACAATATAATAAAGGGAAGCCTTTTACAGGAAGTAAATTTGCTCCTGATCAATATCTAAAAGTTTTACTACTTGGAACTGATAAAATATGGTATTTTAATCACCCAGAGGTTAGAAACTATAAAGGAAGTACATTTAGTTTGGATAACGGAAAAGGGGAGCCTGTACTTGACAAAGGACTATTTTCATTAGATGGATTTGTTTCTATTGATGACTCTCGTACTCCAATATTAAGTCAAAATGGTACTTTAGTTGCTCCTAATTACAATAATATAGATACTTATTTATTTATATATGGAACTAATTTCGGAGTAGCAATAAGAGATTATTTTAGATTAACTACATTTCCACCTTTGATACCTAGATATGCCCTTGGAGTATGGTGGAATAAGAATGAAGCATATAATAAAAATCAAATAGAAAATTTAGTTGGTCAATTTAGAAGAAGTGAAATTCCTCTTTCAGTATTGCTTTTAGGAGAATATGAAAGAACTAGAAATAAATTATCACCTTTAAGTTTTACATTAAATAAAGTAGGAATTCCATCTACTAGTGAATTGAGTAAGTATTTACATGAAAATAATATATATCTTGGATGTAATATTAAAACAGAAGGTTCAATCAGTACCGAAGAAGAACATTTTAAGGAATTTAGTCAGCTTTATGGAAGTAATAAATCAGTTCCAATAAATGTTTATGATAATAAGTTAGTAGATTCATTTTTAAAGGGTATTATAAATCCATTCTTAGCATCAGGAATTGACTTTTTATGGGTTGATGATAATAACAAAGAAAATGCTCTTAGAAGTTATATAATGAATTATTATTTATATAATGATATGTCAACATTTGTTAACAAAAGAAATATGATTATGAGTCGTAATTTTGGATATACTCCACATAAGTACGGAATATTATATTCAGGAAAATTAAATGTTAGTTGGAAAACTCTTAGAAGTTTGCCATTCTTTAATGCAACAGCATCCAACATTGGAATTTCTTGGTGGAGTCATGATATTGGTGGATTCTCTGGTGGTACTGAAGATGGTGAATTATATATGAGATGGGTTCAACTTGGAACATATAGTCCAATATTAAGGCTTTCAAGTTCATTTGGAAAATACTATAAAAGAGAGCCTTGGAAATGGGATGCTGAAACATTTAAAGTTGTACATGATTATTTAAGATTAAGACATAGACTAATACCATATTTATATAGTGAAGCATACAAGTATTCTAATGTTGGATCTCCAATAGTTCAACCACTTTATTATAAATATCCTGAAATATATGATGAAAAATTATATAAAAATGAATATTATTTTGGTAGTGAATTATTTGTATCTCCAATAACGGACCCTAGAGATAATATTATGAATCGTGTTGTTCATCAAATATTCTTACCAAATGGTATATGGTATGACTTTAAAACAGGTAAGAAATTTCCTGGAGGGCGTAGGTATGTAACATTCTATAAAGATGAAGATTATCCTGTATATGCAAGAACTGGTGCTATAATACCTATGGCTATACTTGATAATGAAAACTTAAATGATACATCTAATCCAACAAAACTAGAAATACAAATATTCCCAGGAAGAAGTAATACTTATAAATTATATGAAGATGATGGAATAAGTGATAGATATACAGATGGTGAAGGACATATAACAGAAATTAATTATTATTATAAGGAAAATGATTTCTCTGTATCAATTGAACCAGTAGAAGGTGGAGACATTTCAGTTATTCCAGAGAAAAGAAGTTATTTAATTAGATTTAGAAATACTAAATATACAGAAGGTGTTCAAGTATTTGCAGATGAGATAAATGTACCTTTTGAAAGTTATGTAGATGATACAGACTTTGTTGTTAAATTTAAAGATATAAAAACAACAAGTAAAATATATGTACACTGTAAAGGTAAAGATATAGAAATAGATGCATCACGTGTTATTAATGAAGATTTAGAGGGAATCATTAGTGATTTAAAAATAACTACTGATTTAAAAATTGAACTGGACAAAATAATATTTAGTGATACATCAATTAAACAAAAACGTATTGAAATAAGACGTTTGAGTAAAAAGGGTCTTGATAGTATATTTATTGCAATGTTCTTAAAATTACTTGAATATGTTGCAGAACTATAGTATAATTTAGTGG
>JAEEGL016729067.1_pt1 | contig 13190 bp, 12 predicted proteins | sample 9134231 | NCBI WGS metagenome assembly JAEEGL01 (sample SAMN16246548, study PRJNA631951) | gut metagenome | biome: gut microbiome; feature: rumen; material: fiber-attached | host: Bos | place: Iran: Karaj | collected 2018-10
TATACAAACGTGCCAAGCGCTCACGAGTTCCATCTATGACATTCTGAGGCACCTCACTAAAAGGCTTACCGTAAACAGATAAATATTTATCGTACCAACTATTCATATATTGATAATCAAAAATTACTTAAAGACCCATGGTATATATTTATTCAAGAACTTAGATAAAATCATTCCTGATATCGCAACAATAAGCACCTTAACTAGGGTGATTCCATAAAAGATCCATCCACCTGTAGGAAAATGCATGATATTATGAAAAGCCATATGACATATACGAAGAAGGAACATCTGAATACAGAAAATCACCAGTGAGTGCTGCCCAAGTTTTACCAAGACCCCACAGAAAACAGTCTTTTCAAGTCTTTTTGATAGACGCAACAGGAACAGAGTGCCCAGTACACAATTTACAATATAAGCTATAAAGGAATGGCCATACTCCCTGACAGACAAATTATCACTACCATTCAAGAAACAAGCTAAGACAAAAGTCAACAATATCAGCACATCACCTACAACATGTTTCTTTAACAACACAGAAGCATACTGACGAATGAGATAGCCAATATATAGAAATGAACCTGTCAAGCATGCTGTATCAAGACTCCAAGGAAGCAGAATCGGAAGGAATGTGCAAGCAAATGTATAAATGGCATAAGTTGTCAATAAGATATAAACTCGCTTGGGATATCGCAGCAACAACCAAAATGGCACAAAAGCCGTTAGCATCGAGGTCAAGAACCACAAGGGGGGATTTCCACCACCCATCAAAAAAACGTTATCCTCACACTGATATGGATACAGGCAATATCGAGAATAGAAAATACCTAAGAAATCTATTACCGAGAAACGTTTATACAAAAACAGCAATATTACACTAAAAAACAAATATGGTACAAGTAACCTTCGTGCTCTTTTTAGAAAAACAGAAATAAAAGGCTGCTCCCGATAAGTGTATGTAAAACCAGATGCTATAAAAAATAGTGGAACAAAGAAATCGCCAAAGTGAGTCATAAACCAGCCTTCAGCTCCAGAGTGGCTGAATATAACAAAGAGGATGCCGATTCCTTTTAAAATATCAATATAACCAAGACGATTATTATTCATGGGGTTCTATATTTAGACTTGGGTCAGAAACTATTTCCAATTGTTTCTTATTGTGCGTATAATAAAGGGAGAAAGTAAACTGTTCAAATGGATTATAGTCGCATAACGGGGTGGGAATAAAGTTGGAAACAATACCACTCTCAGAATTAACATCGTATTTCACATGTCCATCAACAGAACGTATATACAAAGATATGACAGCATCATATTGTTTACGGACTTCACCCGAACGGTATGTAAGCCAACAAAAATGCAATATCAACAAAGCCATACATATAGACGACACGAAAGGAAGAATATTTTTTCTACTCTCTTTGGATACAAAAATTTTCAGCAACAGGATTATCGAAAAGAATTCTGTTCCCCATAACACTCTACTATTACGATAGCCAACATAGAACATAAAGAGCGTTTGTACGCATAATGCGACCAACAATAAGCGATTCTCCCAAATATAATTTCCGCTTCGAGAGGAGATGCACCAGCATAACAGGAACAACCAGAAGACTCTGAGTCGGGCAAAAGACAGCAAGTGATTATATAATGGTAATGCGGCATCAGTACGGGTAAGATTCCCTGGAGACAAGCAAAGGAAAGCAGCACCTATACAGAAAGAAAGTGCCAATGCTAACTTATAGTCATTACGTTGACCTGAACGATATAAAAGAAAAACATCACAAAGCACACCTGCTGCAATACCAACTGCGATTCCTTCATGAGACCAACCTGCGCCAAACGCGAAAAGGCATCCTAAGAAGATAAACAGCATAGATTGCTGTTTTTTACTACGACATTGATATAGCAAAAGGAAAGAAATACATAGAACTGAACTCCAGAGATAATTCAATGCATAAGTCATTAGAAAGAAACATGTATTTGTGGCAGGCAACAAAAACCACAACGCAGACAGCACAACCACCCACCAACGCCAATAATCGTTTCTTGTGTTTGTGACTAAAAGCGTAACCACACAAGCCAAGAGAACAAACATCAAAGCATTTAGGACATCGAAAAGTGGTTTCCCCATTAATGCACCAAATGCCTGACTTGTCATATGAGGAAATAATCGTCCATTGGCATTCATGTAATGATAATAGGAAGATGTCACAAGATCCTCTACATCAGCGACACGATTATAGCGTTCAAAATTCAAGGTGTCTGCTACAGAAGAATTACTCATTGCAGCTCCCAAAGCCGCATCGGCCTTCAACGTATAAACCACATCTTCCCACATCATTGGGGTTCTTGAAGTGATGATGTAAGCAAACACAAATGTCAGCACGACAAATATTTTTATGACTACGTTCTTCATTTATTAATAGTATATTTACGCTACATGTTTTAAGTATGAACTAAATAGAATCAGGATGATTGCAAACTTTATCAAAAAGACGAATCCATAAACCCATAACTGAATCTTGAGAAAAACGCATAGAATTACTTCGAGCTTTCTTTCCATAATTCTGTCTCATGTCAGGATCCTCAATCATGCGAGAAATAGCCATTCCCAACTTCTCCACATTACCATTCTCAACCAGAAGACCATCTTCATTAGGAGTAACAATATCTGACGGTCCACAGGGACAATCAAAAGATACGACAGGAAGACCTGCTGCCATTGCCTCAACCAAGACCAAGCCAAAACCTTCGTTTCGAGAAGAAAGAACAAAAAGGGATGACTCTAAATATTTATTCTCTATATCGGAAACGGGTCCATGACAACAGACGACATCATTCAAGCCAAGTTGTCTTGCCAAAGACTGATAATCATCTTTATTGCCTGCACCATAGATATTCAACTGCCAATCTGGATTGTGTTGAAAGACATAACTCCACGCTTTTATCAGCATATCAAAGCCTTTGACCTGATCGTATCTTCCTACGGCAATCGCACTCTTATTCGTACACGTAGAAACATCAGAAGGCACGCGAGAGATAAAATTGGGAATAACAGACAAATGACTCAGTCCGTTCCAATTCTCAGCATCTTTATGCGTTAAGACCACAAAATGATCAAGTCTTGCTATCTGACTTTGCAGTCTGTTCATCCAAAGCTTTGACAAATATGCATTGAGGCTCGAAGGGAGAAAGGGGATGTGGAGATTACGATAGTTAGACTTATTAAAATGGAACTCTCCTATTTTCTTGCTTCCATCCTTGATGTCATTAATAAAATTAATTTCTCTACGTAAAGTAGAAATCGTGATATCAGGACGAATCTGCATCAAGTAATCAGTAAACAACTTCTTATACTTACGCTGTTTGAGATGATAATAAAAGAGTTTTTTATATGGCGGCATGATGTCCAACTCATCAAAATTAATATCAAAATTAACCCATTTGACTTTTGGATGAATATGATAACACCAAGGGTGTCCTGCCTTTTCTGTCAAAATCATATAAAGCGTATAGTCAGTATGCTCCGCTAAGTAGTTAATCTTACTACTCAGCACTGCACTCATTCCATTAGGTGAAAGCAATCCACCCACTACATATACAATCTTCATACAATTTTTGTGCAAATATAGCATATTTTTTTTGAATTGTCAACATTTATATTTATTTTTGCAAAACAAAAGCGAAGTAATATGAAGATATTCTATATTTACACAGCATTACTAACCAAAGGTGGAGCAGACAGAGTAATTACAGAGAAGGCCAACTGGTTGGCTGAGCATGGCTATGAAGTGGGTATCATAACTGATACCCAAATGGGACGTCCTCCCATATTTCCATTATCTCCCAAAGTCAAACTCCATGATCTTGCTATAGACTTCAGCCAGGAATATGGTCATTGTCTTCCTAACAGGATATGGTGGTATTTCAAACTTATGCGTAAATATAAGAAAGAACTGAAAGATTACCTTCACAAAGAAAAACCTGATATTGTTATTAGCACATTAGGACGCGACCTTGATTTTCTTACAACGATACATGATGGCAGCATCAAAATTGGGGAATCGCATATTGCCAGACTATACTCAAGGAATTTCCATTTATTAGAACAAAAAGGAGGCGTTTTCAAACTTCTGGCAAAATACGGACGATGGAAACAGGAGAGATGTACGAAGAAATTAGATGCACTGGTTTTACTAACAAAACAAGATGCAGATAGTTGGCAGGGGACGACAAAGACCTACGTCATACCTAATTCTTTGCCTTTTTATCCACAAGAATCAAGTACATGCGAAAACAAAAGAGCCATTAGCGTTGGCAGACTAAGCGAACAGAAAGGAATGGAATACCTAATTGAAGCATGGTCATACGTTCACAAAAGTCATCCTGATTGGAAACTCGACATCTACGGTTATGGGGAATTAAAAGAAGAAATGACACGTAGCATTGCAGCTCTTAATCTAACTGATGTCATCAGCATCAACGAGCCAACAAACGACATCATTCAAAAATACCTTGAAAGTTCTATTTACATCATGAGTTCAAGATTTGAAGGTTTTGGAATGGTTCTTTTGGAAGCGATGGCATGTGGTGTACCATGCATATCGTTTGATTGTCCCTATGGTCCCGCAGATATTATCAGAAGTGGAGAAGACGGTTTTCTTGTTGAACATCTTAACGCAAAAGCGTTAGCAGATAGCATCTGCCAACTAATAGAACAACCGGAGTTACGCAAACAATTTGGCAGAAAAGCCAAGAAAAACATCATACGGTATTCAAAAGACAACATTATGAAGCAGTGGACAGAATTATTCAATGAGCTAACACATTATCAATAACACATTGCATCTGGATTTTCCAAGAAAGACGTGTAACCGTTTTGCGAATGTCCTCAGGTATTATAGAGAATTTTTCTATGAAAGAAATCACTTGAGGAATGTCAATCGGGGACTCATCTGCAGAAGTTTTTAATACGTAAGGCTGATTATCAAAATCGCTATCATTCTCACTATAGATAAAAGGAATACCCCGCGTAGCATACTCACGATTTTTAAGTGTTTTGATAGTTGTGATTCCACTACGATGACGAGCAAGACTACCGACTGCGAACTGGCATTGATTGAAAACATCTGTCAGCGCATCACCAAAGAGTTGACCATGAAAAATAATATGATCTTTTAATTTATATTTTTCTATTAATCCCTCAAAACCTGGTGCATGCATAGAATCGTGCATTTCACTAGTTCCAACACCACCGACAATATGAAAGAACACCTCTCTTTTTCCACCATTTTTGTAATAATCGCCAATACCTGCAATTAAACGGTCGTAGCCATGCCAATAATGCACTTCTGCCACACCTATGAGATGAATGGCCGAAGACTGATGGTTGATGGCTGATGGCTGATGAAGAGGGATACTATCGAAATCAACACCATTACTGATGCGAATGGTTCGTTGACCGAAAATTTTCTCCGCATCAGAAAAAGTTACCATAGCATCCATTTGAGACGCTAACTGATGACGGAAAAGCTGATCAACCTTTAGATTCATACGTATAAGGAACGGGAAACTTTCAAACTCAGGATCATAGGGATAAGTAGGGATTTCTGTCACAGCATGGATACCTGCCTTTCTAACCTTCTTAAAAAAATCAATCAAGAAAGGATTGGCATTTTGAAAGCAACGAGCATAAATAAAATCTATTCTTTCCTGAATGCAATAATCATAGATACAGTGATAATCTATTCTTTGTCGAAGTCCTGCCAATTTACCCTTGCCATAATCTTTAATGACTTGACCATCAACATATCGGCAACTGTGCCCATTTGCAGCAAAGTCATAATAGCACAAACGAACATCGTGTCCATTTTCCTTCAAGCCTTTCACCTGATAGTGTATCTTTTTGGAGATTCCACTATGTGCGGAAAACCCATGATAAACAAGGAATAGAATCTTCATTGCTCTTTTTTTTCTGCAAAGATATAAAAAAAACGCATTTCACACTTCTATTTTATCTTTTTTTTGTACTTTTGCAATAACTATAGATATTCAGTGTATGAAAATAGCGTATATCATGTATCCAGGAGCCTGTTATATGGGGGCAGGTGATGGCAGTAAAATGCAAGCAGAGATATGGGCTAAGGAGTTAGAGCGTAAAGGTCATACTGTAGACCGCATAAACCCTTGGGAACATTATGATTGGAAGAATTATAATGTGGTACACGTTTTTGGATTCGGGTTATGGAATTACGATATCATACATTGGGGAAGTGGTATTAATCAGAACTTTGTCTTTTCACCCATTATTGACACCAACACCCCAATGTGGAAATACAAATTGGCGACACATTTCGGATGTAAAAAATTACGTCTCTTTTCTCAAAACTATGCGCTTAGGCAACTGAAACAGGACATAAAATTGTTTTTTGCCAGAACAGAGTATGAAGCTGATTATCTTAGACAAGGATATGGCATTAGTGAAGACAAAATTGCCATTGTCCCCTTATCTTATCGTGAAATCAATTATAATCCCTCTATAGAGAAGGAGCCTTTCTGCCTGTTCACTGGAACGATGACACAACCACGGAAGAATGTTCCACGTTTGATAGAAGCTGCAAAAAAATACGGTTTTAATCTTAAACTAGTTGGCAATAAAGGTAATGCAGAATCAGAGGCGAAACTACGTGCCCAAATAGGCGATGCAAACAATATCGAAATATTGGGATTTGTTAGCGATGAAGAGCTGAATTTACTCTATAATCGAGCCAAAGTATTTGCACTGCCAAGTATCAACGAAGGTGTTGGACTAGCAGCCCTAGAAGCTGCAATCTGTGGTTGCAATATTGTCATAACCAATCTTGGAGGTCCTAAAGAGTATTATGAGAAAGAAAGTGCGGAATTAGTTAATCCTTACGATGTTGATGACATCGGCAAAGCCATACTTAGAGCCTTGGAGAATCATCATGCTCAACCTCAACTACGGAATACTCTAATCAATAAATACAATGTTTCTACATGCGTAGATAAACTTGTTGCTTATTATCAACAATTGAGCAATAAATGAAAAGAATCTGCTTTCTAATAGACTCTATCTTCTCATATGGAGGAGTACAGCGAGTAACAGCAGTCATCGCCAAAGAACTGGCAAAAGACTGTGACGTTACCATTGTGACCCTTGACGACCCAAAAGATGAAAACACGTCTCTATATGATTTGAATAAAGTCAATATTCACTATCGCTTTTTTAACTATCCAGAAACGCCAAAGTGGAAGGAATTGTTTTGTAAAGTTTATAGTGGACTATTCAGGAAGGTATTACCCAAAAACAGATTGACATCAGACTGGTATAGTCATAGTTCATTTCCATCAGAAAAACGAAACGCACTGGTAAAAGAACTGATAGTTGGAGAATACGATATGATTATCGGCGTTCATGCTCCATTATCAGTCCGGTTAGCTGCGTGCAGGTCGCAATTAGGGGACACGAAACTGATTGGATGGATCCATAATTCATACAAGGCTCTCTTCGGAACAGGTTCTTTATACATTGGACCAGAGTTACAAAAGCATTACGAATATCAACTTCAGAAACTGGACAAAACAATTGTTCTTTGCCAAGATGATGCCCGAAAATACCATTTTCCAGTAAAGGTTATCTATAATCCCCTGACCTTAGAGCCAGGAAAGCCCTCGCAAGGTGATTCCAAAAGATTTTTAGCAGTAGGACGCTTCTCTCATCGGCATAAGGGATTTGACTTATTGATTGAGGCTTTCAATATCTTTGCCAAAGAGAACAAAGATTGGGTACTTGATATCGTTGGAGAAGGGGTGGAAGAACCTCTCTATCGGAAAATGATAGCCGACTATCAGTTAGAAGAACGAATAACGCTTCACCCTTTCACTAACAATATACAAGAATACTACTCCAAGGCACAAGTTTATATACTCAGCTCACGATGGGAAGGTTTTGGATTAGTATTGGTTGAAGCGATGGCTCATGGGTTACCTATTGTTTCGTCAGATCTTCCAACAAGCAAGGAGATTATGGGCGACTTCGCCATCTATTTCAAGAATGGCGATATCAACAACCTGTCTCAATCACTAAAGGATGCTACAGAGATTGATTGGGAAAGGAAATCAAAAGAAGCGCTATCCATTGCAAGGAGATTCAATATCACAGCAATTACCAATCAATGGAGAAGTATGATAGAAGAATAGCGCATAAGATCTGAAGAAAGAATGACACTAAAAACTCTATAAGAATCATGATTATCGGCATTGAAGCACAGCGGATATTCCGCAAGAATAAACACGGTATGGACTACGTGGTGTTGCAGGAGATCAAAGAACTACAACAGATAGACACGGAGAATGAATACTATGTTTTTGTGAAACCTGGTGAGGATCGTTGCATAGAGAGTACAAAGAATGTGCATATCATAGAATTGAACTGTCCTTCATATCCGCTATGGGAGCAATGGGCGCTACCAAGGGCGGCAAAGAAATATGGTGTCGAGATACTTCATTGTACAAGCAACACTGCTCCCATCTGGTGCAATACACCTTTGGTCTTAACGCTGCACGACATCATTTTCCTTGAGCCCAGAGACAAACAGAACCATTCTCTATACCAAAATATGGGATGGCTATACAGAAGATTAGACGTTCCAAGGATATTAAACAAATGCCGACGAATCATCACCGTATCCAATTTCGAGATGGAGAATATCATTTCGAAACTGGGCATTTCTCGTGAACGGATGGCGATGATATACAATGGATATAACGACTGGTTTAAGCCCATTGAGGAGACGAGCCAAATCACCAAGAAATATATATCTGACGAAGGATATTTCTTCTTCCTAGGAAATACCGATCCCAAAAAGAATACGGAACGCACACTGGTTGCCTATTCCAAGTATCTTCAACAGTCAGGCGTAAAACGGAAACTGCTGATGGCAGACCTAAATCCTGATTATCTAAATGGGATTATTCAACGTAATCATATTGAGAATATCAGGGAGCATCTCCTCATGCCTGGATATATAGTGAATAGCGACTTACCATATATCTATAATGGGGCGTTTGCTTTCCTGTATACTTCTCTAAGAGAGAGTTTTGGCATTCCCCTGTTGGAAGCGATGGCTTGCGGGACACCCGTCATCACCAGTAACACGTCGTCTATGCCGGAAATTGCAGGGCATGAAGCAATTCTGATAAATCCAGAAAACAGTGATGAGATTGCAGATATGATGCTGCAATTAGAAAGAGACGAAGTATTCTATCAGAAACAAAAAGAGATTGGCATAAAACGAGCCAAGCTCTTCTCGTGGAGGAAGACTGCAGAGCAACTACTCATGCTATACAAAGAAGTATATATCGGAAAGTAAGCATCATTATATCCTTTTATTATTTTTTGATAGTTATTATTTTGGTAGTAAAAATAAATTGACTACTTTTGCAGCATAAAAACCATAAAAACAATGAATACAAGCGACAGCATTGTCATAATTCCGACTTATAACGAAAAGGAAAATATAGAGAAGATTATCCGAGCCGTGTTTGGTTTGGAGAAGTGTTTCCATATACTGATTATCGATGACGGTTCTCCCGACGGGACAGCCAATATCGTGAAGGGACTGATAGACAACGAGTTTGGCGACAGACTTTTTATCGTTGAAAGAAAAGGTAAACTGGGACTTGGTACGGCTTACATTGCAGGTTTCAAATGGGCGTTGGAACGCGACTATCAGTATATCTTTGAGATGGACGCAGACTTCAGTCATGACCCCAATGACCTGCCACGACTCTATGCTGCCTGTCATGATGAAGGTAATGACGTAGCCATTGGTTCACGCTATATCAGTGGCGTAAACGTGGTGAACTGGCCTATGGGACGCGTGTTGATGAGTTACTTCGCTTCGAAATACGTGAAACTCGTAACTGGTTTCCCCATCCACGATACAACTGCTGGATTCAAATGCTATAAGCGCCGCGTACTTGAGACTATTGAGTTGGACAAGATTCGCTTCAAGGGCTATGGCTTCCAGATTGAGATGAAATTCACAGCCTGGCGCATTGGCTTCAAGATTAAAGAAGTGCCCGTCATCTTTGTTAACCGTAAGGAGGGAACCAGCAAGATGTCAGGCGGCATCTTCGGAGAGGCATTCTTCGGCGTGATGCGCCTGCGCTGGGATGGATGGACACGAAAATATCCTGCATTGCCAAAGACACATTAACTGGTTTTTAAAGACACAGTAACATATTAACAGATTATTTTTGTTATTGTGTTAATGTGTCTTTAAACCCGTTACTATGTCTACTGATCGGGGTTTTCCACGAATCCTTGATATTCAGGCACTAAGGCAGACATCACGCTGTCATAGGCCTGATTTTTTGTTGCCTCTACATTCTCAGGTCCCTGCCCTACTGGATAGATGGGCTGATGGATGGTCAGGGTGAGACGATGCCAATGTACGAACTTCATATCTCGCATACGGGGCATGATATTAAAAGAACCATTGATAGTCAGGGGAACCACTGGCAACTGTAATTCATCGGCCAACATAAAGGCACCCTTTTTAAATACGCCCATATGACCTGTATAAGTACGGGAGCCCTCGGGGAATACAGTGAGACTGGTACCGCCCTTCAGTGTCTCACGAGCCTGGTCGTAGGTGGCCTTCACCTTTTTGGGACCACGCTTATCAACGAAAATCTGGTGGGTCTTGGCACAAGCAAAGCCTACAAATGGAATCTTACGCAACTGGTATTTCATCATCCATTTGAAATGGCGATGCAAATGACCATAAATCAGGAAGATATCGAAAGCACCTTGATGGTTGGCCACGAAGACATACGACTCTTTCTTGTCCAGATGCTCACGCCCCTCTACACGTACAGGGATAAGGAATAGCCACAGGATGATACGAGCCCACAAACGAGGAGGATAATTGCCCCAGAAATGACCAAAGCCAAGGGCTGCACCTATGATGATAGAACTGGTTATTACTACCGTAGTGATGATGGTTAAAGGTAATGCGATAAACAACTGATAAGTATAGTAAAGGTATTTCATTGTTGATAATATATGTTTATTAGTTATTTCTTATGAAGGGTGATAACCGTTATCTCTGCAGGCACGCCCACACGGAAAGGAACGACACCACTGAGACCATTGGAGACGTAAAGACAACGATTACCTGCGGTATAGAGACCGCTATATTCTTTGTATTTCAAAAAGGCTGGGGATAAACCAAATAGTGAGAGTTGTCCTCCATGAGTATGGCCACTCAATGTTAGTTGGACATGACTATGAGGCAGTATTTTACGACGCCATGCAGAGGGATCATGTTCCAAAAGAACAACGAAATCCTGACGTTTGACACGATAAAGCGCAGAGGACAAATCACCATTTTGCGGAAAACGCTTACCATCACCATCATTATCCATACCTGCAATAACAAGTCGCTGATTGTCACGATGGATGAAGCAACGTGCATTATTCAATGGTATCCATCCCAACTCTTCATCAAGGCTTGTACGCAGACCTGAATTGGTATATTGCTCCAAAGCATCACCATCATCATACATCGTATAATCATGATTGCCCAAGACAGAATAGACACCATCCTTGGCCTCGATACTTGACAAGAGAGCCCTACAGGGTTCTATCTCGCTGGGCACCTTATTCTGAAGGTCGCCAGTGAAGACCACCATATCGGCCTTCTGGGCGTTAATACTATCTATAGCTGTTTTCAATAACTCCTGACGACTACCTGTAAGCGTTCCTGTGTGTACATCACTGAACTGCACAACGGTATAGCCATCAAAAGCCTCTGGAAGATCCTTAAATGTCAAGTCAACATGCTTGACCTCAAGCTGATGGACACCCACATAAGCACCATACAGGAAGATGGGCCAAAGGAAACATAACGGTAAAAGAGAGGTCCATTTCAGCCAACGACGTTTGGTAAAATAGCACGTTAGTCCTGCTACAAAAGAAAGGAAGAGCAGGATGCCCCACCCTATATAAATATAGGTATCAGGCTGTAGTAATGTGATATGGGTTTCGTTCATATGTTTGCGGAAAGGAATTTGCGAATATTACCTACTGACATCTGACGACGACGGGCATAGTCGGCCAACTGATCCTCACCAATCTTTCCTATAGAGAAATAGTGTGCCTTGGGATGAGAAATCATCAGACCAGAGACACTGGCATGAGGGCGCATAGCGCCACTCTCAGTTAGCGAGATACCAATCTGCTTCATGTCAAGTAAGTCGTCGAGAAGAAAATTCATGCTGGCATCTGGCAAGGAGGGATAACCTACAGCAGGACGAATACCTTGGAAATTTTCCAACTGCATCTCATGAATGGTGAGATTCTCGTCGGGAGCGTACCCCCAATAATGTTTCCTCACTTCTTCATGCATCCGTTCTGCAGCAGCCTCAGCCAAGCGATCTGCCAGGAGCTGAGCCATCATTTTCAGATAGGGATCATGGTCAAAATCAGTCTCCAAACCCTTATCTACTGAGGTAGCAAACAAGCCAATTTGAGATGATGGGTGATGGGTGACGGATGAAGACTGAGGTAAGAGGAAATCAGCAAGACAAAGAAACTCACTTCCTGTTTGCTGTTGACGGAGCATTGGCAATCGTTTACCTGTACTACCTATAACGATATCATCATTATCAGAATAAGCATCAACGATATCAAAAAGCGCATAAGCCTGATATTTCCCGTCGTACTCTTTCAGAAAAGCCTCAGCCTCCCTTCTCACACGTTGCTGGTTTACTTGGTCTTTCACCTGCCAGGCGAAATAGAAGTAAGCCCAGTTGATATAGGGCACAAGGTCTCTGATATCGTAGGTGAGTTTCATCGGAACGCAAGTGGTTGACCAATATATTGTCGGTCTACTATACCTTTATTATATACAGAATAACCATTACAGAATGTTTGCTCCACGCGCCAATTGAAGGTATGTCCCTCCATAGGACTCCAGCCACATTTGCTTTCTATCACCTCTGGCGTTACTGTCCATGATGTCTTTGGACGCACAATAACCAAGTCTGCCTGATAGCCCTTGCGGATAAAGCCGCGATTACGAACCTCAAACAACGTAGCAGGATTATGAGCCATGAGTTGCACCATTCGTTCAATAGACAGCACCTTCTGGTCAACA
>JAEEGL011864153.1_pt1 | contig 13189 bp, 12 predicted proteins | sample 9134231 | NCBI WGS metagenome assembly JAEEGL01 (sample SAMN16246548, study PRJNA631951) | gut metagenome | biome: gut microbiome; feature: rumen; material: fiber-attached | host: Bos | place: Iran: Karaj | collected 2018-10
TACAATAAAAATATATTGCACTGCTTCATAAGCATTACGAATTTTGATTACCCATTGTAATAAGTTTTCTCGGCATAAAATCACATTAACACTATAGTTTATTCATATATCAAAAGTTGCACTTGACTTTTTAATTAAAAAAAATATCAATATATTTTAGAAAAAAAAGATGTAAATTACTTACACCTTAACAATACTCTTATGTCCCTTCATAATTTTCTTAATTCCATATGGATGTGGAAAAGCAATAGTTAAAATACTCTTATCAACTGATACAATTATTCCCTCTCCAAACTCAGTATGATTTATCTTATCTCCAATATTATAATCAGCATCACTATTAATATTATCCATAATACTTGTTTTTCTATTTTCTCTTCTCAAAATTTCTTTATCTAAATATTCATCACTAATCTCTTTTATAAATCTACTAGGAGGATTAGAACTATCATTACCAAATAACATTCTACGTCCAGCACAAACTATCCATAATCTTTCCTTAGCACGCGTCACAGCTACATAACAAAGTCTTCTTTCTTCCTCTAATTCCTCATTATCAAATAAAGATCTTGCATGTGGAAATATTCCTTCCTCTAATCCTATAATAAATACATATTTAAATTCAAGTCCTTTAGCTGAATGTACCGTCATAAGAGTTACAACATCAACTTCATCTTTATGTTCCTCTATATCTGATACTAAACTTATTTCATTTAAAAATTCCTCTAAAGATATAACTCCATATTTATCTTCAAAACTCTTAGTAATAGATTTGAATTCCTCTAAGTTTTCCAATCTAGCTTCAGCTTCAATACTATTTTCACTTTCTAATTCACTTTTCATACCAGTTTTATCAAGTATTAAATCAACTAATTCCGTTAAAGATAAATTATCTGAAGCATTAATTAACTCTAAAATCATATTCTTAAATATCAATTCTTTACCACTATCAATAGTATCAAACATACTCATATTTAAAATACTTGCTTTATTACTTAAATTCTCTATTGTTTTAAGTCCTATTCCTCTTTTCGGAACATTAATAATCCTATTTAAACTAATATCATCACTAGTATTATATATTAATTTTAAATAACTAATTAAATCCTTAATCTCTTTTCTATTATAGAAATAAAAACTACCAACTACTTTATATGATATATTCTCACGTAATAAAAACTCTTCCACATTTCTTGATTGAGCATTAGTTCGATATAATATAGCTATATCTTCCCTCTTTTCTCCTTCATCAAGCAATTTAATAATTTCTCTTACTACATAACTAGCTTCATCTTTTTCATCATTACATCTCTTATATTTAATCTTAATTCCATTATCATTATCTGTCCAAAGATTTTTATCTTTTCTCTTCTTATTATTTTTAATAATATCATTAGCAGCATTTAAAATATTTTTAGTTGATCTATAATTTTGTTCCAAAAGAATAACCTTACAACCAGGATAATCCTTTTCAAAATTTAATATATTATGATAATTAGCACCTCTAAACCCATATATAGCTTGATCTTGATCTCCCACTACACATATATTTTTATATTTAGCACTTAACATCTTTGTTAACACATACTGTACATGATTAGTATCTTGATACTCATCTATTAATATATATTTAAATCTCTCTTGATACTTCATAAGTACATCCTTATGTTCATTAAATAAAAGAATTGGATACATAAGTAAATCATCAAAATCCACCGAATTATTAGATTTTAACTTATCCTGATATCTTTTATAAACTTCAACTACAACCTCATCAAACTCATTTACACTAAATTCACTTAATTTAGACGCACTTACTAATTCATTTTTCGCACTACTAATCTTATTTCTAACTGATTTAGGATTAAACTCTTTTAAATCTTTATCCATATCTTTAAGTATTTTTTTTATAATAAGTAAACTATCATCACTATCCAAAATAGTAAAATTTCTCTTAAAACCTAATAATTCATAATTATCTCTAATAATACTTAAACCAAATGAATGAAAAGTAGATATTTGCATCTCATATGAATAGGCACCTATCATTTTTGAAATACGTTCCTTCATCTCATTAGCAGCTTTATTAGTAAAAGTAATAGCAAGAATACATCTAGGATCTATCCCTAATTCTTTAATTAAATATGCAATACGTGTAGTAAGTACCTTTGTCTTACCACTTCCTGCACCGGCTAAAACTAAACAAGCACCTTCAGTATTAAGTACTGCTTCTATTTGTTTATCATTCAAACCTTCAAGCACAAAATCACTCCTTTATTAACCCCATTTTATATTTCCATGCAAGTATTCTTATAACACTATCATTTATTCTTTCTAGATCAATACTACCATTATTAAAGCCATTAATTATACTTTCATATGTTTTCTTATAATCAGTAGTAATTAATAAATCATTGCCCGCATTAACAGCCTCAACATAAGGATCATCAGAATACTTAGTAATTGCATCCATAGACAAATCATCTGTCATGATTATCCCTGTAAAACCTAAATCATTACGAAGTATTTCATGAACATTTAAAGATAATGAAGCTGGTCTATCCTTATCCATACTATTTACAATATTATGTGATACCAAAATACTAGGTACTCCCTCTTCTATTCCTGCTTTAAATGGTAAAAAATCTTTATTTACAAATTCACTATAATCTCTATTATCAATAGCAATACCAGTATGAGTATCCACATTATTACCATATCCTGGAAAATGTTTTAAACAAGATCCAACATTATTATCATTATAAGTTTTAACCACACTTCTTATATATTCAATTACCTCTTCACAATCCTTACCAAGTGTCCTATCATAGATAAAATCATCCTTATCTGTAGAAACATCCGCAACCGGAGCCAAATTAACATTCAATCCAAGTTCTTTAAAAATTTTAGATTTTTCAATTGTATCATCAATAATACCATCTATACCATCTTTATTATAAATATTCATAGGAGAATCAAATCTATAAGGATATATTTTAGAATTACTACTAATTCTAACAACACTTCCTCCCTCTTCATCAACGCCAAGTAAAAGTGGAATATCACTCATACTTTGATAAGACTTAATTTCATTAATAACTTGATCTTTAGTCTTATTCTTAAAATCAACGCCAAATAATATAAATCCACCAACATGATAGTTATTAATAGCATCCATAACATCTTGCTGAGGCATTCTAGCAAATATCATTTGTCCTATTTTTTCCTCATTTGACATAGTTTTCATTTTTTCCAAAGACAATTCATAATAATTATCAAATATCCCATAATTATCTTTTTTATCAAGTACTTCTTTATCATTAATTATTTCATTATTATTATCTACTTTTTCATCATTATCATTATTAAATGTACAACCCACTATACACAATAAACAAACTATAATTAATAAAAACTTTTTCACCTAATCACCTCTATATAAATAACAATTCTTCTCATGATCATTAACAATACCTATTGCTTGCAAATAAGAATAAATTATAATACTACCTACAAACTTCATACCTCTACTCTTTAAATCTAAACTTATTCTATCAGATAATTCATTATGTGTAACTAATCCCTTATTATAAATTATTTTATTATTAGTAAAACCCCATATATAATTAAAAAAACTACCAAATTCTTTTTGTATTTTTTTAAATACTATAGCATTATTAATACTTGCTCTAATCTTTAATATATTTCTAATAATATCTTCATTACATAATAATTCATTAATTTTCTCTTCATCATAATTACTAACTTTTTTATAATCAAAATTATCAAAAGCCTCTCTAAAACTATCTCTTTTATTTAATATACATTCCCATGATAATCCAGCTTGAAACATCTCTAATATTAACAATTCAAATAATTCATTATCATCATATTTAGGTACTCCCCACTCATTATCATGATAATCAATATATTTCTTATTATCTAAATTAACCCATCTACATCTTTTCATAAATATCACTATTTTATTATATCAAAAAAGAAGATATAAATCTTCAATATTTTATAATTTACTAAATATATTTTTTAATCGATCATGAATAACTAAATCAGCCATATCATCATAATTAGTAATACCTTTATTAATAATAACTAAATACTTACCTCTAAAATATCTAATTAAATCACTAGCAGGATAAACAGTTAAAGAAGTACCTAGAACCATTAACATATCACACTTACTAATAGCCCTAATAGAATTATTATATTCATCTTCTGGTAACATTTCTCCATATAAAGTAACATCCGGCTTAATTATACCACCACATTCACATTTAGGAATTCCATCACTATTTTTAATATAATTTAAATCATATTGCTTATTACACTTAATACAATGATTTCTATAAATAGATCCATGTATTTCATAAACATTTTTATTCCCAGCCAACATATGTAACCCATCAATGTTTTGTGTAACAATTGCTTTTAACTTACCACTATCTTCTAATCTTTTTAAATATTTATGAGTAATATTAGGATTAACATTATCGTAAATCATATACCTTTTATAAAATTTATAAAATAAATCTGTTTCATCAAAAAAACAATCACTACTTAACATATATTCAGGACTCTTATTATAATTAAGTTTAATATTATAAATTCCATCACTACTTCTAAAATCCTTAAGCCCACTATCAGTAGATACACCAGCACCAGTAAAAACCACAATATTATCTACATCTGCAATCATTTTACATAATTTATTTATATCATCCATAAAATCACCAAAGAAAAGATTGTTATGAAAACAATCCTGAATACAAAATAATACCAAGTATTGAATTTAAAATAGATAAAACTAAACCAATAATACTAAGCACTAATCCTGCAGTAGTATTCATATCATCCTTATTTTTTAAATTAAGAACAATACCAACAATTCCAAGTACCCATCCAGCAATAGCAATTATAAGTCCACAAGGTATAGATAAAATACCAAGTACTAATCCTGCTGTATAACTTTTCTTACTATCCATAAAATACCTCCTGCATATATTTTAACATCAAAAAACAAATAAATCTACAAAAAAATAGAAGAATAATTATTATCTTCTATTTATCCAAAATTAATCATTTTTCTTTTTTAAAACAAATGGGAATAAAACTAAACCACTAACAATAAAAGCAATACCAAAGATTAATAATACAATTGAAAAATTATTCAAAGTATTATCAACATCAACATCTTGTACATTATCTTTAGAATCATTATCTATTTCATCTTCATCATCAATACCATCATAATCAATAATATCCATTTCGTCACTTTTTTCCTCTGGATCAACTTCAATATCAACATCTTGAGCATCATCATTTGTATTAATTGATATATTCATATGATTACCATTCCTATCAGTAACATTTAAACTCTCAACCACATTTTTATCCATAATTTTATATAAATATAACTCTTTACTAGTGTATGGAACACTTTCATCATATTTAGCAAAATTATTAACTAAATCTTGATTTAAATTCTTAGCGTCCTGATCATTAGACAACTGTTTAATATCCTTCCATCCATTAATAGAAGATTCTTGATTATTATCATTATTAATAGCGCGATTTGATTTAACAACAGCAATAACCTTATTATCATCATTTGTTGAATATAGCGTATAAGATAAATTAAATTTAGATGCATTTAAAACAATATTTTTAAATTGTTCCATTTGTTCGCTCTCTGCTCTAAAAATACCACCATTTCTTACTGAACTATTAACAAGATCACTTGGTCTCATAGAAGTATTATAAATATTCAAAGCATGAAAAATATTAAAACGAATATGATCAGTAGCATCCGTAAAATCAACACTATTATTTGAACTATTTGGACTTAAAACAGAATAATGAATTCCATAATGTTTATTCTTTTTAGTAAGTTCATCATCACTTGAATCATCAGCAGCTACTTCAGTACTAGCATCATAATGATCTGAATAAAAATAAGTTTCCCCATTAAATGTTTCAAAGAATGATCCTTCAAAATGTTTAGATATACCATAAGTAGAATCACCAATAACATCTAAATATAGTTTTTGACTCGTATCTTTTTCATTCTTTGCCCTTTCATCATGTTTTACAACCTTAGAAACAGACTTACAAACATATCTGCTATCAGCATTATGATCATATGGATCCGAAATTACAAATGAACCATCAGAAATAGTTTGATATGCTTTAGGATAAAATCTATCATCTATTTGAACCCATTCACCATCTATAGAATTAGATAACCATCTCTGAACAGTACCATATGGATCAGATTTCAAATACATCGCATATTTATAACCAGTATTAGAGTCATTTCTTATTATAGGACCAGCTAATGTACCATGTCTAAAAGCATATCCATTGAAATTATCATTACTATCAGTATCATAACTATATCCTTTTAAATTTACCTTTTTAAACTGTTTAAAATTAAGATTTTGATAATTTATATCTTTTTGATTTTCTAAAGACCCTAGTTCTACTTCAGAAACAAAAATATCAAATATGGAATAATTATACCAAGGGCATTTTATTTGCTGAATCTCATTATTTAAAAGAACAATTTCCCTTTTCGTTTTAATTTTTAAATTCCCAACTTTAGAATCATTACAAGTTAATTTATTACTATTTCTAACATCTATAATACAATTATTAGAATTATCTGTATATTTACCTACCCCATCATATTCAAGTTTCTCATTATTCATATTATAAATATTATTATTATCATCTCTAGTATAATAAACATTATCTCCAATAACATACTGAGCTCTTCCATTTGAATCTAAAACAGCTGATTCCTTAACTAATACACCCTTACTAGAATCAAAAGATAAATTAGGATCATATTGTACACCATTTTCACTTAACTCATTCGGCTTAATATAATAATATTTTGCACCATCTTTATCAAATCTGGTCGAAGATATAGTCAAATAAACCTTTTCACCATCAACCATCCATTTAGGTCCCCAGTTATTAGCAGGTAATCCATATTTATTATATGGTGATACACCAACATCATATCTATGAACATATGGGAAAGTAACATCATTTGTCCAATTAATTAAATCAGTACTTTTAAAAACATTAAAAACAAAACCTCCAGAATCTGATGCACCTTTAGTTGTAGCCATATAGAATACTCCATTTATATACATTATTCGAGCATCTCTACCAGTAAGACCTGTTTCACCCATATAAACAAAATCAGATCCGTTTGAAGTATCATACAAACCAATTCTAGTATCTACACCATCTCCAGATTTATAATAATCCTTTGTAAAAAAAGTAGCAATAGTAAGATCATTACTACTATAATCAACATAATCACTTGCTTCTACATTAAAAATATAAACAAACGATAATAATAAAACAATTAATATTTTTTTCATTAGCATTACCTCCATTAATAAAACGATTGCCATATCCTACATCATATTATACAATAAACATTAAAAAAAAGCAATAAAAAAACTGACATAAAGTCAGTTATATCACAATTGCAAATAAATTACCTCCACCTTTATTAACAAGCTTAGTTAACGTATTTTGTAATTTAAATCTAGCATTTTCAGGTGTTAAAGAAAGTTTTGCTTGTATACCCTCTTTAACTATTTCATCTAAACTTCTACCAAATATTTCACTCTTCCAAATATTAGTTGGATCCGTATCACTATCTTTTGTTATATAATCAATTAATTCCTTACATTGAATTTCAGATCCAATAATAGGTTCAAAAGTAGATTCAACATCAACACGAATCATATGTATAGAGGGAGCAACAGCCTTTAATTTAATACCATATCTACTACCTTGTTTAATTATTTCAGGAGGATCCAACTTCATATCAGCAAGAGTTGGATTTGCAACACCATAACCAGTAGATTTAACCATCTTTAAAGCTGTTTTAATTTGATCATATTCTTTTTTAGCCTCATTATAATCCTGAAACAGCATTAAAAGATCAGATTTACTTTTAACATCTACACCTATAATTTCCTTAAGGAGTTGATCATATAACTCATTAGGAGCATCCAAATTAATAGTCACAACACCAGTTGAAGTATCAACATCCGAAATATATGATTTAGTTATATATTCACAGTTATCAAAATGGCCTATAATTTTATCAATATCTCTAAGTTTATCTACTTCAATAACACTTTCTCTAATTTTATCAATATATATTTTCTTAAGCCAATTATCTGAATTTAAACAAGCAATCCAATCAGGCATATTAACTTTTACTTCAACAACTGGAAACTCATATAAAGATTCCTTTAAAATTGAATACACTTCCCTATCATTCATATTCTCTATACTTAAAGGAATAACAGGAACATTATAAGAATTACATAATTTTTCAGCTAATCGCTCTGTTTCAGGAAGCATCGGATGACTAGAATTTAATACAACAATAAATGGCTTCCCTATTTCCTTTAATTCATTTACAACTCTCTCCTCAGCTTCAACATAATTATTTCTACCAATCTCCCCAAAAGAACCATCCGTTGTAATAACAATACCAATACTAGAATGATCCTTAATGACTTTCTCTGTACCAATTTCTGCTGCCTCAACAAAAGGAATTTCATCATCATACCATGGTGTCCTAACCATCCTTGGACCATTTTCATCCTCATATCCTTTTGCACCTTCAATAACATAACCAACACAATCAACAAGTCTCACATTACAACTAAAGTTATCTATAGTAATACAAGCCGCATTAGAAGGAACAAATTTAGGTTCCGTTGTCATAATCATTTTTCCTTGTGCAGATTGTGGAAGCTCATCTAGACACCTTTTCTTTTCATATTCATCTTCAATATTAGGAACAACTAAATTTTCAATAAACTTTTTAATAAAAGTTGATTTACCAGTTCTTACAGCCCCTACAACACCTAAATATAAATCTCCACCAGTTCTCTCTGTAATACTTTTAATAATATCAATTTTTTCCATTTCTTCACCGCTTTCTATTAAAGAATATGTATTAACCACAAAAAAAGAACAATATATTCATATTGTACTAAAAAATTAACTATACTTAACACCTTTATTAATAATATCCTCACCATCATATATAATTTTTGAAAATTCCATAAGTCGAGCTAATTCTACATCATCTAATTTCTTTTTAGGCATAAGATAAATATTATGTAAATAAATAATAAAATTAAATTTATTTTTATCAAAATCACAATTATCAACTAAATATAAAAAATTTCTATAATTAATTCTAATTTTCATATCAACTTCTTTATAATAATAATACTCTAATTCTTCTTTTCTCAATACTAGAACAACTCCATAATAATTATCTAAAAATAAATCAACATCATAACATCCTTCAATTTTTAAATCATAATAATTATATAATTTAATAAACAGTTTCTTTAAAAATTTTTCAATACATATTTCATCTTTAAAATTAACATCTTCAATATTACTATATAAATAAATTATTAATTTATCATCTAAAATATCTATCTTCAAAATCTATCACCATATTATCATATGAAAAATAACAATGTAAGCTACATTGTTATCTGAATCTTTTCATATACTTCTTTTTTCCCCTCTTTTGTTACATTAGAAAACATAACAAAATCATCACCAACAACCAAATCTAAATCTTCTAATATTAAATTTCTTTGATTTTGTTGTAAAGTAATTCCAACTTTATCTGTTTTAGTTGCAACTATCGTAACAGGAATTCTATAATGCTTTAAAAAATTATACATCATCAAATCATCATTAGTTGGTTGATGACGAAAATCAATTAACATAAAAACTCTTTTTAAATTAGGCCTATTTTCTATATAATCTTCCATCATTAAACCAAATTTTTTTTGTTTTCTTTTACTCAATAACGCAAAACCATATCCAGGAGCATCTACCAAATAAAAAGTATCATTAACCAAATAAAAATTTATTGTTTGCGTTTTACCAGGAGTAGCTGAAGTACGTGCATAATTTTTTCTATTTATTAAAGTGTTTATAAAACTACTTTTCCCAACATTAGACCTTCCAACCAATAAATATTCAGGTTTGTTATCTGTAGGATATTGACTACGTCTAACCGCACTTATTTCCAAATTAACACTATTTATTTTCATAAATAATCACCTCAACAATGAATAAATTATAACACTTAACATAAACTTTGTCAAAAAACTACTTTTTTCAATAAAATAATATTTACAATCTCAAAAATATATAATAACATGTTAATAGATTTTATAAATTAATAGAATAGAGGTAATTATGAACAATTTATTTAATACACTTTTTATTTTTGGAATATCCTTAATTCCATCTATCATAATGTTAGGAATTATTCTGTACTCAGATAGAAAATCGAGTGAACCAGTATTTTTTATCATTCTATGTACAATATCTGGTTTTTTCACCATAACCCTTGCAATGTTCATACAAAATTATTTACTAAATGCCTTTAATTTAGTCCACACAGAACATTTAATATCCCTCCAATCAGGAATTAGAATTTTTATATTATCATCAGTTGAAGAATATTGTAAATTATTTATATTATATTTTTTCTTTTCCAGACTAAAAAGCTTTGATGATATATATGATGGTTTTGTCTACTCATCAATCATATCATTATCATTTGCAGCAATAGAAACAGTAATGTACGTATTTAAAGAAATAACTCTAATTGATCAAAGTGCGCTAGCACTAACCAGAACATTTACATCAATACCACTTCATCTAGTATGTGGTATTGTCATGGGATACTATATCGCACTAGAAAAATTTTCTAAAAATAAAAAATATAAAATGCTTGAATTAATAAAAAGTATCTCACTACCAATTATTATTCATTCAATATATAATATAATCCTAACATTTATTCCAGTTTATACAAAAAATACAACAATAATTCAAATATTTATAGTATCATATATTATAAGTGTATATATCATCGGATTATTATATTTAAAGAAAAACAAATCTTTAAACGAAAAATATATCAAAAATAAAAAATATCCAGATAAATACAAATTTTTAATGCATAAACCAGAATTTATAAAAAAATTAAAAAGAAAAAGTAAATCAAAATAATTTACTTTTTTTATTACCTAACAGGAACTGATTTTTCATTCTCAATCATTTTTACAAATTCATCAGGAGAATATTTACAAATATTACCTTCATGATTAAAAACTCCCAAAACAACACTAACACCAAACTTTTTAAAACATTCCATACAATATTTTGCAATATTTCTTTGAATAGAAGTTAATTGCTCCGAAGCATAAATTATAATTAATTTATTCTTGGAACTAGAAGCATTACAAAACATAAGAAATTGATTATTCTTAGCAATCTCCATTAAATTATTAATCATCGGAACATTCGTATCAAAAGAACCGTTTAATAAACCACTACCAATAACATATTTATTAAACAAAGGTTCATGATTTGATTTAGAATCAATTCCACCACCATATATTGGTAACAGATGTCCATCTTCCCTTATATATACCAATAAATTTTGCGATATATCCTTTATTACTTTTTCACTTTCAATATTATTCATTTTAATCTATCTTTCCCCTTTTTTGAGCCGACAAGCACAAATTATATCACATTTTACAATGAATGTCAACACCATGCTTTACTACTAATATAAAATTATTATTACAAATATATTATACCACCTTTTTTCAAAGAACATAATTCATAAAGATAAAAAAACTATCTTTTTAAAAGACAGTTTACTTTTCTCTCAACTTTATTATAAAATTTTTTCATAGAACTATAACCCCGTTTATTATTTTGAGCCTGTAAAAAAGTATTAATTATAACATTATATCTTTCATTAAAAGTTGAATCCAAAAACATTTCAGGAAATTCCTCTAAAATACAATTAATAGTTTCAAAATATCGTAAATCCGATATCATTACTGAAAAATAATTATCATAAAAATCATCATCATTTATCATACTAGAATGACTTATTAAAACCAAATAATCAAATTGCATTGAAAGCATTAACATTTCTTCATTTTCTTTAATATATGAATTAAAAGGACAAATTAAATAATCACGATTACCAGTTCTCTTAAACATTTCCTGTCGATAATATTCTAAATAATTATTCCCATCATTAATATTAATCAAACGAATAATAGTATTAATTAAATGAATCTTATCTGCATCTACATCATCACCAAATCGTACATTATTTAAATATTTTAAAACATTCATTTTCATAACAGGACTCACATAATTTTCCTGTAATAATACACTTATAAAAATTAAAAAAGAAGATAGAAAATCAAAAGAATTTAATGAAGGATTATAATTAACTAATTCTTCTGAATTAGGATCTGCTAATAGCAATTGACATATCTTAAAACATAAATAACTATCTTCATCAAACATAATATCACGACTTTCTTATTTTATTAAATAATTCCAAATAATTACTAACTGGAACAAAATTGATATTATCTTTCACCTCATCAGAAATATCATCTAAATCATTAATATTAGATTTTGGAATAAAAATTGTACGAATATTATTTCTTTTAGCTCCCATAATTTTTTCCTTTAATCCACCAATAGCAAGTATATTTCCCCTCAAAGTAATTTCCCCTGTCATAGCAATACTACCATCAATCTTTAGATTAGTAAATGCACTAATTAAAGCAGTAGTAAGATTTACACCAGCACTTGGTCCCTCTTTGCTAACAGAACCATTAGGAATATGTATATGAATATCATTATTAACTAAATCATCATAATTAATATTAAATAAATTATAATTAGCTTTAATATAACTAAGAGCAATTTTAGCGCTTTCCTTAAAAACATTACCTAAACAACCTGTTAAAATCAAATCACCATTACCTTTATAATAATTTACTTCTATCGGCATTATATCACCACCATATGAAGTAAAAGCTAATCCATTAACTACACCAACTTGAGATTGACTACAAACATTTTCAACAAAATACTTTTTCTTACCTAAAAATGTATTAACATCTTTTAATTCTAAGATATGATTACTAACCTTCTCTTTTTTTAAAACAATATCTGTAACTATTTGTCTAATAACGGAAGATAATTTTCTTTCTAATTCTCTAACTCCCGATTCTTTAGTATAATGTCTAATAACATCCAAAATAAA
>JAEEGL012678321.1_pt1 | contig 13189 bp, 7 predicted proteins | sample 9134231 | NCBI WGS metagenome assembly JAEEGL01 (sample SAMN16246548, study PRJNA631951) | gut metagenome | biome: gut microbiome; feature: rumen; material: fiber-attached | host: Bos | place: Iran: Karaj | collected 2018-10
ATACACCTACCGTTACGACGGCTCATCCAACTTCGGCCCGAAGAACCGCTGGGCAGGCTTCCACTCGCTGGCCGCCAGCTGGCGCTTCTCGAATGAAGAGTTCGTCAAGAAGTTCGCAGAAGGCTGGCTCAGCAACGGTAAGATTCGCGTGGGCTGGGGCCAGACGGGTAATGCCAACATCGGTGGCTACAAGTGGGGCGTGGCCCTGGGCGTGATGCCATCGGCACTCGGACAGTCATACCGTCCCACAGGCCTGCCCAACGAGGCCATCCAGTGGGAGACACAGGAGCAGGTGGACCTGGGTCTTGACCTGGGCTTCTTCAACAACCGCCTGAACCTGACCATCGACTGGTATAAGAAGGAGCCGAAGGACATGCTCATGCGCATGCAGCTGCCCTCGTACCTGGGCACGCAGGGCAACGGCTCGTCAGCACTCAGCGCTCCTTACGGCAACTATGGCACCATGCGCAACACCGGCTGGGAGATTGAGCTGAAGGCCACACCCGTGCTGACGAAGGACTTCTCATGGGACACCGACCTGCAGTTCTCGTTCAACAAGAACAAGCTGGTGGCCCTGCAAGGCACCACCTCAGCTGCCATCATCGGCTATGGCCAGTGGAGCGACGTGGTGGCCGTGTCGTCAGTGGGCCGCCCGATGTACGACTTCTACGGCTATGAGGTGGAAGGTGTGTACACCAGTTTCGACGACATCCTGCACTCGCCCGTGAACACCCTCTATGCCCAGACAGCCGTACAGGCTGAGGACGGCACATGGCAGCATGTCACCGACCCCACGAAGTATGCCAAGAACAACACCGTGTGGCCCGGCGACCTGAAGTTCAAGGACGTGAACAAAGACGGCATCATCGACGAGAGCGATAAGACCACCATCGGCTCGCCCCTGCCCAAGTTCACCTTCGGCTTCACCAACACGTTCAACTACAAGGGCTTCGACCTGAGCATCTTCATCAACGGCTCATACGGCAACAAGGTGATGAACTACACCAGCATCCCCCTGACGTCGATGACAAGCACATGGAACAACCAGATTCAGGAGAAGATTGCCGACCGCGCCCAGTTGGCCCCCATCGATGCCAACAAGATTTATGAGGACGGCAGCAACTGGTATGACGACGTCACCAACGTCCGTGTGACCAACCCCGGCACCATGACGCCGCGCGTGGCACTGGGCAACGGCTACAACCAGAACATCTCGAGCCGCTACATTGAGGACGGCAGCTACATCCGCCTGAAGAACGTCTCGCTGGGCTACACCTTCCCGAAGAGCATCGTCAGCAAGCTCTACCTGGACAACCTGCGCGTGTACTGCAACCTGCAGAACGTGCTGACGCTGACCAAATATGACGGCTACGACCCCGAGATTGGTGCATCCACCACTGATGCCAACGGCTATGTGTTCGGCCTGGATAACGGCCGTTATCCCTCACCCTTTACCTGCACCTTTGGCCTGAACATTTCATTCTAAACATAATAGGAGACCATTATCATGAAACATAATAAGATAAAAGTATTCTTGACAGCCGCTGTCCTGGGACTGGGTCTGACCTCATGTGAGGACTTCCTCGACCGCCCTACTGAAGACGGATACGTCGCTGGCGGCTACTACAAGACCGACGCAGAATGCATCGCTGCCGTCGACTACCTTTATAACTCGCCCTGGTATGACTTCCAGCGCGCCTTCTTCGGCTTCGACGTCATGGCAGGCAACATCTACCTCTCAGATGGTGGCGACTACACAGGATTCCTGCGCTTCGGCCTGACATCGAACAACCAGCACATCCGCAACATGTCCTACTCGCTGTGGGCCGTCAACGGCCACTCGAACGTGGTGCGCCACTACATTGAAGGCGGCAGCGCATCGGAGGCAGTGAAGAACCAGACCAGGGGCGAGTGTCTGCTGTGGAAGGCCATGGCCTACTTCTACCTGGTGCGCACCTTCGGTGACGTGCCCATCGTGCACGACAACGCTGCCATGATTGAGGCTGGCAACTATAACGACCAGTACAAGGTGCAGAAGGCCGACGTCTACGAGTACATCGTAATGACGCTGGAGAAGGCCATCGAACTGCTGCCCGAGAAGTGCGCCAAGAACCGACTGGACAAGTACTGCGCCAAGGGCCTGCTGGCCAAGGTGTACCTGACAAAGGCCGGCGTGAGCGGAACGCTGAACCAGGACGACCTGCAGAAGGCCGCCGAGCTGGCCAAGGACGTGATGGACAACAGCGGACGCTCGCTGGAGAAGAACTACGCCGACTGCTTCACCCTGGAAGGCAACGACTCGCCCGAGAACATGATTGCCTGGCGCTGGGTGGTCAGCTCGCAGTGGACATCGCAGAACACACTGCAGTCTGACCTCGGCATGACGGGCATGGACGAGTTCGGCGACTGCTGGGGCGAATGGGGCGGACCGTCGGTCGACCTGCAGGAAGCCTTTGGCTTCAACGTCCTCGACGACCCCGCTACACGTCCTGACGTAGACACTCGCCGCAGGGCCACGATGATGACCGTCGGCGACGTCGTCCCCTATCTGTGGCGCGACCACGGCGGCTTCGACTACCTGCGCTTCGAGTTCGACAAGACCTACAACGCCGCTGCATGGGGAGAGCACCGCTCGCCCACAGGCTGCAACATGGTGAAGCACATGTACGGCAACAACGGCGACCACCTGGCAGCACTCGGCACATCAGCCGACCGCATGGCCAGCTCGCTCTGCACACCGATTCTCCGCCTGGCCGACGTCTACCTGGTGCTGGCCGAGGCTAAGGTGCTGATGGGACAGACCACCGATGCCGACGCACTGAAGGCCTTCAACGCCGTGCGCCAGCGCGCCATACCCAACGTGCTTCCTGCCACCAAGCTCACCTTCGACGATGTGTGGAAGGAGCGCCGACTGGAGCTGGCCGGCGAGGGCGTCCGCTGGGATGACTTCGTGCGCCTGTCGTACTACGACACCAAACGTGCCATCAACGAGCTGACAAGCCAGCACCGCAACCAGTACTGGAACCTTGGCCCGATGTTCAAGAACTACTATGAGACCGGCCAGTGGCAGCTGGTGAACCAAGACGCTGACGGCAACGACCAGACGGCCATGTACGATGACCAGACGGCAGCGCCCAATGTCAGCGCTAACAGCTTCACCGTTCCCTTCCCCATGGAGGACCTCACCTTCAACCCACACCTGAAGGAGGATGCCATCCACGTCGATGTACGCGCTACCTACCAGTATTAACCCATCTTATACATTATTATATATTATGAAAAGAGTATTCAACAGTCTCTTCTTGCTTACGGCCCTTGCAGCGCCCATGGCTTTCACAGCCTGCGAGGACGAGCCGGACAAGTATGAGATCAGCGGTGGTACACCTACCATCCATTACATACGCCCCATTGACAAAGCCAGTGCCGACTCACTGTTGACTGGCGCATACATGGACAACGGCATCTGCATCGTCGGTGAGAACCTGCGCAGCATCACCAAGATGCTATTCAACGACCAGGAGGCACAGCTCATACCCAGCCTCATCACTGACAACACGCTGATTGTCACCGTGCCCGGACAGATTCCCGGCGTGGTGTACAACAAGATCTTCATGATTAACAACGCCAACGACACCACCACCTACGACTTCAACGTGCTGGTGCCTGGCCCGAACATCAACAACATGACCAACGAGTGGGCCAAGGCTGGCGAGAAGGCCACCATCTATGGCAACTACTTCGTCGACGACCCGAACACACCGCTCACGCTGACCATCAGCGGCAAGAAGGTGGACATTGAGGACTTCACCATCAGCTCAATGACGTTCACCATACCCGAGGGACTGAGCGAAGGCCCCATTGAAATCTCTACCGTCTACGGTAAGAAGAAGGCCCGCTTCAACTACCACGACACACGCGGCATGCTGTTCAACGACTTCGGCACCTTCGATGCCGGCGACGCCTCAACCGGCCTGACCAACCACGGCTGGCACAACCAGCAGATACTGAGCGACGAGAACTCGCTCGACGGCAGCTACCTGATGCTGGGCGACGTGGACCTGAACGATGGCGCATGGCAGGACGGCGCAGTGTCATTCGAATACTGGCCCGGCGACTGGAACGGCGGCTTTGCCGGAACGGACATCCGTCTGTCTGACCTCGTCAGCTTTGCCAACTTTGAGAACATGGCCCTGAAGTTCGAGGTGAACATCCCGTCGAGCAACCCCTGGACCAACCTGTCCATGCAGTGCATCTTCTCAGGCGATGAGCAGGTGACGCTGCCCACGGCCAACAACACGTTCTTCAATGGCACCGACTACCCGCGCGGCCTCTGGACGCCGTGGAACGCCACCGGCAGCTATGACACCGGCGGCAAGTGGGTCACCGTGACCATTCCCATTGCCAACTTCAAGTACAAGAACGACGGCACCGCCGCCAGCGTACCCCTGGAGGCCAAGAACTTCACCGGCCTGACGCTCTTCATCTGGAGCGGCGTCACCAGCGGCACTACCTGTCATCCCATCATCCGCATCGACAACATCCGTGCGGTGGAGATTTAAGAGTTAAGAGTTAAGAATTATGAGTTATCGCTTCGCGATTACGATTTAAGAATTAAGAAGTATGAAAGCATATCGCAAAATATCAGTATTGGCCATGGCGGCACTCGTTACCGCCACTGGGTTCACCAGCTGTAGCGAGGATGACCTCGACACCAACCAGTATGGCAAGAGCGGCGTGAACATCCTGGCCTTTGGCCCGATGCCGGTGACGCGCGGCGCCACCATCCGCCTGACGGGCACACAACTGAACAACGTCAAGGAGGTGCTCTTCCCTGAGGGCAACCAGAAGCTCACCCCGGCAACGACGTTCATTAAGGCTGACTTCAATGTGAAGAACTCGCAGGAAATGGAGGTCACCATTCCTGACCAGAGCGTCCCCGGCAAGCTCTGCCTGGTGACCAATGGCGGCGACACCATCAAGTCAGCATCGAACATCACCTTCGCTGAGGAGATTAAGGTCTCGTCGTTCACTCCTGCTTCCGCCCACCCCGGCGACATCGTCACCATCAAGGGTGAGTATGTATGGAACATCGGACAGGTGGTGTTCTTCGACCATGTGGCCGTCGATGCCGCCGACTTCCTGAAGAACACCCGTAACGAGATTCAGGTGCGCGTCCCGGCCGAAGCCAAGACCGGCGAGCTGGCCTACAACGATGGTTCCGAGGGTGCTGAGAACGAAAGCGTTGGCGAGCTCAGCGTCGACTTCATCAAGATTACCAGTGTCTCGAACAATACGCCTGACTATGGCAACACCATCACCATCTATGGTGAGAACTTCGACCTGGTCACTGCCCTTGAGTTCCCCGCCGTTGGCGAGGTGGACTACACCGTGGCTGGCGACGGCAAGTCGCTGCAGGTCACCGTTCCCATGACCACCGTCTCGGGCACCGTCACACTCTTCTCGGCTTCTGGCATCACCGCCACGACCGACATCACCGTGCCCATGGCCTCCTTCGAGAGCGTCACTCCCAACAAGGATGTCAAGGCTGGCATGACCCTCACCATCACCGGTCAGCACCTCGACCGCATCGTTGAGATGACGGTGCCCGGCCTGGAGAACCCGATGAAGAAGGGTGAGTTCAACCAGTCAGAGACTGAAATCAGTTTCGTCGTGCCTGAGGAGATGACCGATGGTAAGATTAAGATGAAGCAGCACGACAACCACATCATCGAGACCAGTGCCGTCATGATGTACAGCGAGTCGCCCGAGCAGGCCATCTGGGTCGGCGAGTTCGTATGCTCAGGCTGGAACGGCAACGAAGATCTGGCATGGGGTCGCTTCGACTGGACAACCATCGCTGCCAACACCGTGGTGAAGTTCTACTACAAGAAGAACAATCCTGGCAACTGGGGCTGCATCAGCCTGCGTCATGGTCAGGACTGGGGCAACCTGCCCGCTCCGATTCCCGGTCAGTACGACCTCGACGAGGATGAAGGCATCCTGTCAGTCACCTTCCCGCAGAACGTGCTTGACGACATCGTCGCCAATGGCGGTCTGATCATCACCGGCGACAACTACACGCTGACGAAGATTACCATTCCCGCACCTGTCACGGAAGTGACCATCTGGCAAGGCAGCGAAGACCTCAGCGACGGCCGTCAGCCCTATATCGGCTCTGATGGTGGTGCTGAATTTGCCAACAACGATGTGAAGGCTGGACAGACTGTCAAGTTCTACATCACAGTGCCTGAAGGATGGTGGTTCCAGGTGTTTGAAGGTCACTGGGGACCGATGTACGCTGAATGGAAGGGCGAGAACGCTGAGGATGCTGCCCAGGTGGCTGCTGAAGGCTGCGTCAAGCTGAAGCTCACACAAGAGATGATTGATGCTGCCTTAAAGCAAGGCTGGTGGGGTGGCATCTTCGTAGTCCAGGGCAACGTCACGCTGACCAAGGTAACCGTAGCCAACTAATAACCGTTACCCAATCTACCCATAGGCAAGGGGCTGTGCCAGAAACGGCACAGCCCTTTTTGCATAAGAAATGACCCAAAATTATCTTGGTATGATTATTTTGAAACGAATGAGAATAATGAGAATAATTCTGGCCACGAATGAGAATAAATATTATTTCAATTCGTGAACTTATTATTCCAATTCGTTTCCATATACTAAGCGCGAATCGTACCAACTTATTATTTATGCTTACTAAAGATCAATCCTACCTGGGAACAAGTAGCAAAGGTTGCCATAAACCCTAAATAATGTTCACCACTTGGTGTAACACAAACTTGTGAATATCGGTTTTTCTTCGTATCTTTGCCGAAAGCCATACGCAGCGTGTGGCAGCACCACCAGGGGCTCTTCATCGCCGACCCATTGTTCCTGCTGTGGTTCAGAAAAAACATGATTTAGGCAGCCAGGCATCAAAAACGCACACTTTTATTTGGGTAATTCAACAAAAAGGAGTACCTTTGCCGCACTATTTGACTAACAAACCTGAAAACAACAAATCAATCAAGATGAAAACACTGAAAACACTGCTTGCCATGGCCCTGCTGGCTGTTGGCTGCATGTCAATACTGACAGCCTGCGGTGACGACGACAACGATGAACCCGAGGCTCCGAAGGTCAGCATCAGCCTGCGCTCGTGCAGCATCACTGAGGGCATGGAGTATCAAGCCAGTACCTTGACGGAGGTCACCCTCTCGTATAACACCGTGGTGGCTGTCAGCCCCAAGGCCAACATCACGCTCAATGGCACGAAGTGTTCGGCGGCATCAAGCGCCACCACGGCCATGAACGTCATCGTCACGCTGCCCACCCTGGAGGCTGGCACCAGCTATACGCTCGACATCCCCGCCGGCAGCATCGTCGGCAAGGACGACGCCACGGCATCGGCACCGGCCTATCAGGTGAAGTTCACCACCAAGGCGAAGCCCGCCACGGGCGACATCCCCACAGCGCCTGTCACCGCCTCAGCGCCTCAGGCCAAGGCTCTCTACCAGCTCCTGCTCAACTACTACGGCGAGAAGGTGGTGTCGAGCGTCATGGCCAACGTCAACTGGAACAACGACTGTGCCGAGAAGGTGTACAAGCTCACCGGCAAGTACCCGGCCATGAACTGCTATGACTTCATCCACATCTGTTTCTCGCCCGCCAACTGGATTGACTACACCAACATCAAGCCTGTCACCGACTGGGTGAAGGCCGGTGGACTGGTGCAGCTGATGTGGCACTTCAACGTGCCCAAGAAAGAAGGGTCTACGGATGTGACATGCACGCCGAGCGAGACGACGTTCAAGACGGCTAACGTGTTCGTCGACGGCACATGGGAGCACAAGTGGTTCTATGAGCAGATGGATAAGGTGACTACAACCATCCTGCAACTGCAGCAGGCCGGCATCGCTGCCACCTGGCGCCCCTTCCACGAGGCTGCCGGCAACGCCACCGCCAAGCAGCAGGCCGCATGGACCAAGTCGTGGTTCTGGTGGGGCTACGACGGGGCAGAGACCTACAAGAAGCTGTGGCGCACCATGTTCGACTACTTCAAGCAGAAGGGCATCAACAACCTCATCTGGGTGTGGACCACACAGAACTACAACGGCAACAGTCAACAGTATAACCAGGACACCGACTGGTATCCCGGTACGGAGTATGTCGACATCGTGGCACGCGACCTCTATGGTTACAGCGCCGCCCAGAACGCACAGGAGTTCAACGAGATTCAGGCTGCCTACCCCAACAAGATGGTGGCGCTGGGTGAGTGTGGCTACGGCGACAACGGCGGTGCCCGCACCGAGCAGGCCTTCATCGGCGACTGCTTCACCCAGGGTGCCGCGTGGAGCCACTTCATGGTGTGGTACCAGGGTGGTCAGGGCAGCACTGACACCATGTGCAGCGATGACTGGTGGCGCAACGTCATGAAGAGCGACTACGTCATCACCCGCGATGAGCTGCCAACACACGAATAGCCTCACCGGGAGTGTTGAGTGTTTAGTGTTGAGAGACTTTAGAATAGATTGCACGCCCAGATGAGAAATGAGAAATGAAACGGAAAAGGTATTCTCTCACTTCTAAATGACGAGAATGTGAAACATACGCAAACTTGAATTATTTAATTATAAAACCATAAAAGACAAATGAAGAAACTATTTCTACTCGGCTTGCTGGCCGTCGCCTTACCTCTGCTGACGGCCTGCGGCGACGATGACGACAACGACGCGCCCACCCCGTCAGTGACTGTCAGCATCCGTTCCTGCTCCATCAACAACGGAGCAGAGTATAAAGCCTCAGAGCTGACCAAGGTCACCATCAGCTACAACACAGTGGTGGCCATCAGCCCATCGGCCAACATCACCCTGAACGGCACGAAGTGCACGGCAGCACCGGGCGCCACGACAGCGATGGACGTGGACATCACCCTGCCCACGCTGGAGGAGGGCACAGCCTACACGCTGACCGTCCCCGAAGGTGCCATCGTAGCCAAGAGCGATGCCAATGCCAAGGCCCCTGCCTACACCGTCGCCTTCACCACGAAGGCCGCCGCCCCGTACGTCGACAACAACGACGCTATTGCGCTGACCAAGCGCTTAGGATGGGGCTGGAACCTGGGCAACCACTTCGACACCAGCAGCGGCGAGGACGGCAAGCACCCGCAGTGGGGCTATTGGGACAACGCCAAGCCCACGCAGGCACTCTACGACAACCTGAAGAAGGCCGGTGCCAGCACCGTCCGCATCGGCGTCACATGGGGCAACTACCAGTCGGGCGACAACTGGACCATCGAGGCTGCTTACATGAATGAGGTGAGGCAAAACGTGGAGATGGCTGAGAAGGCTGGCCTGAACGCCATCCTGAACCTCCACCACGATGAATACTGGCTCACCATCAAGGAGGCCGCTGGCAATAACATCGTCAACGAAGGCATCAAGACACGCATCCAGAAGACTTGGCAGCAGATAGCCGAAGCCTTTAAGGACAAGGGTGACTTCCTGTTCTTTGAGACGTTCAACGAGATTCAGGACGGCCAGTGGGGCTGGGGTGCCAACCGCACCGACGGCGGCAAGCAGTATAACACCCTGAACGAATGGAACCAGACGGCTGTCGACGCCATCCGCGCCACGGGCGGCAACAACGCCACACGCTGGATTGGCGTGCCCGGCTATGCCTCCAGTCCTACCTTCGTCATCGACAACGCCTTCAAGCTGCCCAGCGACCCCGCCAACCACATCATGGTCAGCGTCCACTTCTACGACCCCAGCTCGTTCACCCTCACACCGGTGAAGGACGGGAAGACCGAATGGGGCCACACCGCCGCCAAAGGCAAGTATGCTGAAGGCAGCAATGAGGACCACGTCACCACCACCTTCCAAAAACTGCACGAGAAATTCATCGCCAACAACATCCCCGTCTATATCGGCGAGTATGGCTGCGTGATGCACACCACTGACCGCTCCAACCTCTTCCGCAACTATTATCTGGAGTATGTCTGCCGCGCCGCCCATGAATATGGCATGCCTGTCTGCATCTGGGACAACAACGTCACTGGCGGTGGCGACGAGCACCACGGCTACTTCAACCACAACGACGGCTCCTACTTGAACAACGCCCAGCAGCTGGTGCAGACCATGATCAAGGCCACCACCGACGACAGCAGCACCTATACGCTGGAGTCCATTTACAATAAGGCACCGTAAAAAAACAAAAAACTCTCCCCCACCCCCGAAACTTTCGGGGGTGGGGGTTTAGGGTTTGGTGGTGAGGCTTCTTTTTTTCCCACCAATTGTTAAAAGTAAACAAAAGAGCTTAACAGGTAACGGGTCATCGGCTTTTTCTTTGTACCTTTGCACGGCAAATCTGAGGCACGGCACAACGCCGTGCCATATACATTACCTAAATAACGAAATGAAGAGAAAGCTTTTTGCGGGCGCACTGGCCGTGATGCTCGCTGCACCTATGGCAGCACAGACCACCACTGAGAACAACGACAAGCTGGTGGACGAGCTCTTTTCCTACAGCGGAGAAGACGAAGAAATTGACAACTACGACTTCCTGTATACCGGCGACGGCGAGTCACGGAACTACGACGAGCTGATGACCGAGAACATCCTCAACGAGGCTGTCTCGCACATCGGCAAGCGTTACGTATATGGCAGCAAGGGTCCCAAGACGTTTGACTGCTCAGGCTTTACCAGCTATGTCTACAAGCACCAGAACAATGTCTGGATAGGCGCCTCGTCGCGTGAGCAGTACGCCATCAACACGCCCATCAAACGCAGCGAGATGCGGGCCGGCGACCTGGTGTTCTTCACCTCGCCACACTCAGGTCGCAACGTAGGCCATGTGGGCATCATCGTCAGCGTTGACCCCAAGAACGACACCTTTATGTTCATCCATGCCAGCACCAAGGACGGCGTGAAAATCAGCAAGAGCACCGAAGGCTACTACCAGCGCCGCTACATCGGCGTACGCCGCGTGAAATAGCTATTGAGGCGTGAGCAACAACATTTCGAGAAGTAACCGGTTCGCCGGTTACTTCTCTTTTTCTGATTTGGGTTTAACGTATGACTGTCTTTTTCCCGTTCACGATATACACACCTTTCCTTAGGGGTGTGAGGAGAGAGGTATGAGGTGAGAACATACGGCGGCCTTGCAGGTCGTAGACATGATCATCCAGGTTCGGTTTTCCGTTTTCAGGTTCACAGATGGCTGTTATCTCTTCGCTGGCATTGATGATTGTCCAGCCTTCGGGGACGCCATCATACTCTCTGGTCCAGGCGTCCATATCGTCGGCCTTCACGAAAGTACCAGTTGGTGACACGTTGCCGAGGAAGTAGTTGGTGCAGCTTGTGGAAGAGATGTCGGTGGCCAGGCATTTCACGTATGTCAGGTTCTTGCAGCCGCTGAACATCCAGTAATAGCAGTCAGGAGCCAGAACGGGCGCAAGCAGATCAGGTGCTTTGGTCAGGCTGGTGCAGTCTCTGAACATGTTGCCGTAGCAATCGTATGTCAGCGTCATGGCTGGCAAGGCAGGAGCCTCTGTCAGGGCAGTACATCCGTAGAACATGGCGTAATAGCACTCGTCGGCCAATGTGGTGGCTGGCAGGGCAGGAGCCTCTGTCAAGTCTTTGCAGCCATTGAACATGTAGTAATAGCATCCGTCTGTCAGCGTCATGGCGGGCAGCTGGGGTGCGCGCGTCAGGCCTGTTCCCATGAACATCTTATAATAGCAGTTCTTGCTGAGCGTGGTAGCCGGTAGCACAATGTCTTTCGTTGGATGGTTCTTGATGTGTGGGTTGCCGTCCCATCCTTTGCTGAACAGCTCCTGCAGCACGCCGTTGGGGCATCCCGTTAGGTCGGTTAGCTCGGAGAAAGTCCTTGATATGAGGCTCAAGGCATTGCCATAGACGTATACGTCTTTCGAAGCGGTAATGCAATAATTGTCGCTGAAGGCGGTGTTGAAGTTTCTTACAGATAGCACACATCCCTTAGGCAATGTCTGCTTGTAAGGTGTGGTGGCAGAAAACGTGCTCGTCGACGAGCCGCTAGTCAATTCCATCCGGAGGACAGACCCCTCCTGCTTGCTGGTGATGGTTATCTCTGTGTTGTCCTCCACGGCCTCGAAGCTCAGCGGCGTAGTGTTCATGTTCTCCTCCTGTGCCCTTGTTCCAGTGGCGAGGGCGACGAAGGCGATGATGGAAAGTAGAAGCTTTTTCATTGCAAAAATGTATTAAGTGGTTTGAATGTTGCCTCAAAATTACGAAAAACAATTGGATGGTGATGCATCCTACTGTCTCTTTTTTGAAGATTTTGATGAACTACCCTGTTTTTTGGACGAACTTGAGTATAAATATACCAGGCTTGTGCTTATATGTTAAAAGTAGACAAAAGATACTAACTCGCAACTCCTTTCTCCTGATTATTTCATACCTTTGCACCATGACACATAAAAGAACCGACATACTATTGTCATTTATCATTTATCATTTAGTCCGAAGGTCGAAGTTCGCCCTTTTTTCATTTGTCATTTTTCTTTTATCATTGAGCAGCGCAGCTGCACAGTCTGACACGCTGACCATTGCGATGGTTGGCGATGTGATGATGGGTACGACATACCCCAGCCAGATGATTCCCGACAACGAGGGCAAGGACCTGTTCAAGGACGCCGGCGCCATCCTGCGCGGCGCTGACCTCACCGTGGGCAACCTCGAGGGCACGCTGTGCGACGGCGGACGCAGTACGAAGGGCACTGGCCCGAACAGCTACTCCTTCCGCACGCCGACCAGCTTCGCACCAAGGCTGAAGGAGGTGGGCTTCGACTATATGAGCATGGCCAACAACCACGCCAACGACTTCGGACAGGAGGGCATCGAGAGCACCGAGCGCTGCCTGAAGGAGCAGGGCATCCTGTTCAGCGGCATCGAGGGTCGCATAGAGAGCACAGTGATAGAGCGTGGCGGCAAGAAGATTGGGCTGTGCGCCTTCGGTCACAACAGCTACACCCTGAAGCACACCGACCTAACGGTGGTGGGACGCATCGTTGACAAGCTGGTGAAGGACTGCGACCTGGTGGTGGTGTCGTTCCACGGTGGTGCCGAGGGACGCACGCAGAGCCATCTGCCACAGGGCAGCGAGACCTTCCTGGGCGAGAACCGCGGTTCTTTGCGACAGCTGGCACACTTCTGCATCG
>JAEEGL014013178.1_pt1 | contig 13189 bp, 6 predicted proteins | sample 9134231 | NCBI WGS metagenome assembly JAEEGL01 (sample SAMN16246548, study PRJNA631951) | gut metagenome | biome: gut microbiome; feature: rumen; material: fiber-attached | host: Bos | place: Iran: Karaj | collected 2018-10
ATCTTACTGGAAGAAATCATGGAGAGTTCTTCCTTCTGATCAAACGATTTGAAATTTTCAATGGAGATTTTGACCAACATAATCCCACGCTCCTTTCAAGGCCTTGCCCCCATTATATTGGCGGTCGAGAGAAAAAGCAACAATCGCTTTCTTATTTGGTGATTTTTTCTCTAAATAAGAAAGTAAAACAACGTTTTGTTATCGAAAGGATTCAGAATAATCTTAACGCCCGACTCTTACACGGGGTTTTCCCGAGCGGGCGTCTTTCTGGGACGTTATCTGTCCTAACTGGCGATAAGAAATGAATTTTGCGTAAAACAGATATGGAAAGTCGGATTTTTCTGAGTATGCTATAAGGTAGATACGCGACGACGCGAGACGAAAGAAAAACGTTACGCTACGTACATTCGGAGACGGAACGAAGTGGAAATCGACAATTCGGCGAAAGCGGCTCAATTTACGCCCGGTTCCCTCGTTTCCGCGCGAGGGCGAGAATGGGTCGTTCGCTCGATATATCGACGGTAATAGGCGATATGTCGGCGGAAACTTTCAGAGATTTTTGGAAGGCGATTCCGTTAAGAAAAGGTTGGTATTTCGGGCGTTCTGAAAGTATAATCGACTGTCGACGCCGCGTTCGAGATACGTTCGACTGGACGCGTTCGTTTCATTGTCGGAACGACGCGGCGCTTTAACGGTTTTACGCGACGTTATTGCGTCGCCCTTTTAGGAGACGACGGAACATGCAGGAGAAAAACGCCGCGAGACTTCGGGAACAGAGTCCGTATAGCGCGGCGACGACGCGGGAACAGTTTCTGTTCCATGAGACGCGGATCACGGCGAAGCTCGTTCACGAAGGGTTGACGCGCGCGGAGGTCGTCGATCGAATCGCGAAGGAGAACCTTTTCCAGTTTCCGACCGAACGTTCTTTGAGAGTTATCGCGTCCGCCTGTCTGCGAAGATTGGACGCGCTCGAGAATCCGTCGCTCGTCGACGCGATTGCGACGGAACGCGCCGACGTCGCGAAGCAGATATGCCTCTTCGCGATGATGCGGCAGTATCGGATTGTTTGGGATTTCATGCTGACCGTCGTCGGCGCCAAGTATCGGACGCTCGACTATTCCTTCGGCAAGATCGATTTGAACGTCTTTTTCGCTCGGCTCCAAAGTCAAGACGACTGGGTTGCGACGTGGAGCGATTCGACCGTTACGAAAGTCAAACAGGTTCTCGTAAAGACGCTCGTCGAGAACGGATACCTCGACGGAACGCGCGCGGGACGACTCAACCCCGTTTTGATCGCGCCCGTTTTAGAGACGGCGCTCCGAAACGCAGGGATGGAACTTGCGCTTCCGGCTTTTAACTGCATGATTTGAAGGGACGGCAATGGAAGATAAAGGATTAAACGAGCGTCTCGACGAGCTTAAAGCGCTGATCCAAGACGGCGATTTCCTCGAAGGAAAAGGTCTGAGCAACGAGGTCAATATCCGAATTTTCTGCTATAAGCCCGAGGACGAAATGATCGTTCGCGACTTCGTCAAAAGGCTTGACGAGAAGCGGAACGCGCTGAAATGTCGTCCGATAATCTTCGACCTCTTTCAGATATTTCTCCAGATTTGCGAAGACAGGCGAATCCTCGACCGAATCGCGCCCCTTGAGGAACGCAAGGGCGCGAATTTCGTTCTGGAACAGACGAAGCGCGTCGCGAGTCCCGCCGATTTCGTGAAGAAGATGCGATACGAACCGCGTCAACCGAACGACGCGATTATCGTCGTCGGCGTCGGCGAAGCGTTTCCCTTCATTCGCGTCCACGCGCTCCTCGAAGCGATGCAGCCCGTCTTTTCCGACGTCCCGATCGTCGTCCTTTATCCCGGCGTTTACGACGGACGCTCTTTGAAACTCTTCGACAAACTAACCCCGAACTCATATTACCGCGCGTTCAACACGCTATAAGAAAGGCGCGACGAGATGAAAATTCAATCGATGTTCAAGAAAGACGTCAACCGTAAAATCAACGGGGTCGTCAAGGTCGATCAGGATCAGGACGACGTCGTCGCGCAGGAACTGGACGAGTACGTCGTTACGAAGGAAATCAAAAAATGTTTCGAATCCTTTTTCGACGCCTACGCCCGATCCTTCGACGAACCCGTCGACGAGGTCGGCGTTTGGATTAAAGGGTTCTTTGGGAGCGGCAAGTCGCACTTTCTGAAGATTCTTTCTTATCTTTTGGAAAATAAAGTAGTTAATGACGTTAAGACGGTCGACCGTTTTCGCGAGAAGTTCGGCGATCCCGCGGGCTTTATGACGATCGAGAAAGCGACTCGTGGCAAGACGGACGCGATTCTCTTCAACATCGACGCGCAAAACCCCGACAGTAAAGGGGACGCGGAGATTCTGCGCGTCTTCGCGAAAGTGTTCTATAAAAGACTCGGGTATTACGGAGAGAACCTGAAGGTCGTTCGGCTCGAGAAATTTCTCGCAAAGCGTGGGAAGACGGAAGAGTTTAAACGCGCCTTTGAGAGTCGCGTCGGCGAGCCGTGGGAAGATTCGCGCGATTCTTTTGAGTTTTGCGCCGACAACGTCGTCGCCGCGATGGTCGAGTCTCTGGGAATGAGCGAACAGGCGGCGCAGAAATGGATCGACGGCTCTGGGAACGAGGATTTTTCAATCGACCAGTTTGTCGCGGAGGTCAAAGAATATGTCTTCTCCCAGCCGGAGGATTATCGGCTGCTCTTTATGATCGACGAAGTCGGGCAGTTCGTCGGGGAGAACGTCAGACTGCTCTTGAACTTGCAGACGATGGTTGAAGAGATCGGCTCGAAATGCGGAGGTCGAGTTTGGGTCGTTTGTACGGGGCAAGAGGCGGTCGACGAACTGATTAAGGCGCGCGAGAACGAGTTTTCGCGGATTCAAGCGCGTTTTAAGACGCAGTTGTCGCTGACGTCCTCGTCTGCGAACGAGGTGATTCAGAAGCGAATCCTCGAGAAGACGGACGACGCGAAGGGCGCGCTTGAGAAGGTCTACGACGCGAACGAATCGGATATGCGAAACCTGCTGTCCTTTCAAAATGCAGTTAAGGATATCAAGGGATTTCGAAGCGCGACGGAGTTCGTCGAATCGTTCCCGTTCGTTCCGTATCAGTTCCTCTTAATGCAGAGGATTTTCCCGGAGATTCGGAAACACGGCGCGATCGGCAAACATCTTTCGGGGGGCGAGCGTTCAATGCTTTCGGCGTTCCAAGAAGCGGCGCAGAAGCTCGAAGAGAAAGACGAGAAGGCGCTGGCGCCCTTTTATCTCTTCTACGATTCCGTTCACAGTTTTCTCGACACGTCGATTCGGAACGTGATCGAACGCTGCGCGAACGCCGCAGAGCGAGGCGAAGGACTTGAACCGGACGACCTCGACGTTCTCAAGCTCCTCTATCTCATCCGCTATGTGGACGACTTTCCCGCCGACGTCGAGAATATCGCGATTCTCATGGCGGACGAGATTCAGATGGACAAGATCGCCAAGCGCAAAAAGATTCAAGCGTCCCTCTATCGTCTCGTTAGGGAGAATTACGTCGGTCGTTCCGGGGAGACGTACAGTTTCCTGACCGACGAAGAACAGCGCGTGCAGGACGATATCAAACACACGCAGGTCGACGCCCCCGAAGTCGCCGCGGAGATCACGAAGAGAATTTACAACGACGTCTTTACGGCGACGAAGTTCCGTTTTGGAATGAGCAACTTTCCCTTTGTCCGGGCGGCGGACGAGCAAGAGTTCAGCAAGCCTTCGGGCGCGGTTCTGACACTCCGATTTTTAACAGAGGCGTCGGATCAGCGCCGCAAGGAGGTCGTTGCGGCGCAGAAGTTGTCGCAAGGGGGCGTCGTTCTCGTCACGCTCGCCGACGACGGGGAGAATCGCTATTTCACGCTTCTCGAAAAAGCGCTGAAGATTGAAAAGTACGCGAAGAAGCAGAATATGCCGCAACTTCCGGAGTCGACGAGAAGGATTGTAGAATCTTGGCGTCACAAGGGGGAAGAATGCGTCAACGAGGCGATCGAAGCGCTGAAAAAGGCGATCGCCGAGGGCGTGTTCTGGGTCGAAGGGGAACGCGTCGAGATCAAGGAGACGGATCCGACGAAGAAAATCGAAAGAGCGCTGGAACGTCTCGCGTCGAACGTCTTTTATCACAACAATCTCGTCGAAAAATTCGCCGAGTCGGACGACGACGTCTATAAAATCTTGCGCGGCGACGAGAGTTATATCGAGGGATTGGAACCGAACCGCGAAGCGGTCGCCGAGGTCGAAAAATATCTCGAAAAGCGGGAGAGCAAGAATCAAACGACGACGCTTTCCGACGTGCAGACCGCGTTTCAGAAGAACCCTTACGGATGGCGCGAAATCGACGTCGCGGCGTTAATCGCGAGGCTGATTCGAGATCAGCGGGTCGTGATTAAACGCGGGGGCGAGACGATTCAACCTGACGAAAAGAATTTTGTCGACAAGCTCCGCAAGAAGAGCGAGACGGACAAGACGACGATTTCAATTCGGCGCGCGGTCCCGCTGGCGGACGTTCGAGAAGCGCGCGCGATCCTCCGCGACTTCTTTGATGAACAGAACATACCTTCGGACGAAGACGGGCTGGTTCGCCATATCGGGGATAAATTCGAGGACGAGTCGGCGAAATGCGAGAATCTTCTCGCGCGATACCAAGGAGGCGAGCATCCCGGTCGGGCGGAGGTCGTCAAGGCAATCCAGTTGATCAAAGAAATTCTCACGCAGAAGAAGGACGCCGCCGCGCTGATTCGTCGGATTGTCGACCGAAAAGCGGCGCTGACCGAGACGCGCGAGGATTTGCAAGACGTCGAGGATTTTTTCAAGACGAGAGTCAAGATTTTCGACGAAGGGGTGAAGTTCGCGCGGGATTTGCGCGACGACGCCGATTTCTTTAACGCCGTCCCCGACGCAAAGCGCGCGTTCGAGGAGATTCGCGTTATTACGACGGTTCCCGACGGGAAGAAGTACGAATACCGTCGCATCCCAGAGCTTAACGCGCTGATGGCGACCGTTAAAACCGCCCACGCCGAAATGCTGACGAAGCGTCGAGGAGAACTTCTCGGAATCGTCGGCGATTGCGAGGAGGCGATTCAAAAGGCGTCGGGAGGGCGCGCCGAAACGCAGGAAATCGCGGGCGAAGCGTCGCGATTTTTCGACGACGCGAGAGAGAAGATCGCGACCTTGCCCACGCTCACGCGGCTAAATTCCCTCGAAAAGCAGCTCTGGCAGAATAAAGACGCGTTCCTCGAACGCGTCGAACGCGCCTTGAACCCTCCCGTCGCGCCGCCGAAGAAAGACGACGTCCCGGCGAAAAAAGCCGTCGCGACCGTCTACCGTCAGAACGTTTTCCCCGCGAAGACCCTGACGACGGAGCAGGAGATCGACGCGTACGTCGAAACGGTTCGCAAGGAACTAAAGAAGGCGCTAAAGGACAAGGGCGCGTTTAAACTAAACTGACGCCCCAGCGGAAGGCGTCGGGCGTTGGAGTCTGAATATAAAGGGAACGGGTCGCGATGGATAATAAGAACGCGATTGAAAAGTTTGCGAAATGGGCGAGGCGGGATCTGATCGAGCGAGTCGCGCTCAAGGCGGCGATCTACGGCGTGACGGCGGAGAATCCCGGCGACCCGAACGCGGATTACGCCGGAGAACGACTTTTTACAAACCGCGAGAAGGAACTGCGGAAGAAGCTGATTCAGGCGGTCAAAGACAAAGGGTTCGACCGCGTCGTCGAGAACGCCGCGTACGCGTGGTTCAACCGCTTCACGGCGCTCCGCTTCATGGAGGTCAACGGCTATCTCGACGTCCGCGTCTTTACGAACGCCGAGGGCAAATTCAAACCGCAGATTCTCGACGAAACGTTTCGACTCGACCTTGACGGGCTCGACCCCGACGAACTTGACCGACTCTCCGCGCCCGACAAGCGCGAGGAACTTTACCAGTATCTGCTGCTCCGACAGTGCGACGATCTCGGCAGGATTCTTCCCGGCGTCTTCGAGAAAATCGACGACTATCTCGAACTCCTGATCCCCGACTACCTAATCCGCGAGGGGAGCGTCGTCGAGAGAATGGTTTCGGAAATCCCCGAAGACGACTGGCACGATCAGGTTCAGATCGTCGGGTGGCTCTACCAGTATTATATTTCTGAAAAGCACGAAGAAGTCGTCGATCCACTTCACGGCAAGATCGTTCGCAAAGAGGAAATCCCCGCCGCCACGCAACTTTTCACAACGGATTGGGTAGTTCGTTATTTGTTGGACAACTCTTTGGGTAGATACTGGCTAGAAAGGAATCCCAACAGCCGCCTTGCCGATAGCTTAGCTTTTTTAGCAAAGCCGAAGAACGGCGAGATAAAAAGGATTGACGAGGCAATCAGACCTCAAGATTTAACGGTTCTCGATCCTTGCGTCGGGTCTGGTCATTTCCTCGTTTACGCTTTTGATTTACTGCTTAAAATCTATCTTGAGTACGGTTATTCAGAGAGCGAAGCCGCCGTAGAAATCGTTAAGAACAACCTCTACGGGCTTGATATTGACAATCGCGCCGTTCAACTGGCATATTTCGCGGTAATGATGAAGGCTCGTCGCCATGACAAAAGGTTCTTTTCTCGCGGACTTCAGCCCCATATTTTTGCGATTGTTGAAAGCAACAAGATAGACGAAGCGCTTGTGAACTATTTCACTGGGAAAGACTTAGCGCTCAAGGCTGACGTCGGCGTTCTTCTACGCGCCTTTGAGGACGCTGAGGAATACGGCGCGATTATTCAGACGCCAGACGTCAATTTTGCGAGGATAAGGGAACGATTCGCGGAATTAAGCAATGAATCTACTTTTTACGATTTGCTTCTACGCAACGAGTTTCAGCCTTTGGTTGACGTCGCAGAGGCGATGAGTCGAAAATACGCAGTCGTTGCGACGAATCCTCCTTATCTCAATAAGTTCGACGACAAATTAAAAGCCTATATCAATAAGCATTACGCCGACTATAAAGGCGATCTATTTAGCGTTTTCATTTATCGCAATTTTGATTTTTGTAAAGCGGGCGGATACTCCTCCTTTATGACGCCATTCGTTTGGATGTTTATCCAGACCTACGAGAAATTACGGCGATATATCCTAGAGAATAAACATATTGTCTCGCTAATCCTAATGGAATACTCCGCCTACGAAGAGGCGACCGTTCCCATTTGCGCCTTTGTCCTTCAAAACAGCGCCGACGATTCAGATTCCCTCTGTTTCAGATTGTCCGACTTCAAAGGTGGAATGGAAGTTCAAAAGGAAAAGGTTCTGGAGGCGATCAAAAACCCTGACTGCGGGTTCTTTTATGAAACTCAGCAGGATAATTTCTCGAAAATTCCGGGAAGTCCCTTAGGCTTTTGGGCTACCGAGAAAGTTTTATCTGCGTATTCGTCTTTTGCTCTCCGTAAGTATGTGGATTGCAGATCAGGTATTATGACAGGTTGTGACGAATATATTAAATTCTGGTTTGAACCAAATCAAGTTTCAATAAGGTATGACTGTTCGTCCTATCAGGATATGAAGGAATTTACATGGTTCCCTTTAAATAGTGGCGGCGGTTTTAGGAAATGGTATGGTAATAATATAAAAGTTGTTAATCTTAAAAACGATGGTACTGCAATAAAGGCTAACGTCAAAAACTATCGACTGCGTGATCCTAAATATTATTTCAAAAGAGGAATCACATGGGGACGAATCACTTCTTCACAAGTTGCATTTAGAGAAGTCGTTGACGGAAGTTTATTTGGCGATGCTGGACCAGTTGGATTTGTCGAGGATCTTCGCCATTACTTTTTAGGTTTTTTGAACAGCAAAGTTATCAAAAAGTTGTTACAAATTGCAAACCCGACATTAAATTTCCAAGTCCACGACATAATGGATTTGCCGATAATTATCGAAGAATCTAAAACATATGATGTTGAAAAGATAACATCAGATAGTATCCGTTTGTCCAAATCCGACTGGGACTCCTTCGAAACCTCGTGGGATTTCTCAGAACATCCGTTCATCACGCACTCACGCGACGTCGCGGAAGAGAACGAGGGCGACGGGAAGCTGATCGAAGCGGCGTTCGAGCGTTGGCGCGACGCGGCGGAAGAACGGTTCCGGAAGCTGCGGGAGAACGAGGAGGAATTGAATCGAATCTTCATCGAGATTTACGGGCTTCAGGATGAACTGACGCCAGAGGTTGAGGAGAAGGACGTCACGGTTCGCCGGGCGGATTTAGGGCGGGACGTCAGGAGCTTTATCTCTTACGCGGTCGGCTGTATGTTCGGGCGGTATTCGCTCGACGCTCCGGGGCTGGCGTTCGCCGGGGGCGCGTGGGACGAGACGAAGTATCGGCGCTTCAAGCCGGACCCGGACAATATTATCCCGATCTTCGACGACGAGTATTCGGACGACGATATCGTCGCGCGCTTCGCAGAGTTTGTTAAGGTCGCGTTCGGCGCGGGGACGCTCGAGGCAAATTTGAAATTCGTCGCGGACGCGCTCGGGGGCAAGGGCTCGGCGCGCGACGTTCTGCGGAGCTATTTTATCGACGAGTTCTACGCGGATCACTTGAAAATCTATCAGAAAAGCCCGATCTACTGGCTCTTCGACAGCGGCAAGAAGAACGGGTTCAAATGCTTGATCTATCTGCACCGCTACGCGCCCGACCTCCTCTCGCGCATCCGCTCCGATTACGTCCACGAGTTGCAGTCCCGATATTGGACGGCGATCGACGAACGTCAGAAACAGCTCGACGCGCTCGGCGAGAAAGGGGCGGCCTCGGAACGCGTCAAGCTCAAGAAAATCCTCGAGAAGCTCCGCGCTCAGTCCGAAGAACTCCGCGTCTTCGAAGAAAACGTCCATCATCTCGCCGACCGCCGAATCGAACTCGACCTCGACGACGGCGTGAAACATAACTACGAACTCTTCAAAGACGCGCTGGCAAAGATTAAATAGTTGCGACGAGTAAGGAACATAACGATGGACAAGCCTTTAAGAGAATCTTTGACGGTTGAGTTTAAGAGCGACCGAGGTCCTCTGCCTTGGGGCGATCTATATAAGGAAGTCGTCGCGATGGCCAACACGGACGGCGGCGTTATATGCTTGGGGGTCGAGGACGACGGACGTGTTTCCGGTCTCGACAGTCAGCACGAAAACACGACGGAAGTCGCCGCCAAAATCCAAGAGCATACCGTTCCGTCCCAATATCCTACGGTTCATATCGAAAGGTGGGAGGGACGCTCGGCGCTAACTGTCGAGGTCAAAGAGTCGCGACAACTGGTCATGACGTCGGACGGGCGATATTTACGCCGAAGGCTAAAACGGGACGGGGCGCCGGAGTCAATCCCGCTCCAACCGCAAGAAATCATCCAGCGACTTTCCTCAATCCAAGTTTTCGACCCCTCCGCACAGGTGATTGAAAGCGTCCCGGCGAAGAAGGCGCTTAGTCCCCTAGAGCGGGAACGTCTCCGGGGGATGATACGAACGTATCATGGCGAGAAAACGTTGTTAGAGCTTTCGGACGACGAGTTAGACAAGTCGCTCGAACTCGTCAAAGAACGGGACGGCGTCCTCTATCCGACTGTCGCGGGACTCCTTCTTTTGGGGTATGAAGACTGTATCCGGGAATATGTTCCGGGGAACGAAGTCTTATTCCAAGTAATGGACGACCTCAACGTTCTTGTAAATCCGCCCGCGATGAAGGGCGGATTGTTGGATATTTTTGAAAAGGTCTACCTGCTTTTTCAGGCGCGTATTACGGAACAGGAACTTCTGATCGGGCTTTTCCGCGTTCCGATTCCGAACTATGAAAAAGAAGCGTTTCGAGAGGGCTTTGTCAACGCGCTTGTCCATCGTGACTATTACCAGCTCGGCGCCGTTTGCGTCCAACTGCGGAACAAGTCGATTGAAATATCGAGTCCGGGCGGTTTTCCGGAGGGCGTGTCCCCCGACAATATCCTAACGGTCGCGCCGACGCCGCGCAACAAGGTTCTAGCGGAAGCCGTCAAAAGGATAGGACTTGCCGAACGCACCGGGCGCGGGGTCGATAAAATCTACCGCGCGATGTTGCGAAGCGGTTGCGATATTCCAGATTATTCCGCGAGCGCCGCAACGAGCGTGGTTTTACGGCTCAACAGCGGCGAACTGGACGAGGCGTTTATACGGATGCTGGTGGAGGAAGAACGAGAATCGAAGACGACGCTGTCGCTCGACGCGCTGATCGTTCTCTCCACGCTCAAAAACGAACGTCGAGCGCCACTCGGCGTTTTAGCGCGGCGCCTTCAAAAGGAAAAGTCCGACGCCTTGAGCGCCGTTGAACAACTCGTCGAACGAGGAATGGTCGAAGGGGTCGGCAACGGCGGCGCTCGAAGGTATATGCTGAGTTCCAAGGTTTACGCCCTCTCTGGAGATGAAATCGGATATACGCGGCAGAAGGGGATGACGACTCGTCAAGAGATGGAGATCGTCTGTCGTCATCTTGAACAATTTGGCGAGATAACGCGCGCGAAAGCAGCTGAACTGTGTAAATGCGATTTGAACCATGCTTATTACCTACTCGGTAAAATGATTGACGAGGGTCGGGTTAAAGCTGAGAAAATAGGGAAAATTGTGCGCTACGTTCGAGTGATTCCTGACGTTGATTGACCGATTCTGTCGATTAACGAAAAATTCAACATTGAATTCAACGTTGATCAACTCGAAAGAGCAAGTGCAAACTATTACTGGACAAAGAGAAGAACGTTTCGGACATTATTGAAAGTCGCAGTATTTTTCAACGTTGAATTCAACGATGAATTCAGTGATTAATTCTGCGATTAATCGCAGTAAGAGTTTGTTGAAATTTACGCAACTCATTGAAATAATTGATAATAACGCGTGTAAAGACGGCGTGGAAGTCAATGAAAAAGTCAGCGCAAAATTCAATATTGAATTCAACGATCTTTCAACATTGAGAACAGCGTCGGCGTTGAATTTGTTAATGGAGGAGTCGCGGTTGTGGACGCGAACAAGATTATTGAAGAATTGAATCGTCGCTTTGCGGCGCCCCTTCCGGAGTTCTATCGCCGTCGAATCGTCTTTTGGTTCGACGAGGACGGGGAGTTTGACGAGTTTTTCGATAGGATCGAACTCGAAGGCGTCAAGCTCGTTCGGCTGACGAAGACGAACAATTTCGCCGTTAAGAAACGGCTGACGAAGGACGAGCCCGACGACAACTTCCTAGTCTATCGACCTTTCAGCGTTCCAGACGAAGAGAACTGGCTGCTGGATATGGAACTCTACAGCGAGTCGTTCCGCGCCGATCGCGTCTCGATTCAGATGGAGACGTCGGGACTCTCCGCGAACGAGGCGCTCCGCGACTGCGTCAAGAAATATCGGAAATTCTTCAATTCTTCCAGACTCTGCAAGGCGCTCAAAGCGCGAAACGTCGTTCCCTCCTCGGCGGATCGGCTTGAAACGGCGATTATGGCGACGCTCGCCAAAACCGAGAAATCGACCCCCGACGCGATCGTTAAAGCGACGCTGAAGGCGGGGCGTGTCGCGAACGAGAACGCGATTTATCAGAAGTTCGTCGAGTATGGGATCGTCGATTCTTTCTGGCGAATGGTTCGGCTCCGTTCCGGCTATCCGAAGGAAGAAGGTCAAACGCCCGATCTCGCCGAGTTTGCGACGCACCTGACGTTGACGGCGGCGTCTCAGACCGCGCCCGGCGAACTCTTCGCAGGACTGCAAAACCGCGTTTCCTTTCCGCACCGGAGTTATTGCTACGGGTTCGTTTCCGACTGGATTCATTCCGACGACGCGAACGACCTCAAGGAAATCGCCCGAGAGGTCGAACGCGATCTCAAACCGGATTTATCCAAACTCTTCGGTCATTTTCTCGTCTCGGAAATCGAAAATACGGAGGTCTTCCCCTGCGTCAACGAGGTTATTCTCGGCAAGCTCGCGTCCGGAATCGACGAGGACGACGCGGACGAGATCGTTCGGACCGTTGAAAAGCGACGCGCCCGCGCATGGTACGACGAGTTCAAAGACTACTACGAATGCGTCCTGTCGCTCGCGAAAATGAAGGCGTTCTATCGAGCGCATGAAGCGGGGTTCCACACGCTCGAACCGACGAAGGTCTGGGAAGAGTATACGAGCGAATATTACGTCATGGACGCTTACTATCGCGAGTTCCATGAGCGTTATTTCAATATCGAAAACAGCGCCTATCATGAAACGCTTACGGATCTTTTTAAGGACGTGAGGGACAAGGTCGAAGGACTCTATTCAAACTGGTTCCTCGGCGCTCTCGGCGAGAACTGGACGAACGCGAGCGAAGAGAATCTCAGCGAACACGGACGAATCCTTGAAGTCCCGCTTCAGACCGATTTCTATCGCGATTACGTCGCCAGCGCTTCGGCGAAGATTTACGTCGTCGTTTCCGACGCGCTGCGTTACGAGGTCGCGGCGGCGCTTGCGAAACGTCTCGAGACGGATCCGAAGATGAAAGCGAACGTCGCGTTAAAGTCGGTTCAGGGGATATTTCCGACGATTACGCCCTTTGGGATGGCGGCGCTCCTGCCGCATCAGAAGTTGACCGTCGAGACGAAGAACGGCAAACTCGCCGTTTTAGTCGACGGAATCTCCGCCGACGTAGAGAATCGGGAGAAAATCCTCAAAGCCGCGGAACCTGCGAGCGTCGCGCTAAAATACGCCGAACTTGTCGACATGAAGGGCGCCGAGCGTCAGGCGCGCGTCAAAGGCATGAAGGTCGTTTACATCTATCACGACGCGATCGACCACGCCGGGCACAACGACGACGCCTCCGTCTTCCAAGCGTGCAAAGCGGCGATCGAGCAGATTGAGAACACGGTTCGCATTATCGCCAACGAATGGGGCGGCGCGAATATTGTCATAACCGCCGATCACGGTTTTCTTTATACGAACAAGCCCCTTGCCGAGTCGGACAAGGCGGAAAAAAAGACGGAGAAGAATCTCGAAGTCGAAGTCGGACGCCGTTACGCGATCATGAAGAAGGGCTCCGCTCCCGCGTTCCTCGCGCCCGTAAAGTTCGTCGACCCCGACGCGCCTTTCGACGCCTTTACGCCGCGAAGCGTCCTGCGAATCGCGCTCAGCGGCGGGGGATCGAAACAATACGTCCA
>JAEEGL014276470.1_pt1 | contig 13189 bp, 8 predicted proteins | sample 9134231 | NCBI WGS metagenome assembly JAEEGL01 (sample SAMN16246548, study PRJNA631951) | gut metagenome | biome: gut microbiome; feature: rumen; material: fiber-attached | host: Bos | place: Iran: Karaj | collected 2018-10
CGACTGGGATCCCGAAAAGTTCACCGTGGAGGATTCCGCCTTCGGCTACATCGTAATGAAAAACGGCGCCGTGGTCATGCTGGAATCCAGCTGGGCGCTCAACTTCCGCGTGCCGCGCGAGGCCGCCTATATGCTGTGCGGCACCGAGGGCGGCGTAGATAACGTGGACGGCCTGAAGATCAACACCGTGAAGCACGGCCGCCAGGTGGTGGAAGACGTGAACCTCGAAGCCGGCGGCGTGGCGTTTTACGACGGCAACTCCGCCTCCGCCTCCGCCGTGGATATGGCGCAGTGGATCCACGCCATCGAAACCGATACCGATCCCTGCGTGCTGCCCGAGCAGGCCCTGTGCGTCACCCGCATCCTCGAGGCGATCTACACCTCCGCCAAGACCGGTGAACCCGTGTTCTTCGATGAATGATGAACGATGAAGGATGAATGACTGATCCGATTTCAATCTTCACCCCGTAATATCTGCTTCCGCAAAAAACAAAAAAGGGGGCCCGATCGATGATACTTGCCATCAAGCGCCTTTTCTGCATCCTTATGTCGATGCTGAGCATCTACAGCATTTCCAACATCTCACAAGACAGCTTCTGGAGCTTTATCAGAGAGGGTTCGCGTCAGTTCGTGCAGACGGCGGACGTGTCGCTCTCGCTGCGCCCCGATAAAACGTACCAGACCGTCACCGGCTTCGGCGCATCCGCTTGCTGGTGGGCGCAGGACGTGGGCAAGAGCGACAACGCCGAAGCGGTGGCGAAGGCGCTGTTCGGCAGCGAGGGGCTGGGCCTGAACATCTACCGCTATAATCTGGGCGCGGGCGAAAAAGAGAACCCGAACTCCCGCATTGCGGGCAACCGCGCCACCGAGAGCTTCTATGTGTTTAACGAAGAAACCGGCGCGTGGGAATACGATTTCACGCGGGACGCCGCCGCGCAGCGCGAGCTGGAGCTGGCGCTCTCGTACGGGTGCGTGGATACCGTGGTGCTGTTTGCCAACTCCCCGCACTGGTCGCTCACCCGCACCGGGCAGGGCACCGGCGGCACAGAGGAATACTTCTCGAACCTGCCTGCCGAAAACTATCAGGCCTTCGCCGATTACTGTATCACCGTGGCCCGCTATTTTATTTCAAAGGGCGTGCCGGTGAAGTATCTGAGCCCGATCAACGAGCCCCAGTGGAGCTGGGGCGGCGGCTGGGTAGGGCAGGAGGGCTGCCACTACGAGCCCAACGAGATACTGCAGGTGATGCGCGTTTTCGCAAAGGCGATAAAAGAAAGCGGCCTGCCGGTGAAGCTGATGTCCCCCGAGAGCGGCAATATCAGCGACGATACCGCCGATTGGTTCGCGATGCTGGCGAACGACCCCGAGGTCGCACCGGTTCTCGGCTCTCTCGCCTACCACAGCTACTGGTCGGACGGCAACGCCTACCGCAAATACACCTTCGGGCAGGCGCTGGCTGAAAAGAATTACCCCTATACCGTGGATATGACCGAATGGTGCGAGCTGCCGCTGGAGCACGATATCTCCGATTTCGGCGGCGCGATGCGCACCGCCAGCGTGATCAACCAGGATCTGCTGCTTTCCGGCGCAAATTCCTGGAGCGCGTGGACGGGCGTAAACAACGCTTCCGTGCATGAAGACGGCTCTCTTTGGTCCGACGGGCTCTTCGCGATGAACGACGATGCTTCTGTTGTGACCCTTGCCGTGCGCTACTGGGCGCTGGCGCATTTCTCCCGGTTCATCCCGGCGGGCAGCGTGCGGATCGACGCCTCGGCGGACGTAACGGACGTGAACTACCAGATCGGCTGGGACGGCGCGGTTTACGACGCGCAGATGGGCTTCTCCGCTTCGGCCTTCAGAACGCCGGAGGGCAGGTACGTTGCAGTGATCGTGAACGAGGGCGCCGGGCGCACCTTTACCGTTACCGCGCCGCTTTGTTTCCGCGCCGAGGTGTGGCAGTCCACCGCCGAAAAGCAGATGGAAAAGCTCTCCGGCGGGCTGTTCGGCAACGTGTTCGACGTGCCCGAAAGCAGCATCACCACCGTGGTTTTATACTAACTTTAAGGTTTTCGTGCGATAATAAGCGCGAAAGGAGCATGTTTTATGAAAAAAGTACTTTCCGTTTTTGTTGCCGTGATCCTGGCGGTTTCCGTGTGCGGCCTTGCCGCCTTTGCCGCCCGCAACGGCGATATGGACGCCGATAACCGGATCACCGCCGCCGACGCCCGCTCGATTTTACGCGCCGCCGTGGGGCTCGATACGCTCACCGATGCAAAGAAACAGTCTGCCGACCTCGATATGGACGGCAATGTCACCGCCGCCGACGCCCGCATCGCGCTGCGCCTTTCGGTGGGGCTGGACCTTGCTTCGGATAAAATGTATGAAAACGAATACGAAGTGCTGCTGGGCGGCGTTTACGCGGCGTCCTTCGTGGTGACAGAAGAAGGGTATTCCCAGAAAATGAACATGTCGTTTACCCCGACCACCTCGTATATCAGCATGAGCATCGACAATGCCGGGGAACTGATGGAGGGCCTCAACGGCGAGATGACCATATCTCTTCTGTTCAATTCCGACGGCAAGACCTATCTGATGGACCACGAAATGAAATGCTACGGCGAGTTCCCCTTTGAAGAGATGGGCATGGATCCCGACGAGCTCACCGGGGATTTCTTCACCGATGCCTTCGGTTTCCTGCGCCCCCTGAGCGAGGCGACGAGCGTGGCTACGGAGAAATACGACGGCGTTTCCTGCAAGGTATACACCTTCAAGGCGTCCGGCGGGTCCTATAAAGCGTACCTCAACGGCAGAAAGCTGGTCGCTATAACGGAGCTCGATAACGCCGGCAAGCTGCTGGTATCCTACCGGTTCAGCAGCGTGAGCCTCGCCGTACCGGCGGAGACCTGCTCGCTGCCCGCAAGCTACGCCGAAGCGGACGCGATCGAACTGCTGCTTCTGATGATGATCAGGGCAAGCTCCGTTCCCGTATAACGCAAATCTTATAAGCCGCCCACGGGCGGCTTTTTTTGTATTATGCGGGGCGCTTTTCAGAAATTCCGTGCAAAGGAACTTGCATATCATCTGTATTTTTATGAAAAGCTATGAAATCGCGCGGGGTTTTTTGTTTTTTCTTGCATTTATTCTGTTTCTCGGGTATAATTGAACAAAAATCACACCGGGGGAAAAGGATCGATGGAAAGCAGGGCTTTTGAACTGATCGCCGCGGAGCAGGCGCGGCAGAACAACAATATCGAGCTGATCGCCAGCGAGAATTTCGTGAGTGAAAACGTGATGCGCGCGGTTGGCTCGTGCCTGACCAACAAATATGCCGAGGGGTACCCCACCGAGCGTACGTCCGGCAAGACCGGCCGGTATTACGGCGGCTGCGAAGTGGTGGACCAGCTGGAAGAATACTGCTGCGATAAATGGCGCGAGGTCTTCTCTACCGATTACCACGTCAACGTGCAGCCCCACGCCGGTTCCTCGGCGAACCTCGCCGCCTATTTCAGCGTGCTGAAGCCCGGCGATACCATCCTTTCGATGGATCTGAACAACGGCGGGCACCTCACCCACGGCAGCGCGGTCAACTTCTCGGGCAAGCTGTTCAACATGGTGTTCTACAGCGTTACCGAAGAGGGCTTCATCGATTACGACGATATCGAAATAAAGGCGGCCCGGTATCACCCGCAGCTGATCCTCGCGGGCGCGAGCGCATATTCGCGCATCATCGATTTTGAGCGCATCGGCGCCATCGCGAAGGCAAACGGCGCGTATTTCATGGTGGATATGGCGCACATCGCGGGGCTGGTAGCTGCAGGTATGCATCCCTCGCCCTTCGGCATTGCCGATATCATCACCACCACCACCCACAAGACCCTGCGCGGCACCCGCGGCGGCATGATCTTCTGCCGTCCGGAGCTGGCAAAGAAAGTGGACGCCGGTATTTTCCCCGGTACCCAGGGCGGCCCGCTGATGCACGCCATCGCCGGCAAGGCCGTTACCGCAGAGGAAGCCTGCGCCCCCGCGTTCAAGGAATACATCGCCCAGGTGCTCAAAAACACCCGCGCCATGTGCGACACGTTCATTTCGCTTGGCTACGATATCGTTACCGGCGGCACCGATAACCATCTGTTTCTGATCGACTTCAGCAAGACCCATCCCAACCTTTCGGGCAAGGACGTGCAGAACGAGCTGGACCGCCACGGCATCACGCTGAACAAGAACTGCGTGCCGGGCGAGAAGCGCTCCCCCGCGCTGGGCAGCGGCGTGCGCATCGGCTGCGCCGCCATGACCACGAAGGGCTGGAAAGAAGCGGACGCCGTAGCGTGCGCAAAGCGCATCCACGAGATCATCACCGCGCTTGCGGCAAAATGATCCTGAAATGAAATATAAGGAAAACCGCGGGCAGCTGAAAAACTGTCCGCGGTTTTTATAAGAAGGAAACAAATGAAAAAAAGTCTGCTCTGACAATGATAAGTATAGCACGCAAAGGTATAAATATTACGCAAATGTAACTTTTGGGCGGGTTAATGTAACATTTGGTTTCAAAGTTGTAATATTTAGGAAAAAGAAAAACGGCTCATAGCCGTTTTCTCTGCACGATTATTCGTCTTCCTGCATTTTCTTGAAGAACGTGCTGATGGTACCTACCAACATGATCATCCAGCTGATCAGAACCTGAACGGCGGCGGGCAGTATTTCCATAACGCAATACTCCTTTCAAATCATATAACTTCAAAAACATTATATAATGAATTTATCGGTATGTCAATTCTGCGGTTTGCATAGGAAACCGTTTTTTTATTTGTGCAAAATTCTGAATACCCGGCTCTCCCGCGCCTCCAGCCGCAGCGTGAAGGGCGAAGCGGAAAGGGGCGTTTTTTCTTTGGTCCAGAGGTCCTCCAGCACCGCGGGGGTATCGCCGAGGTCGAAGCTTATTTCCTGCGGGGTATGGCGGAGGTTAAAAAAGGCGTACACCTCGCGCCCTTCGGCGTCGGTACAGGTCCACACGGCTTTTTCTCTGTCCGAAACCAGCGGGCGGTTGCCCGAAGAATGCCGGTCGATCTCCAGAAGGTCGCGGTTCGTGAGCAGCGAAAGGGTGAACCCGTCCAGCAGCGTCAGTTCGCCGCCCATCATCAGCGGCGAGCGGAACATGCACCACAGGTTCATCACCGTGCGCTGTTCGTTTTCGGTAAAGCGGGTCCTGCGCGCCCGGTAGACGGGGTCGTGCTCGGTGAGCTGCAGCGTGCCCAGCGGCAGCATGTCGCAATCGGGCCAGCAGCCGGGGGAGACGTGGGTATACCACTTTTCGCACAGGCGGAACATTTCGTCCAGCGCGTCGCTCCGGTCCCAGAAATCGCCGCTCATGCGCCACATGTTGGCATGCGTCTTCAGGTGGAAGGCGTGTTCCGTGGGCGCGGGGCCGGGCGAAAGGCTCAGCACCATATCCCTGCCGCAGCGGTCGATGGCGGTATGTATCATTTCGATCTCTTTCGCGGCGGAGTAGGGATCGTGGGGTTTGTATTCGGTGTTGGCGATGTCGTCCACCTTCACGAAATCCACGCCCCAGGAGGCGTACAGGGCAAACAGCGAATCGTAGTATTCCTGCGCGCCGTAAGCGCGGTGGTCCACCCCGTACATATCGGTGTTCCACGGGCACACAGAATAGCTCTGCGCGATCATGCGGGCGGTCACGCCCGGGGTCACGGTGGGGGTGTTTCGGTGCACGGCCTGCCGCGGGATGCCCCGCATGATATGGATGCCGAATTTCAGGCCCATACCGTGGATCTGTTCGGCAACGGGCCCGAAGCCCTTTCCGCCGGCGGCGGAAGGAAAGCGGTTCTCCGCCGGGACCAGCCGGGAATATTCATCCATGCACAGGTCGGCAAAGGAATGGTATGCGTAGCCGTCCGCCGTGGGCTCGTACCACTGAATGTCGCACACCACGTACTGCCAGCCGAAATCCCTGAGACGGTCGCGCACGTACGCGGCGTTTGCAAGCAGCTGCTCTTCGTTTACGGCCGCGCCGTAGCAGTCCCAGGTGTTGAAGCCCATGGGGGGCGTGGGCGCCGCCAGATTTTTATCTCTCATTGCCGTTCCGATCAGAAGTTATAGTTGTCAGCGTCGCCGTCGTTGTCGTGCAGACCGGCAAACACGGAATCGTCGTCCTCGAACCGGCGGAACAGATCGTCGTTGAACGCGCTCACGTCGGAGGTGTCCAGCGGCGTTTCGTAACCGTCGTCCGCGGGGACGGGCTCGTCCTTTTTATGCAGGTCGTAGATCGGGGCGGTGGGGTCGTCCGGCGCGGTGAACAGGCTGCGCAGCGTGCGCTCCTCTTCTTTTCTGCGGGAATACTCGTTTTCGATATCGTCGGCGTCCCTTGCGCCCCGTCCGGCGCCGTCTTTGCCGAACAGCGAGAAATCCGTGCCGGGGGCGTCGCCGTCTTTCGCGTAAGCGGGCTTATCGCCGAGGGAATCAACGAACGAGCCGATGGAGGAAAGGGAATCCTGCAGCGCGGCGGAGGCGATGAACCTGCTCCCGGACGTGTCTGCGGGCGCGGCGGCCTTCGGCGCGGCGGGCTCCTCTTTCGGGGCGAAAATGCTCAGCGCTTCTTCCACCGCGGCTGCGTCCTCTTCCGAGAGGGGCGCGGGCTTGGTTTTGTCGGTACCGTCAAGGAACTTCTCGAAAAACGGCGTGTCGCTGCCGCTTTCCTCTTCTGCGTCTGTATCTTCCGGCGGGGTCTCTTCGCCCTCTTCCGCCGTCAGCGCTTCGTCTTCGCCGGTGGGCGCGGGTTCGCCGTCTTCGGCGGGCAGGTCGGTTTCATCCGTTTCGCCTTCGGAAGCATCGGTCTCTTCTTCGTCATCCGCCGCTTTTCTCTTCGGCAGAGAGAATCTGCGCAGCAGCTTGATCATGTCGGTGGTGAACATCGGAGAGAGGAAGCAGAAGCCGATCCACACGGCGTGCAGCAGCAGCACCGTAAGGGCGGAGGTGCCCGAGAACGCGCCGGTCACCGAGAGCACCACGCCCAGCAGGAGCGATACGAAGGAGCCCGCGATGCCGATGGCGCGGGAGGCGGTTTTGATGGAATCCAGCCGGATCGCCTGCGTGGCCACACGGGCGAAGCTTAAGAACGATTCGCCGAATACCGCGCCTGCGTCTTCAGAATCGGCAACGGCGGTCTTGGCGTCCGCCAGCTTTTTCGAGGCGCTGCTGCCGATGATGCGCACGCTGTTTTCGCCGAGGCCCAGAAGCGCTTCGGCGGCGCTGTCGGTAATGTTGGGGTCGGTGGTGCCCAGAAGCAGCGCGGTGCCGCTGTTCACCAAGGCGCTCACGCCCTGCTGCACTTCTTTCACCGCCGTGTATTTTACGGCGAACATCGCGGTGAAGTGGCCTTCCATCGCCAGATACAGCGGGTATTCGTTGTCGTTCAGGTTCCCCCGCAGCGTGTCGTTCTCGGGCAGATCCACGTTGTGGTTGATGAGCAGGTCGCTGTTGCCCAGCAGAACGGTGCAGCCGCCCACGTAGGCGGAAAGGCCCATCTTATCTTCATATACGGTATTCTTCGCGTTGGGGATGCGGTCGGAATACGTGTCGATATCGTTGGCGAACACCTTTTTGATCAGGGAACCCGCGCCGGAGGCCACGGTGGCGGCGGCGAAGCGGGCCTGTTTTTCGTTCACGCCTTTGGCGGTGAAGCACCCCACGATGGAGGCGTCGAACACGTCTGCGGCGTCGCAGGCGATGGTGTCGATGGCGGAGAAGGCTCTGGTATCGTCAAAGCTCTGGATAAACGAGGATTTCAGCGAGAGCTTTGCGTTCGCGCGGGAAAGGAAGAAGCCCGCCGCCACAAGGCAGCACACGGGCAGCGACAGCGCGAGGCACAGCGTAAGGCTGGTGAGCCCGCAAACCACGCTCTTCTTGATGATCAGGGTAACGATGGCTGCGATCAGCGATACGCCGCCGAACACGGCGCAGATGCGCGAGGCGGGCATTTCGCTGCGGGCGCTGCTTTCAATGGAGGCCGGGAAGCCGCTGATGTGGCGGGTCTTTCCGGTATAAACGGTGTTCTTTTCGTCGGTGCAGCCGAGGCGCGCCTTCAGCTCACGGTCCGTCACCTTGCGCAGATAGCTCTTTTCGCTCTTTGCCGAAATGGTTTTGAAGCACTGGCGGGCGTTATCGTAATAGAATACCTTCGCCAGCATGAAGGGGATGCACACGATCACGGCGGCGGGCGCCAGCAGCTGGAAATCGTAAGAGATCTTGTGCTGCGTAAAGAAGGCGGCGGCCGTCTGCCCAACGGCGGCGATCATCATAAACAGCAGCAGCGCGTCGGTTTTCGGACGCAGCTTTAATACGCTGATCGCGCCGTTTTTGAGGTCCGCCCATATCACGCCGCAGGAGAGCAGCAGAAATACGAGGTTGAAGATCACAAGCGCGTTCACGCTGCCGCCCATGATCGAGAAGAAACCGCCGTTGTTCGCCGCCGAGATTTTCGCGGCAAGGTCGGTGATCAGCAGGATCAGCGCGAAGGCCGCCAGCACCAGCATGCCGATAAAGGCGCGGGTGCGGGCCTTTTTGATGGATTGGAACATCACCTTGCGGTTGCCCGCGTCGGTGTACTCCTCGCTGTGGATCGGTACGAAGGGCGTGGGGATATGGGAAAAACGCTCCGAGAACCGTGCGGCGAAGGAGGGCAGCGCGGTCATCTTTTTGGTGTGCGAGAATTTTTCGTCGGTTTCGCCGGTATCGTCCACCGGCGCCTTGTCCCAGAAGCGGAAATTCTTTACCCGCTTCTCGCGGGATTGCTGCAGCTCGTCCTTCAGCGCTTCGTCGGCCCTGATTTCTTCTTCGGTTTTCTTGCCGATGTCCTCGAAGCCGTCCATCATCATCTGGTCCGGGTTGCGGCGGATATCTTCGTCGGCGCTGTCGGCGATCTCGCGCAGGCGCTTGGTTTTCAGCTCGAAGTGGCGGGTGGGGTCGCCCGTATTTTTATCCGCTCCTCCGGCCAGCGCAGCCAGCGTTTCGGGCGATACTTCTTTTGTTTCGTCCGGGTTCGTCTCCTCGGCGTCGGCGCCGTCCATGCGCATCTGTTCCTCTTCAAACGCGGAGGTGTTGATCATGCGGCCCGAATATTCCGGCACGTGCACGGTATCGTAGGTGTTGAATTTCCCGGGGCGGTCGTCGGCTTCGTCCTCCGCCGCGGGGGAAACGTCCAGCCGGTCCGAAAACTTCGTGAGTTCCGTGGCCTGCGCGTCCTTTACCTTTTCGGCGCGCACGCTCACAAACTCGCTGCCGTCCGTCTTGATGAACCTGCGTTCCTTCGCGGGGAACACGGCAGCGTCTTCCTCTTCCTGCTCTTCGGGAATAAAAATCGTGTCCTCCGTTTCGTTCTTCGTGTGCACGGCATGGGATGTGCGGAACCGGCTCTCTCCGATGATGTCTTCGGTCACGTCGCCCGAAAAGGCCTCTTCAGGGTTGGTGTTCGGGGTCTTGATCTCGTCGCTCATAAATGTTCCCTCTCTGCTGATGTTATCTGTTTTCTGCGGTTTTGAATATCAGGATCGCGGCTGCCACCGACGCGTTCAGGGAGTTGATCTTACCCTTCATCGGTATCGAAAGGCTGCCGTCGCAAAGTTCTTTGGTAAGGCGGGATACGCCCGCGCCCTCGCCGCCGATCACCAGCGCGATGGGGCCGGAAAGGTCCGCCTGCTGATAGGGTTTGCCGTCCATATCCGCGGCGTAAACCCATATGCCGCGGTTCTGCAGGTCTTTTACGGTGTTGTTCAGGTTCTTTACCCTTGCCACCTTCAGGTATTCCAGCGCGCCCGCGCTGGTTTTGCCAACGATGCCCGAAAGCGAGGCGCTTCTGCGCTCGGGAATGATCAGCCCGTGGGCGCCGCCGGCCTCCGCCGAGCGGATGATCGCCCCGAGGTTGTGGGGGTCCTCAATGCCGTCGCAGATCACGATGAAGGGCGCTTCCCCCCGCGCTTCGGCCTCAGCCAGGATCTCTTCCACGGTGCTGTATTCACCGGCAGCCGCCAGCAGCAGCACGCCCTGGTGGTTCTGGTGCCCGCACATGTAATCCAGCTTTTTCGGGTCCACTTCCTTCACCGGGATGCCGCGGTCTTTGCACTCGGCGATGATGGGCAGCAGCGCGCCCGTGCGTTCGCCCTTTTTTACCAGCAGGGTGTTCACGGGGCGGCCCGCCTTCAGCGCTTCCCGCACGGCGTTTCTGCCGATGATCAGCTCTTCTCCGCCGGTCTTCTCCGGGGCTTTTTTTTCGGTGGGTTTGCGGTCCATAGCTTCTCTTTCCGTATCCGTAAATTCATTTAAAAAAACTCAAATTATATTATATTATATAATCTTTGTTTTTGCAATAGAAAAATGTATTTGCGGGCCGGTTCCGGCGGAGTTTTTTTTTCTTTTTTCCGCCGCGCGGCGAAATGTTCTCCGAACCGTGAAAAACCGGCGCGTACCGCCTCGTTTCGGGGCGCGTTACCCGTTTCCGACCGACGGCGTCCGACGGGTTTTGCGGGCGGCGCATGGTAAAATCGGTATGCATTTTTTTTCGGGAATGATAAAAGGGAGGCGTTTGCCTTTGGAGACGTTAAAAACAAAGCAGGCCGGTATTTCCCGCGCGCTGCCGAAAAAAATCGCCGGGTGGATACTCAGCGCAGGCGTGGGCGCCGCGCTGGGGGCGATCCGGTTCGAGGGCGCGGTGTCGCCCTTTTCCCCCGCTTTCGCTGCGGGGGCGCCGCCCCTGTACGTGCTGCCCGCCGCTGTGGGGGGCGCGGTGGGGGCCGTAGTGTTCCAGCCGCCCACGGAGGCGCTCAAATACGCGGGCGCGCTCACGCTGGTGCTCATCTGCCGCATCGCTTACGACCATATCCTGCGGCGGGGCAGAGAGATCCTGCTGTTTCCGCTGTTTTCCTTTCTGTCGGTGCTCGTCAGCGCCTCGGCGGTGGGGCTGGCGCAGGGCACGCTGCGTACGAACGCCCTGATAATCCTGTGCGAAGCCCTGATCGCCGGTACCTGCACCTGCTTTTTCCACCGGGCGTTCACACTGTTTCCGTCGGGGGTACAGGCCTTCGGCAGCAGCGCCGGAGATATGGCCGCCATTCTGCTCTCCGGCAGCATCCTGCTGCTGGCGCTGGATACGTTCCGCTTCGGCGGCTTTTCACCGGCGCACGTCGTTTCGTATTTCGGGGTGCTGCTGCTTTCCTGCGCGGCGGGGCAGGGCGTGGGCGCTGCGGCGGGCGTCGCCGCGGGGCTCGTGCTGGGCTATGCGCAGCCGGATGCGTTTCTGGTATATTTTCTGCCGGCGGCAGGGCTTTTATGCGGCATCACCGCCGGGTACGGGCGGCTTCTTTCCGCCGGGGTGTTCAGCGTGCTGGGCGCCATGTTCGCGGTGTTGAAGGGCGCGCCTGAAACCGCCCTCGTTTCGGTGCTGGAGATTACCTTTGCCTCGATTTTGTTCGCGCTGCTGCCCGGGCGCGCCGTTGCCGCAGCAGCGGGGGCGCTGCGTCCTCTGACCGGCGAGCGCTATGCCGCCGCCACAAAATCGCTGGTGCAGCTTCGGCTCCGGCGGGCGGCAAAGGCGGTGCGGGACGTTTCCGACGCGGTGCAGGCGGTGTGCCGTCTATTGAAGGACGCCGTGCCCGATACGCCCGCCGACACGGCGCAAACAGTGCAGGCGGAGGTGTGCGCCGGGTGCCTGAAAAAGGAGGTCTGCTGGGGCGCGTGCAGGTCCTCGGTGGAGCCCGCCTTCCTTGCCCTTGCGGATATCCAGCGCAAAAAGGGGAGCCTCACCCGCGAGGATCTCCCCAACGCCCTGCGTACGGTGTGCCGCAGCCAGGGCAGCGTGCTGGGCGGCTTCGAGCGGGTGTTCGTTGAGCAGAACGTCCGGCGGCGGGCGAAGAACGAGGTGTACGATATCCGATCGCTGGCGGCGGCGCAGTTCGGCAGCGTGGCCGGCATGCTCGAGGCCGCGGCGGAGGACGCGGGCGTGATCGGCGAAACGGACCCGTATCTGGCGGCGCTGGCAAAGGACGTGCTGAGTGAGTTCGGCTTCGGTTTTTCAACGGTTTGCGTCAGCGCGGATACCTACGGCCACGCGCTGCTGGAGGTATACTGCACCCGCGTGCCGCCGATGGACGATATGAAGCCGCTTCTGGAGCGTCTGCGTGCGAAAACGAATATCTGCTTTATGCCCCCGGTGCAGGACGAATACAAAAAACAGGGGGCGGTGCTCTCGTTCTGCGAGCAAACGCCCCTGCGGGCGGAATTCTGCTTCCGCAGCGCCGCGGCGAAGGGGGAAAACCTGTGCGGCGACACGGTAGAGGCCTTCCCGGACGGCAGGGGCGCGTATTACTGCGTGCTCTCGGACGGCATGGGCACCGGCAGGACCGCGGCAATGGATTCGGTGATGACCTGCTCGCTGTTTTCCCGCATGATGAAGGCGGGCTTCACCCCCGAGATCGCCCTGGGGGCGGTGAACTGCGCCCTGATGGTGAAATCGGAAGAGGAATCCCTTGCCACGCTGGACCTGATGCGGCTGGACCTGTATACCGGCGAGGCGGCGTTTTATAAGGCGGGCGGCGCTTTTTCGGTGGTGCACCGGGGCAGCCGTACCATCGTGGTGGAGCATTCCTCGCTGCCGCTGGGTATCCTGCGCGAAACGGACTTCCAGAAGAGCGAGATCACCCTTTCGGCGGGCGATACGGTGCTGATGTTCTCGGACGGCGCCGGGCTGCTGGCGCGGGATTTTCTGAAGGATATGTTCTATAAGAACCCGTCCGCGGACGCGAAGACCCTTACCGAGCTCGCCCTTGCCGAGGCCGTGCGCCGCGCCCCGATCGGCCACGCGGACGACATCACCGTCGCCTGCGTCAGACTGGCGGCGAGCACGGCCTGACGGCTTGCGGATGGCTGCAAATTACAGTTTGGCGAGATGTTTATGATAAAAAAAGAAAGATAAGAATTCACGTATTAAAAACGCAGAATTGTTCGGTATGTTTGTAGGGGCGGGCATGACCGCCCGCAAGCTCTTAATACCACTAAGCCTGATGTATGCGATAAAACACACTATACGCTTACATAAGGTAAACTGTAATGGATGGTTTTCTTCGGGCGGTCATGCCCGCCCCTACAAATAAACAGGAACCTCCTGCACTTTATCGTAGTGAAATGC
>JAEEGL011218592.1_pt1 | contig 13188 bp, 16 predicted proteins | sample 9134231 | NCBI WGS metagenome assembly JAEEGL01 (sample SAMN16246548, study PRJNA631951) | gut metagenome | biome: gut microbiome; feature: rumen; material: fiber-attached | host: Bos | place: Iran: Karaj | collected 2018-10
AGACTGTACTTCTCATGTCTCGAGACGGATCGAAGTGAAAAGCACCGAGGTGACATATGAACAAGGAATGGTCGGAAAAGAACAAGAAGATGCAGACTTTGATCGGGAAAGAGGCGACCTTCCGGGAGGGGATCGGCGTTCTTCTTGAACTGAGAGAGGATCTGTTTCGGCAGATCACGTCGATCGTAGATACATATCCGCCGGAAGCACTCTTTCAGATGCCGTTTCCCAAAGCGGAAGGATACCACAGCAAGACACTTGCTTATTCCATGTGGCACATATTCCGAATTGAGGATATCGTGGCGCATACCGTCATGCTGCGCGACAGCCAGATCCTTTTCAGCAATGGTTTTCTTGAGAAGACGGGAAGTCCGATCATCACCACGGGGAATGAATTGAAAGGCGCCGAAATAGCGGAGTTTTCCCGTCGTCTGGATGTGATAGCCGTATATCAGTACTGCAAGGCGGTAAAGGATTCGTCCGACGAGATGCTGAAGGGTCTCGAATACAGGGATCTGAAACGAAAGTTTTCGGACGAAGACAAGAAAAGGGTGACGGACAGTCATTCCGTGAGTACGGATGAAGCCGCGGTATGGCTGATCGACTATTGGTGTGACAAGGATATTCGCGGACTGATACGGATGCCTTTTTCACGGCACTGGATCATGCATATAGAAGCCATGTGCCGGATCAAAGACAAGCTGTCCCGAGAAGCATGATCGAAGTATTGATTTCCCAAGCTTGAATAACGTTCGGAGAAGATATGAAATTAGTCGAATACGGAAAACAAAACGGCGATATCATCATGCTGCTGCACGGCGGCGGATTATCCTGGTGGAATTACAAAGCGGAAGCAGAGCTTCTCGGAGATCGTTACCATGTGGTAATGCCGATCCTTGACGGACACGCAGACAGCGATGCGGATTTTGTTTCGATAGAGGAAAATGCGGATCGGATCATCTCCTTTATCGACAACGAGTACGGCGGGTCGGTTTTGTTGATCGGGGGACTGTCGCTCGGCGCACAGATATTGACGGAGATGCTGACGAAGCGGGCGGATATCTGCCGATATGCCGTTATTGAAAGCGCGTCGGTTATCGCGTCAAGGATGACAAGCGCTTTGATCGGACCGACTTTTTCGTCAAGCTATGGTCTTGTCCGGAAGAGATGGTTCGCTGAAATGCAGTTTCGGTATCTGCACATCCGGGAAGATCTGTTTGAGGACTATTACCGGGATACATCGAAGATCTCGAAGAGAAACATGATCGCGTTTCTGAAAGCAAATACAGAATATGAACTGAAACCGGAAATCAAAAACATCCGGGCTCGGGTACGCATCGTGGTTGGAGAGAAAGAACAAAAGAAGATGCTGCGCTCGGCGTATGCGCTGCAGGAAACGCTGCCCGGAAGCCGCTGTGAAATAAAAGACGGGCTGTTTCACGGAGAGTATTCCATAAATTACCCGGAGCGGTATGTAAAAGAGCTTCTTGACAGTCTGATCGAATGATCACGTAAATAGATACAGTGAGGTGAGAGGAAAATGATCCGGGAAGCGGTACTTTCCGATGCGCCCAGAATCGCCGAGATAGAGGTCCTCAGCAGCCGATACGCTTATAAAAACATCGTTTCAGACGAGTGTCTCTATATAGACTTGTCTGTAGAAAACCGTACCCCCGTCCACAAAAGGTGGATCACGGAAAAACGGTTTGAAGTATACGTATACGAAGATCCCGAACCGGGGCTTATCAAGGCTATGATGGGCATCGGCATGTGTGAAGACGACGATAAAAAAGACGCTTTTGAACTTCATTTCCTGTATGTCGATCCTGCGTTTTTGAGAATGGGCATCGGTTCGGAAATGCTCGGGTACTTTGAACGGAAGGGCAGGGAGAAAGACAGTTCGGGATTTGTCGTCTGGGTTCTGGAAGAAAACACAATGGGAAGACATTTTTATGAAAAGAACGGCTATTGTTCCGATGGAAAAGAAAAGATATTCAGACGATGGGACAAACGGGAGATCCGGTATATAAAAAGGTGATCGGTATGGCCAAGGTGATTATAACGTGCGGAAAGATCTGCAGCGGAAAAACCACTTACGCGGAAAAGCTGCGCAGAGAGGGAAGGGCGGTGATCCTGTCCGTTGATGAAATCACGCTCTCGCTGTTCGGTCAGGACGCCGGCGATAAACTCGATGAATACGTGGCAAAGACAAAAGAATACCTGTATAGAAAGTCTCTCGAGATCATCGACAGTGGGATAGACGTTATTCTGGATTGGGGTCTGTGGACAAAAGAAGAACGCGCCTATACAAGATCGTTTTATGATTCCAACGGCGTTATAAACGAGATCCACTATTTGGACGTTGACAATGACGAATGGCACAGAAGAATAGAAAAAAGAAATCAGGATATCCTTGCGGGCAAAAGAAACGACTATTATGTGGACGAGGGGCTTTCGGAGAAATTCAATTCGATCTTTGAAAAACCCGACCCGTCGGAAATCGACCTTTGGGTCAAGTGAATCGTCGCGATTTATCGGCAGTGGTACACCGTGATTCGGATATTCATTTACTATACATTTGGTTAAAGAGATTAGAGGAGCTGATCAAGTGAAGAAGTATCGATTTTTTGCCGTGATCGTTTATGTCACGGAAACGGAAAAACAGGCCGTAATGCGCAAGTTTGACTGGATGCCGCTGCGTATTGAAGACGACGAACAGAAATACAGCGAGACGTTTATCGAAAAAGACGGAAGACGCCTTCGCGTCATCAGCGCGCAGCAGGATGAAATGGGAATGACCGCCAGCGCGGCGCTGACCACGAAAATGATCTGTCATTTTACCCCGGAATATGTGATCATGCCGGGGATCGCGGCCGGGACAGGCAACATCACCGGCTCGGAAACGCAGGAATATGGCGATGTGCTTCTTGCGGATTCCGTGTGGAATTTTTCCAACGGCAAGTATGTCTCGCCGAACGAGGCTGATATCGTTTTCGGCGAGGTCGGCTTTATGCCGCGTCCCACAACCGTAGAGATCAAAGGGGATTTCATGAATACAATCCTCTCTTTTATAAATTCGGATCAGAATGAGTTTTATGTGCATTTCGGACCGCTCGCCAGCGGCACGGCGGTCGTTGCGAACAAGACGATCCTGAAAAAACAGGTGATGACGTTGTTTGAAAAGACGGAAGGCGTCGAAATGGAAGGGTACGGCGTTGCCTATGCCGCTTCTCATGCCATAGAACCCAAACCGCACACCATCATCGCCAAAAGCGTATGCGATTTTGCGGACGAACGAATAAACGACGATTATCAGAAATTTGCCGTGTATACCAGTTGCGGTTTCATCAAGGCGCTGCTGGAAAATGTTCTGGAGTATACCGGAGAATAGGAGAATAGAAGAATCATGAAGAACAGTATCATCATTTCCGGCGTTCCGAGGGCCGGGAAAAGCACGGTCGCCCATCTGCTTTCCAAACAGTTCGGCTACAATCATATCAGCATGGATTCCATAATCGCAGGTTTTGAAAGATGCTTTCCCGATACGGGCGTCAATACGTATCAGGGTCTGTCCTCCATGGATACGCTGCGCGTGATCAGCGGAAAGATGGCGCCTTTTGTCCGCGCCATGCTCGACAGCGGTGAATATGACGAAAATGATCCGGGGATGGCGCTCGACATGTATCAGCTGCTCCCGGAGGATTATGAGAAGTACATTCGCGGGGCGAACTGCGAGATCGTCTACCTCATCACGTCTGACGTCACGCCGGAAGAACGGTTTGCGATCCAGAAGAAATACGATACGGAAAAGGATTATACCTTTTACAAATCGGACGAAGAACTTCGCGAAGGCGCTCAGTACCTTGTCGAGCAGAGTCTTTTGATGAAAAAGCAGTGTGAGATCTACGGCCTGCCGTATTATGAAACGGCCAGAAACAGGGAACAGGCCATAGCGCAGTTCCTCAAAGATTTTGGATTTCAATAAGCTTTCAGATCAAGGAGTACAGCATGAATCCCGATTATAAAATCGACCGGCTTCTTGAGACGTTTATCACAGATTCGAAAGAGGTCCTGAAAGAGAACCTTCTGGGGATCTATCTGCACGGCTCCGCCGTTATGGACTGCTTCAATCCCGATAAAAGCGACGTCGATCTGATCGTCGTCGTGCGGGACGCCGTTCCGAACGCAGAAAAACGCGCGTTCATGGACAGACTCGTGCGTCTGAATGCCGATGCTCCCGAAAAAGGGATCGAAATGAGCATCGTGAAGGCGGATGTATGCAGTCCGTTTGTCTATCCGACGCCCTTTGAGCTGCATTTTTCCGTTGGACATCTTACCTGGTATCGGGAAAGACCGGAAGAATACATAGAAAAGATGAACGGAACGGATAAGGATCTTGCGGCGCATTTCACGATCATCCGCGCAAGAGGAAGATGTCTCTACGGTGTGCCGATCGGGGACATGTTCGGTGAGGTCCCGAAAAAGGAGTATCTTGACTCGATCTGGTATGACGTCGAAAATGCATGCGAAGAGATAAAAAACAATCCGATGTATTTGATCCTGAATCTTGCCAGAGTGCTTGCCTTTGTGAAGGAAGATCTTGTTCTCTCCAAGAAAGAGGGAGGGCAGTGGGCGCTTGAGAATCTGCCGGATATGTACTGTCCGCTTGTCTTGGAAGCGCTTCGCGAATATACGGAAAGCGCGCAGGGAAACTATGATCCTGTGCTTTCCGAACAGTACGCCGTATATATGCTGGATAAGATCCGTTTCTTCACAGAATGAAGAACTGAAATAAGTAAGGACTTCTGTCATGGATTATCTTCATCATTACGATTCGCCGTTCGGCGCGATCACGGTCGCTTCCGACGGCGCGTCCGTCACCGGTCTTTGGTTTGACGGACAGAAATACTATGGCTCCACGCTGGGCCCGGCGCGGGAAGAAAAGGACCTGCCGATCTTTGCACAGACGGACAGGTGGCTGGATCTCTATTTCAGTGGGAAAGAGCCGGACTTTACGCTGCCTGTTTATGTGCACACGACGGTTTTCCGGGGTTCGGTCTTTGAAGTCCTGCTTACGATCCCGTACGGGAAGACGATGACCTACGGGCAGATCGCTCAGCTCGTATCCAAAGAAAAACGGATCGCTTTGCGTTCAGCGCGGGCTGTCGGAGGCGCGGTCGGACACAATCCGATCTCTCTTCTCATCCCGTGCCACCGTGTCGTCGGCGCCGACGGCAGCCTGACCGGCTATGCCGGCGGGATCGAACGAAAGATCAAACTTCTGGAACTGGAGAAAGCGGATCTGTCCGCTTTCGGCAGATATAAGGAAGGCGCGGTATGAGGATCGCGGTAATTCTGGCAAGCTCTCAGGCGGATAAAAACGAATTTATCTATAACGCGGTATGCCGTTATGCCAAAGACGCGCAGGTCGTCGATCTGGGCTGTTTCCCCGGGGAAAGCGAAGAATACAGCTATACGGAGATCTCCGTATTGATCGGTCTTTTGTTAAACAGCGGCGCGGCGGATTTCGTCGTTACGGGCTGTTCGTCGGGGCAGGGCATGATGCTCGCCTGCAATTCCATGCCGGACGTTTTGTGCGGGTACGCGCCGACGCCGATGGATGCGTATCTATTCGCGCAGATCAACGACGGAAACGCGATATCCCTGCCGCTTGGCGAGGGTTACACCTGGGCAGGTGAAGAAAACGCGGAGAGAACGATCGAGAAGCTCTTTTCCGAGCCGTTTGGGCAGGGATATCCGAAGACGGAGTCGGAAAGGAAGCTGCGCGACACACGGACGCTGAAAGCGATCCGCGCAGGATCTCAGATCAGTATGATCGATTTGCTGGAAAAACTCGACAAAACGTTTCTGAACAAAGTACTATCCAGGAAAAACGTGATCCGGTTTATCGAAGAGAACGGAAAGGATGAAGCTGCGGCAAAATGGCTGAAAGAGAGGATCCTGTAAAACCGAAAAGCAGAAGCAAACGCGCGCTTCTTTCTGTATTGATCGTGCTTGTCCTGTTGGCGTTCGGGGCTATTCTTTATATTTCGATCCATTACAAGGCCGAATCGTCCGCATTGTCCGCGCTGGAATCCGATGAAAGCGTCACCGTAGCGCAGACAGAATACGGATGGCTGTTCGACGGACCGGGGACGGACGACGCGCTTGTTTTCTATCCCGGAGGAAAAGTGGACGCCGAAGCCTATGCACCGCTTCTTCACCGGCTCGCCGGAGAAGGGCTTGACGTTTGTCTTGTGAAAATGCCGCTGCGCTTTGCTTTTTTCGGTATGAACAAAGCGGAAACCGTCATGGCGCGGCATACATATCGGAACTGGTATATCGGAGGGCATTCCCTGGGCGGTGCGATCGCGGCATTATGGGCCGCAGACAACGCAGATACGCTTTCCGGGCTTATCCTGCTTGCCGCTTACCCGACCAAACCGCTCGATAAAGACCTGACCTGCGTTCTCCTGTACGGCTCGGAGGACAAGGTCGTCAATCGGGAAAAAATCGTACAGGGCAGAGATCTTGCGCCGGATGACTATACGGAATATGTGATCCCGGGCGGAAATCATGCGCAGTTCGGAAACTACGGCGAGCAGAATGGCGATGGGGAAGCTTCCATATCATGGGAAAAACAGCAGGAAGAGACCGTGCGCGTCATTATGGAACATATAGAAAGCTGAAAGGTGTTTTTATGGATACAGAAAACCATGAAAAGGACAAGGATTATATCCGTTTTCTGCGCCGTCTGATCGGAAATCGGAAGGTCATCTTCAACTGTGCGGGCGCCGTGATCGAAAAAGACGGGAAGATCCTCTTTCAAAGACGCAGCGACAACGGGAAATGGGGCCTGATCGGAGGGATTCTGGAACTGGACGAGACCTATGAGCAGGCCGCTGTGCGGGAGATCCGGGAAGAAACCGGGCTGGAAGTTGAGCTTACTGCGTTTCTCGGGATCTTTCACAATCACGACATGATCTGGGCAAACGGCGACCGCGCCCACACGATCGGCGCATATTACACCGCGCGTATCACCGGCGGAGAACTGCGGCTCGACGAAGAATCGTTCGAACTGAAATTCTGCGGGAAGGACGAGATCCCGCCGCTTTTTGCCGAAGATCACCGCGCGGCGATCGACGCGTATTTCCGGGGCGTACGGTATCCTGTCCCGGAGGAAAACCGGAAGGTTTGACAATTTCCGATTTTCGGATATACTTAGGACTATGATACTTGATTATTTGATCGTTTTTTTGATATCCATGGTTCCGCTTGTCGAGCTGCGCGGCGCGATCCCCTGGGCGCTTACTCATAACATGCCGGTCCTGCCGAGCTATATCGTGGCGGTCATCGGAAACATGCTCCCGGTGCCGGTCATCTTCTTTTTCGCGCGCACAGTACTGGAATGGGGCAAAGATAAACGCTTTATCGGCGGATTTTTCTCTTTCTGCCTGAACAAAGGGCACTCGGCGGGCGAAAAGCTGATGAATAAAGCAGGCCGCGGCCTGTATCTTGCGCTGTTCCTGTTCGTCGGCATCCCGCTGCCCGGAACAGGCGCATGGACGGGCGTGCTCGCGGCTTCGATCCTGGATATGGACTTCAAGAAAAGCACGGCAGCCGTGATCGGCGGCGTGATCCTGGCCGGTATCGTTATGGGCCTCGGAACCAGGATCGTGATGCTCACGGTAAACTTGTTCGGATAGAAGTATGAAGACATATAAGATCCTGCGGCTGAATGACGATCCTGCGCTCCTGGATCGGATGGCCTTGTGGTTTTCCGAAAAATGGGGGATAGACAAGTCGATCTATCTTGAAAGCATGCGTGCGTCTCTTGCCGGAGATGCGCCCGTTCCGCGCTGGTACGCCGCAACAGACGAAGGCCGGATCATTGCGGGCGCGGGCGTGATCGAAAACGATTTTCATGAACGGCATGACCTTGCGCCCAATGTCTGCGCGGTCTATACGCAGCCGGAATACAGAGGACAGGGCATTGCAGGCGCGGTGCTTGATTATATATGCGGGGACATGCACAGTGCCGGGATCGATACGCTGTATCTTCTGACCGATCACATCGGGTTTTATGAAAGATCCGGCTGGCGTTTTTATACCATGGTAAGATCGGACGGCGGCGAGATCTCCCGCATGTATGTACATACGATTTCGGAAGAATAGAAAGAGCAGGCCTTCGGGAATCCGAAGCGCCTGCATTTTCGTTTTAAAAACGCATTGATTTTTTGTGTCGTTTATGCGACAATAAATCATAATATAAGAAAAAGAAGGACATACATATGAGAAGATGGAAGATTCTGGCATGGCTTCTGTGCATCCTGTTTTTGTTCAGCGGCTGCTCCCTGATCGACAAGCTGAAGGGAAACGAACCGGCGCCCGATCCCGGCACGGCGGCGCAGACCGGGAAAGTCGATGAACCGGACGAACCGAAAGAACCGGACGAACCGGAGACGCCGTCCGAGCCGGATAAACCGCAGGGCAAAGAGAAGCCGAAGATCATTATGAACAAGCCGAGAAAAGGAGACGGATCCTCGGATGCGCCTTCGGCAGACGAGCCGCTTCCCATAGATATCTCCATGACGCAGGACTTCTCCGAAATAGAAGGTGTATGGCGTGAGGAGGATGGCTCCGGTGTATTGACCGTCTACGAGAACGGAGGCTTCGTGCTTTCGGACAGCTCCGGCGATTATTTCGGATTCCTGGTCTATTCGGAAGAAGAAGGCCTCTGGGTGTCCGGGCCGCACTATGACATGTATGAGGAAAACAACGAGCAGCTCTTCGGCAGCGCATGCCTGATCCCGGAATCCGACGATCCGGATATGCTGGCCTATGTCATCGGCGGCGGCGCGGTGCGCTATGTAAGGGAGATCCCGGAAAGCGGATCGAACGAACTTTCCTGGGTCTATGTGGAGTGGGGCGACAACGATCAGGCTACCTTTATGCAGTCCGACGAGGTCGTCGTCAATACGGACGAGCCGCAGGCAAAGCTTCTGTTCTTTACCTACGGCGACGTAAGAGATTTCCGCTTCCTGTCCCTGACGGCCGGAGAAGTTTCCGAAGAAGGCGAGATCACATTCTATTACGAAGTTCTGTATGAGCGGGAAAGGCTTGAACCGGGTCTTGCGCTCTATGTGACGACCTGTTTCTACGGGGACATACCGAACAACGGGATCAGTTTTGTGGACGATATGGGGCGCGAGCGTTTCTTTGCCGTAGATATCAGCGGCGAGGACGGCAGCGTCTATTTATGGGAGCTTGAATAAGGAAAGAATGTATGGGCAGTAAACTGAAAACGATCTTCCGCGAAGATTCCAGTTATAAAACTTTTTTTATTTCCATCATCATCACGGGATTGAGCTACGGCATTTACAAGGGCATGATCGACAACTATCTTGCCGAGATCGTCACGATGGGAGAATTCGACCGCGGCGTTGCCGAGTTTTTCCGCGAGATCCCGGGACTGCTCCTTGTGTTTATCCTTGCGGCTTTTTATACATTCTCCGCCGAACGCATGTATAAGATCGGCGCGGTGGTCATGCTGCTCGGCATGGGCATGCTCTCCGTCGTGACGCCGACCAAGCTGCTTGTCACCATCGCGATCTTTGTCCACTCGCTGGGCGAGCATATCCAGCTCGGCATGAAAAACACCCTTTCCCTGAATTATGCCAAGCCGGGCAAAGGCGGTGAGGCGCTCGGACAGCAGAATGCGCTGCACCAGATCGGCACGCTGGCAGGCTACGGCATCGTGATCGGCGTTTTCGCGCTGTTTGCCGCGCACAGCCCGTACAGGCTGTTCTTCGGCGTCTCCACGGCGATCCTTCTGGCGGCTGCGTTCTTTTCCATGCGCATCCGCGGAGAGAGCGAAACAGACGATACGAAACGCCGCTTTTATTTCCGCAAAAAGTTTACCAAATACTATATGCTCGAGGTGTTCTACGGCGCGCGAAAACAGGTCTTCTTCACTTTCGGACCTTATGTGCTGATCCTGTTCTACGGCGCGAACGCCATGGTCATCAGTCTGCTTTTCGCCGTTTCCGCGATCTGCACCTATATCTTTTCGCCGCTGATCGGAAAACTGATCGACAGGATCGGCTATAAGCCGGTCATGATCTCCGATACGCTGATCCTTGTGATCGTATGCTTCTTCTACGGATTTTCGCATCATATTTTCCCGCGGGAGATCGCGTTCATCGTATGCTGCGTAAACTACGTGCTGGATTCGGTCATCTCTCTGGCTTCGATGGCTTCCAATGTCTATGTGCAGGATATCTCCGACAGCCCCGACGAAATGCGTGCGACGATCTCGACAGGCGTGTCCGTCAACCACCTGATCACGATCCTGATCGCGCTGTTCGGCGGCTGGATCTGGCAGAGCGTGGGCGTTGAGACGCTGTTTATCCTTTCTGCGATCCTCGGCCTGTGCAACAGCGCCTATGCCGCCACGATCAAGCTGAAGAAAAAAGAAGCCTGACCCCGCAGATCCCCGCAGCGCGACGCTGCTTTCGTATAGATACAGAAAGGAAAAGCCGCATGAAAAAGAAGGTTCTGTCCCTGTTTCTGGTCCTGTGCCTGATGCTCACCCTTGCCGTTCCGGCATCTGCGGCCAAAACACGCGACACGGAGTTCTTCAGGAAAACGGAGCATCCGAACATTGATTTTTCCGATATGGAGATCGAGATCCTGGATGTGGACGCAGTTGCCGCGCAGATGGACGGCATTCGAAAGCTGGCCGGAAACTCCGCCAATTTAAAACAGGTGCGCGAACAGTTCCTGGCGATCTCGGATATCTACAAAAAAGCGTACACCATGGAGTCTTTGTCCTACTATTATATGTCAGCCGACGTCTATGACGACGCAGCCGCCGCGCTGAATCAGGAAACCGCAGACGTCGAGACACGCATCCTGGACGCGCTGAACCTGCTTACGCGCGATATCCTTAGATCTCCCTGCGCCGCCGCGCTCGATGGAATCATTCCGGAAGAAAGACGGAGCTATTATCTGGAATACACGGCGATGACGAATATTGAGCTCGCGCTTTTCAACCGGGAAACGGAGCTGGTCGCGGAATATATCCAGAACGACGAAAACTGGGAAGAGATCTTCCTGAAGATGGTCGAAGTCCGCAATGCGATCGCCAAAAGCGCAGGGTATCGGAACTACTACGAATATGCTTATGACGTAATCTATTGGCGCGACTATGCGCCTTTGGAGCTGAACGGTTACCGCAGGGCTGCGATCGAAATGCTGATCCCGATCCAGAATAAGATCGCCGAAATGCTGCAGAACGAATACTGGCGTTCTTCATTCAGCCGCGATTTTTCGGACAATGTCGGCCCGGATCTCATGGAGCCCTGCCTTGCGGACATGTCCGACGAGCTTCTGGATTCTTTCCAGTACCTTCGCAGACACGGACTGCTCGACAATACGTTCTCGTACAACAAGGCGTCGAGCACCTTTACATACGATCTGCCGATGTATAACTGTGCGTACATCTTTACAGATCCGGATATGGATTTTTATGATTTCTCCGCCCTGGTCCACGAATTCGGACATTACAACAATTTCTATTGGACGCCGATGGAATGGGACGGAACGACAAAGAATGTGGATATCTCCGAGGTCCATTCGCAGGCTCTGGAATTGCTGTTCTTTCATTACTATCCCGAACTTTTCGGCGAGGATGCACGCGCGCTGCAGCTTTATATGATGTATCAGCGTCTGTACACGCTTGTGAACGCTCTCCTGATCGACAGCCTTGAGCAGTATATCTATTCCGCGGAAAATCTTACGATCGATGGGATCAACAGGGAATATGTCCGTCTGAGAAAGGAATACCGCGAGATCCCAGCCGACAGCAGCCAGGAGTCTTCGAGTGCATGGGCGGGCATAACGCATTTCTTTATCACGCCCTGCTATTATATCAGCTACAGCGTTTCCGTTGCCGGCGCCTGGGATTTCTGGATCGAATCCCTTTCGGATTTCTACGGCACGGTCGACAAATATCTGGAATTCACGGCGCTGGATAACTTTTCAACCTTCAAAGGAAGCTTTGAGGCTGTCGGGATGCAGCAGCCGCTTACCGCGAACATGATCGGCAAGCTTGCGGATGCGCTGCAGGCTTTTCTGTACTCCGATCCCGACGGTTCGATCTGCGGGTATAAAGACGTCAAAGCCACGGATCTGTATGCCAATGCAGTAAGACTCGTATCTTCCTACGGCTTGATGGACGGCCTCAGCGCCGATGTCTTTGATCCGGGCGGCGCGCTTACCCGCGGCCAGCTCGTGACGGCCCTGTGGCGCATGGAAGGGGAGCCGAATGCCGGTTTTTACTCTTTCTCCGACATCGCGAAGGGAACGGCTTTGAACAAAGCCGCCGCCTGGGCGAAGGAAGAGGAGCTCATGTCCGCATATGACGACGGCCGCTTCGGCGCGGACGATCCGGTCAATCGCGAGCAGCTCGCGTCTGTCCTTTACCGCTATGTGCAGCGCTATGGCATGGGATATATGGGCAATGAAAAAAAGTTTTTTGAGTTTTCAGACAGAAATTCGGTCTCAAGTTGGGCTTACGACGCCATGTGCTGGCTGCGAATCCATAATATCCTGAACGGAACGGGACAAAATCGGATTTCCCCGAAAGGAACAGCCGCACGCGCCGAGACGGCATACATACTGATGCGGCTTGCGTATCTGATGCTGGAAAACGATGACTTTGCTGCAGGCGGGTTCTTCGGATCCGCCCTGGAAGATACAAGCTTCTCTGGTCTCGCCGCATGACAAAATTTATAAAAGCCTGTTGCAAAACAGGCTTTTTTACTTTTCTATTGACGTATGTGCGGTTTGTTCTGTATAATGGGCGTGTTGAAAACACAGCAGTGAAAAAGGAAATACAGGCATGGTTTATTCTTCCATTCTTGACGCCGTGGGCAATACGCCACTGGTGCGTCTGAACAAAATGCCGGAAAAAGGCAGCGCGCAGATCCTTGTTAAAGTCGAAGGGCTGAACGTAGGCGGTTCCATCAAGACCAGAACGGCCCTGAATATGATCGAAGAGGCGGAAAAGGCCGGAATACTGAAGCCTGACTGCATCATCGTTGAGCCGACAAGCGGAAATCAGGGCGTCGGCCTTGCTTTGGTCGGCGCTGTGAAGGGATACCGGACGATCATCATCATGCCGGA
>JAEEGL013179041.1_pt1 | contig 13188 bp, 19 predicted proteins | sample 9134231 | NCBI WGS metagenome assembly JAEEGL01 (sample SAMN16246548, study PRJNA631951) | gut metagenome | biome: gut microbiome; feature: rumen; material: fiber-attached | host: Bos | place: Iran: Karaj | collected 2018-10
GAATCGGTCTGTCGCAGGGCGTTCGGAATGTGTATACCATTCACACGCGGAAAGAAAAGCTGCTGCAGCCGTTTGAGATTTTTGAACGGTCAAGCGATGGAAAAACGTTCCGAGTGACGTCCGATGGCAAGGATTCGCAAACGCCGGCGACGGCAAGAATCGACATGCGGTTTTGCACCGCGGAAGAATGGGCGGTTCCGGGTGAGATCTCAACGCTGACACCGACAACGGAGGAAGCAACATGAATGCACAGGCAGCTTTGACGAGCTTTTGGCGCGGATTTGGATGGGACGCGTTTGACGAGAATTCCGTTCCGGAAAATGCGTTTGCTACGCGATCGCAATACATCACGTATTCGTCGCCTCAAGGCTTTTTTGACGAGCCGATCATGCAGAACGCGTCGCTGTGGATGCGCTCAACGAGCTGGGGAGAGATCGTTGCGAAGATGCAACAGATCGCCGAGTATATCGGTGTCGGCGGAAAGCTGTTCAAAACCGACGATGGTTATCTGTGGATCAAGCGCGGGACACCGTTTGCGCAGCGCATGTCTGATGAGGATCCGGCTGTTCGACGGATCTATCTCAATTTAGAGATTGAGTTTTTCACGAGCAAATAACACGAAAGGAATATATCTGCTATGGGTAGATTTACTGTTATTCCGGAGAGCGCATTTGACGAGCTGCAGCTTGACGCCGGCGTGCTCCTCAAAAGCTTCGATCCGGCAAATCCGCAGATCGCCGATTCTGCGATTATCTGCGCGACGACCGGCGGCATCAATCCGACCTGCGTTCCGACCTATTCGGACTTTGCAGAGGACGTCGACAATGCACCGGCGAATCTTAAAGAGTTCAAACACCTCGATTCGTGGGAGTGCAAGATCAGCACGACCGCGCTCGGGACGTCGCCGGAGCTCATCAAGCTGGCGCTTGGCGCGGCTGATATTCCTGGCACGAATTCGTCCAAGATCGTTCCGCGGCGCGATTTGTCGCAGTCCGATTTCCGTGATCTGTGGTGGGTTGGCGATAAGGCGAACGGTGGGTTCGTTGCAATCCGTCTGATCAATGCGTTGTCGACTGGCGGTTTTTCTCTGCAGACGACCAAAAACGGAAAAGGTCAGGTCACGCTGGAGATCACCGGTCACGTATCGCTGAACGCACAGACGGTTGTGCCGATGGAGTTTTACAGCTCCGACGATACCGGCTCCGGTTCTGTGTCCGTGAATCAGATTCTGACGCACGTGACGTCCGACTTCGAGGAGATCTCTGCGCCGACAAATGCGCAGCTGCAGATCACGCTGACGGCGGATACCGGCTACACGATCGCGAACGTCATCGTTCTGGTGGACGGCGCCGATGTGACTGCATCGAGATATTCCTCATCGAATCACAAGGTCACGATTCCGGCGATCAATCTCACCGGTCCGGTCACGATCTTTGCGACGGCGAATGAATCCTGAGGAGGAACAAAATGAGGCTTTCTGACATTAGAGGCGAGGCTGCGATCGAGACGATTGCGAACATCATCGAACCGGCGACGGAGATCATGACGGATCCGGAATTCAGAGACCTGGCGCGGAAGAAAAGCATTGCAAAGGCTGCGTCGGTTGCGCTGAAAAATCACAAAAAGGCGACGCTTGAGATTCTTGCGGCGCTGGACGGTGAGGATCCGGAAACGTACAGTCCGACGCTGCTGAGCATTCCGAAGAAGCTGATCGAGCTGTTCAATGATCCGGAGCTGATGGCGCTTTTCTCCTCACAGGATCCCGCCTCGGAAGAAGCGTCCTCTGGTCCTGTGTCGGAGAATACAGAGGACCGCGCACGGTAAAAACATTCATGCGGTACGTCAAAGCTCGGTACGATCAAGAAGACGAGCTGGAGGCGTACCGCATTTATGTTACCGAGTGTTTGAGGGGCGATCGGAACATTCCGCATTTTTACGATTACATTCGGGAAGATGAGATCAAGGAAGAATCGGCGGACGAAATCATTGATCGCATTAAGAAAGGGGTCAATTCTGATTAAGGAGGTCGCATATGGACCTTTTTGATATCGCAGCGAAGATCTCGCTGAACACAAAAGATTATGAAAAGGCTCTTGCTGGCGCCGACAAACAAGGCGCTTCGTTTGCAGAAAAACTGAAAAAGGGTCTCGGAACGGCTGCAAAAGTCGGCGGCGCTGCTATTGCTGCTATCGGGACCGAGGCTGTCGCGCTCGGAACAAAATTTGTTAATGGAATGCGTGATGTTGCCACGTATGGTGATGAAGTTGACAAGATGAGCCAAAAACTCGGATTGTCAAAAACTGCGTATCAGGAATGGGATTATGTTCTTGGGCAAGCTGGCGTTGATATCACAAGCATGTCCACCGGTCTGAAAACGCTCACAAATAAGCTGGACGAGGCAAAAAACGGGAGCGAAGATGCGCAGAAAATGTTTGCGGCTCTCGGTCTTTCGATGGAAGATTTGTCGACCATGTCTCGGGAGGATGTTTTCGCTTCTGTTATTACCGGCTTTCAGGGTATGGCTGATTCGACCGAACGTGCGGCTCTTGCGAATGATCTATTCGGTCGGTCCGGTCAAGAATTGACTCCGCTATTCAATTCGTCCATCGAGGAGACAAATGAGCTCCGGAAAGCTGCGCATGATCTTGGGTTCGTCCTGTCTGATGAAGCTGTTACGGCGTCCGCTGATTTTAACGATGCGCTCGACACGTTAAAAAGGACAATCAAAGGTATCAAAAATCAATTTCTGCAGAATTTTCTTCCTGCTGCGACAAAAGTAATGGATGGATTGACCGCAATTTTCGGCGGTGACAGTTCAAGCGGCGTTGGAATGATTAAAGAAGGTGTTCAGGAGATTGTCGATTCGCTATCATCAAAAATACCTGAATTCTTGGAGATCGGTTGGGGAATTGTTGAAGCTATTGTTCAGGCTATAAGCGAGAACTTGCCGACATTGGTCGAACGCGGATCAGATATCATTCTAAATGGCATCCTTCCTGGGCTTCTTGAAAATGTACCGGTTCTTCTTGATGCGGTTTTTCAAACGGTGTCGCAGATTGTTCTTGCAATCGGACAAGCATTGCCCGAGCTGATCCCGGTGGTTGTCAGCGCGATCATGCAGCTGGCACAGGTCATCCTTGAGAATATTCCGTTGCTTCTTGATGCCGTCTTGCAGGTTATCGAAGGATTGTCGCAGGGTATTCTTGATGCGATCCCGATCATCATTGATGCGTTGCCAGAAGTTATAACTGCAATCGTGGATTTTATATTGGGTTCGATCCCGCAGATCATCGAAACAGGCGTTGAGCTGTTCGTTTCACTTGTTGAGAAGCTTCCGTATATCATTGACAAGATTGTAGAAGCGATCCCGAAAATCATTAAGGGCATTTTGTCGGCACTTACGAAATCTATCCCGCAGATTGTTCGCGCAGGCATCGAGCTTCTTGTTTCTCTGATTAAGAATTTGCCGCAGATCATCACAACGATTGTCGACGCGATCCCCGAGATCATCGGTGAAATTTTGAACGCTTTGTCGGACAGTATCCCAGAGCTTGTCATGATGGGTGTCGAACTGTTCGTGGCTTTGATCGAGAACTTGCCGACTATCATTATCGAGATCGTGAAAGCAGTTCCTCAAATCATTGAAGGCATTGTAAAGTCGTTTGGAAGTCTCATGTATAAGATGGTTGAGGTTGGCGCCAATCTTTTGAAGGGAATCTGGGAAGGCATTAAAAGCACTGCAAATTGGCTGTGGGACAAGGTTAGCGGCTGGGCAAGCAATCTGTTTGGAAAGATAAAGGGATTTTTCGGAATACACTCTCCGTCAACAGAAATGGCATGGGTTGGCGAAATGCTTGCAAAAGGCTTGGCTGGTGGCATCGAAGACTACGGAGATGAAGCGATCGACGCGGCTGAAAGCATGAGCGGCGACATTATGGACGCGATGAGTGGATTGTCCGGATCTGCGAAGTTCTCGGTCGGTTATAAGTCTGACAGGATGGCGCGAGCGTTTGGGAGCAATGCGTTCAATCCGGCTGCAGCACTTGCCGGGGGCGTTCCGATCAATCTGTATATCGATGGAGACAAGTGGGTCGGATCGACGGATAGCAGAATGGATCGGAATCTTGGTCAGATTCAAAAAATCAAAGCAAGATATGGAGGCGCTTAATAATGGATATTGATCGTCTTTTGATTAAAGGTCCGCGGGACAATGATTTTATTCCGATCGACGATGAGTTCGGATTTTATCTTGTATGGCGTCGGCTTTCGGCGCCGGAGGCAAAGCACGATTATGCGGATATCGCCGGAACAAACGGATCATATGACGGAACCGAGGATTATGGCGAGATCTTCTACAATGACCGCGAGCTGGCGCTGGATTGCAAGTTCGTTTCGAGCGAATGGCACGAGCCGTATCATGATTTTCTGAACAGGTATCACGAGCAGCAGTGTCAGATTGCGTTCGCAAACGATCCGGACTGGTATTGGACCGGTCGCGTAAAGGTCGCCGAATATGATGCGCAATCTCACACGTTGTCGATGACGGCTCAGGTCTATCCGTATAAATTCCGGAAATATCCGACGATTGTGCAGAGCGAAGGTAACGAAATAGTTACTCTTACAAACGGCAGAATGCGTGTCGTGCCGACCGTAACGATCAACGATGATGTCACGCTGAAATGGGGGACAACGACAAAGGCGCTGCAGTCCTCAACATATCCGGCGACGTTCTTGATCGCCGGTCTTGAATTGACAGAGGGGCAGCTTGACGTGGAAATCGTCGGAGAAGCGTCTGTTCGTTTTGAGTATCGGGAGGGATCGCTGTGAACTATACGATTTATGCGGATGACCTTCTGATCTATAACCGGCTGATCATTGACGAGCACGGAAAGCAACTGTATGGCGTTCTCGATCCGGTCCTGAACATGACGACGGACGAATTCTGCAGTCTGACGTATCGCGCCAAAAAGGGAAGTCCGGCGTTTGATCGGTCTGTCGAGTTGATCCCTCTGATCAAGGTCTATAAGGACGGAGTGCTGAAATACACGGGTCGGATCCTGAGGAGCGTTCCGAATATTCACGCCGAGAAGGAAATTTACGTCGAGGATTTTCTCGGCGTTCTTTGCGATTCCGTGTATCGACCGTTTGAATTTTACGGCACGCCGAAGCAGCTGCTGACAGCGATCGTCACAAGTCACAACGCTCAGGTGGATTCAAAGCAGCAATTTTATGCTGTCGAGTGTGATATTGACAGCGAGAATATCACGAGATCGTCTGAGGGCTATGACAGCTGCTGGAAGGTCATCAAATCGAAGCTGCTGGACATGGTAGGCGGTTACATGTGGGTCGATTATGACGCGTCGGAGCGTCCGATTCTGCATTATTCGCTGAGCGCGAGGAATTTCTCGACACAGGTGATCCGGTTCGGCAAGAATCTCGTCGATTACAACGTGAAGTACGATTTCGACGGCTTCTATACTGCCTGCGTCCCACTCGGCGCGAAGGACGAGGAGACAAAGGAATATATCACGATCGCAAGCGTAAACAATGGCGTTGATTATCTGATCGACACGACAAACGCGGCGCGGTATGGCGTGATCTATGCACCGCCGTCCGAGACGACGTGGGAGGATGTACATTACCCGGCAATTCTGCTGACAAAGGCTCAGGAGTGGATCCGCGACAAGGCTGCGAGGCTTGTGAAGGAGATCTCGCTGACGGCGCGGGATTTGTCAAATCTTGATGTCGATTCAAGCATGATCGAGTTCCTGGATTCTGTTGCGGTTGAGGCTGACGAAATTGACGACCGGTTTATTGTCAAGACGCTGTCGAGACCACTTGACCGTCCGCTACAGCTGGAGATCAATATGGGCGACACACGGTCCAGCTTGACCGGCGCTGCTACATCCGCGCAGGCAAGCACGACTGAACGGATTGACGTTATCGAATCGAGCTATGTCAGCAACACCGAAGCGCATGTGATCGCTCGCGAGGAAATCACGAACGACACGTCTATTGTGCAACGTGCTGAAGCGATTATAATGACGGCGTTGCAAGAATACGTACGGACGTCCGATTATCAAACATTCGTATCGTCGATTGAGACGAATTTTGCGATCCTTGCAGGCGAAATCAGCGCGAATTTCACGTCGACGTCAGAGCAGATAAGTAATCTGCAGAATTCGACTGAAGCTCAGATCAATACGATCTATTCGTTCATCCGGCTGCTCGGCACAGTCCAGGACGAGCACGGGCATATCGTTCAGGAGGGTGGCATCGTAATCGGCGAAAGCACGAGCGCAATCAAACTGAAGCTGGAGAATGACGTGCTGTATTTCTTCGTCGGAGATGAGAAGATTGTTACGCCTCAAAATGCAATCGCTTATTTTGCTTCGAATAATCTCGTCGTAAACCGGACAAACATTCAAAATCTGACGCTGGGTACGCAAGGCGAATACCTTGATGCGCGGATCCTCGGAACAGGGGACAACGTCGGCGTCATGTGGAGTGGGAGGTTGAGCTAATATGACTGAAACATATGCAGCATCGAAATTATATGCTCACTGGTATGATATTAGATCTCGTGCAATGTATCTCGAAACCGGTCAAGGTGCATTGTGGAGGCAACAGAATAACCGTTCTGTGGAGGTCGTCGGCGTCATTCTGATCCCGTCTGTAAGCAACCGGAGCAACTGGGATCAATATCGAATTGACAGTGGAACGTTGACGGTCAATGTCGTCGCAGCTCAAACGACAACGCTGAGGCTGTATCGATCTACGCAGAGCACGTATGTCGCGAGCGATATTACCGGCGCCGCGTACATTGACACGACGCACGGATATACGGAGCTGACGCTTTCCGGAACAACCGCCGGTCAGCAGACGGCGACGTTGACGGCTGCGAATTGTGAATTTCTGCATTCCGCGTTCAAGGATGGCACGACGATTTTCTGTCTGTATTATGCGGGCGATACGGCAACGCAAGACAATCCGTCCGATCATTATGTGAGGGTCGATTCGTTCTCGATGTCGCTTGAAGTCAACAACGCGTATTCATTGATCACGAGCGCGACGGATGCTTATATCGAGACTGCGACAACTGTGTCTTGGACGAACTACATCACGACCGGCAGAACAAACACGCTGCGGGTGCAGTTCGGAACGATTGATACCGGCGAGATTTCCGTTTCCGGAAGTTCGCATTCGTATACTTTGCCTGCGTCGTGGTATGCCGAATTGCCGAACTCGTCGAGCGGAACGGCGACTGTCACGTTGTACACATATTTGAACGGGACAGAAATCGGACACGACACGGCGACGTTTACGGCGTCAGTCAGCAGCACGATCACGCCGTTGGTGCAGTCTATAAGCGCGACGACGATCAACGACAACGCGACGGTCGCAAGCTGGGGAATCATTTTGCAGGGCTATTCAAAGTCCAGAATCGATGCTCTTTGCGAGGCTGGTGCAGGCGCGAGTATCACGGGATACACGATTTCGAGCTCTGTGGAATCGAACACGATCACGTCAACAAGCGGGAGCTATTCGTTCACTACGGCTGTGTTCCCGATCGGTGGGACGATAAGATACACGCTGACGGTCACAGATTCGAGAGGTCGGACCGGATCTGCCTACGTCGATGTGCCTGTCACGCCTTATTCGACGCCGGCGATCACGGCAATGGGAGCGACGCGGTGCGCGGCTGATGGAACGCCAAACAGCGAGACCGGAACGTACGCGAAGGCGGCGATTGATTATACGTGGTCCCAGGTCGGAAATAACACGATGACAAATGAAATCCGGTATAAGCGGCATCAGGATTTGTCTTATATTGTCGCGGACACGAATGTTGCATCGTGGATGTGGTCGAGTGTCTTTGGCGGGGGGACGCTTGATGTGGCGACGGCATATGATGTTCAGGGCTATATCGTCGACGCGCTCGGTAATTATTCAACCTATAATGTGATCCTGGCGTCGGTATCCGGTTTCCACCTTGGTTTGAAAAATGACCGAGCGAGATTTGGCGGCGTTTGCGAACGTGCCGGTCTTGAGGTGAACTGGGCGTCGCAGTTTGACGGTCCGATGACGTTGCTGGATAGCTTGACGTTGAAGCCGTCTGTGGCTTATCCGATTTACGTCAGAAACAGCTCAGGTGTGCTCGGTTTTCAGATGATCAATTATAATGGTGTTTGCCAAGCGTCATTTTATGATGCGGGGACTGAAAGAAATTATCTTGGCAACGGAAGATTTTCGTGTTATGATAGCAGTGGCACGGAACAGGCGAGATTGTCGAGCGATAAGTCGCTGAAGCTTGGGACTACGACACTGACCGAAGCGCAGTTGATTTCGTTGCTCAGTTTGATTTGAAAGGAGATTGAATTATGGTTCAGGGAACAACGCCGACTTTTACTTTGACGCTGCCGAACACGGTCGATCTTGAGGAAGCTTCTCATGTCTATTTTACGATGAGGCAAGGGTCTGCAATCGTAACGATCGATCAATCCGACATGGACCTGGAGGGGAATGTAGCCATTGTTTACCTATCGCAGTCTGATACTATTCGATTCTCGCGGTCAACGGACGCGGAGATCCAGCTCAACTGGACGTATTCGGACGGCTCTCGCGCTTGCACGGATATCGTGAAGATTCCGATTTTGGAGAACTTATTGAAAGAGGTGATTTCATGAGCGATATTCCTATTTCCGTTCAGATGACCGTCGCTGAAAGCACTGCGGCTTATAACATGACGGTAGACGCGACGGTTTTGGCAGAACCGGATACAATTACAAATGCGCAGATTGATGCGTTATTTGAATAAAAGGAGGTATACAATGATTACTGAAACTATTGACAGAAGCAAGGCTATTGAAGCTGGTTTAAGAAATGCAACATCTTTTGTCGGGCTTTCCACCGATACAAAGCCGACTGGTGTATCGAATGGTTCGACTTTTCTCGAAATGGATACGTCGAACGTGTACATTTTCGATGCAGAAAACGAAGAATGGAGGGCGTTGTAATGGACATTGAAACCTACGCGCTTTTGAAGAAAAAGGTTGACAACGTAACACTCGCGTATAGTTACAAAGGTTCTGTCGCGGATGTCGCATCTCTGCCAGACGATGCTGCACTCGGAGATTTGTATACGGTCGGCACGGTTCAATACGTGTGGGACGGCACGGAATGGGTTCAAGTCGGCGGCTCAATCACTAACGCACAGATCGACGCACTTTATTGATGAGAGGAGATAACAAATGGCACAGTTTTTAGACTATACTGGTCTTGGACATTTCAAAGACAAAAATGACGCTTTGTACGCCAAACAGGACGGTTCATACACAGACCTCACAGCGGGGCTTGCAGAGCAGTTGCAGAGTTCTGTCGGCATCGAAGATCAAACGCCCTACAATTTCCGCACTTCGGGCGGCTCGACGGAAATCGGTGACCGCGAGGAATTGAATGCGGTTGTTGGCGTGAGTGTGCCGTGGAATCAAAACTTGAAAGAAGTTAATTCTACGAATTGGGCGGCAACGGCGGCAAGCACAAGCGTTTCTATTTCTGATGGCGTTGCTACTGTTACGGCGGGTTCTCAATACGCAGGTCTTATCAGCACGGCTGTAAACAGACCGACATTCCCAAACGGTCGCAAAATGTTTTATAGCGTTTCCGTGAAACTTACAACTGCGGTCGCAAACGCTATAAAAGTAAAGATCAACAATCAAGATCAAAAATTCGCGGCATCTTCTACCGCATGGCAGATCATTTCGGGATTCTTTACATGGGATAGCACGAAGGCGGCAACGTTCCAAATTCTTGATTTCAGAGCATCCGATAGAGATGCGTATCAAGTCAAAGAGCCGATGCTTATCGACCTCACCCAAATGTTCGGTTCTACCATCGCGGACTACATCTATTCGCTTGAACAGAGCAATGCGGGCGCGGGCGTTGCCTATTTCCGCAAGTATTTTCCGAAACTGTTCTACGGCTATTCTGCGCCCACTATGCAGTCCGTCAAGACAAGCGCGCACAAGATGGTAGGGTTCAATCAGTTTGATGAGGTTTGCGAAAGCGGTTACATCAACACGAGTACTGGGGAGAATGATGACAGCGTTCCCGATACCCGATATAGAAGCAAGAACTATATTCGTGTCGTTCCTAACACAACGTACTACTACAAAGCGTCCGTATCACAAACAAATAACTCGGTTAAGGCACGTATTTACTTTTACGATGCAAGCAAATCGTTTATCTCGTCCGCTTTGACCTCCGCAATTAGCGATACATTCACAACGCCGAGCAACTGTGGATTCATTCGATTCTTTGTTAATCAAGCGTTGTCCACCTACAACCACGACATCTGCATCAACATATCTTGGGACGGAGAGCGCGACGGCGAATACGAACCCTATGTCGCGCACGAATACGCCCTTGATGACATCACTCTGCGCGGCATCCTGAAACTCGATGCGTCCAACAATCTGTATGCAGACGGTGACCGCTATCTGCCCGATGGGACGGTAATCAGAAAGCGCAGACAGATGGTGGCAAATGGCGACACGGTTAAGGCAACGTCTGTCAATCAAAGCAGCGGAACATACTACTGCGTACTCACCACACTTTCGTCTGCGAACAAAGCCGTAAACAGCACGACCACGGAAACGCGAATTATTACAGACAAAGGTTATCGTGATTATTCGGGTGTTGGCGTTGGGCATATTTACATTACTGGCGGAGGACTAACGCCCGTGATTTGCCTGTTCGACCAAACGCTGACCACGGTTGATGCTGTCAACACATACCTCGCGTCGAACCCGATTACGATTGAGTACGAACTTGCAACTCCGACCACCGAATCCGCAGACCCCTATCAGAAGACGCAAATCGTCGACGATTTCGGGACAGAGGAATTTGTGGATGCGGCGGTCGAAGCGAACGAGCGCGATGTGGCAATTTTTGTCGGCAACGAAACGGTATACAAACCGAATCTCCGCGCCAAATTGGAGATGATGCCCGATTCTCCAGATGGAGCAGGCGATTACATCATGCGCTCTGATGGTTCAGAACAGACTTGGGTTCCTCTGACCGAAGTAAAAGAACTGCCCGATGTGCCTACCACAGACGGAACGTATGTGCTGAAATGCACGGTTTCGGATGGTACGGCAACGCTCACTTGGGTATCCGAATAAGGAGGTGTCAACATGAAAATCAAAATCACAGCACCGAATGGTAAGAAACTCCGTCATATCCCGACTGAACGGCTTTATTCCGAAGTCGTTACTGACGAACGCTACGCCGCACAGTACGTTGTCGCGGACAGCGCAGATGACCCCATCGTGCATACCTTGGACGGCGTGACGCTTGACGAACGTGTGTCCGATTTGGAAGATGCCGTCATTGAACTGGCAGAAATCGTTGGGGGTGATGAATAATGGTTAAAATCTATGTGCGAAAAATCAAAGCCGGGCAGATGACGCTTGACGATGTGCCTGCCCGTTGGCACGATGCGGTTGAAGCCGCGTTGGAAGAGTAACAAAATTCTGTTGACATGGGATTTATTATTGTATTATAATGAGGTCAGGAAAGGAGCGATGGTATGAAGAACGTATCTGATTTTATCCGTTTCGCATTGAGCCATGCAGATCCCGCAACGCGTCCGGTTGGAGCGAAGATCGAGTTTCCGGTCGGCAATGACGGCATCTGGGAGTACCTATGGGGAACAAGGGGACAGATCGTCACTCAGTCGCTCCTTGATGCACGGTTCAAATCGTATTATTCTAAGAACGGCTGGAGCCGAGCGGAGTACGATTCGATCACAAAGAACTGGGTCCGCGATAAAGTACACGTGACCGACTGTCAGGGCTTGCTGGACGCATATCTTGGCAGCGACACGAGCGCGGACGGTGACTACCGTAATTACTGCACGGATAAGGGTCTGATCGCGGCTATCAATCGACCGTTTGTTGTCGGCGAGGCGGTGTTCAACGGATCCGATTCCAAAAAGACGCATGTCGGCTGGGTTGTCGGTTTTCTGAACAAGGATCCGCTTGTGGTTGAAAATCGGGGTCTGAAATACGGCGTCGTAATCACGCGAATGTCGAAGCGGTCCTGGAAATATCGCGGACTGATGACGAAGAAGTTCAGCTACGCGGACGAGCCTGAGCAACCGCAGCCGGTCGAGTATGTGTTCCGGCGCGATCTGAAAAAGGGTTGCAAGGGTGACGACGTTGTGAAGCTGAAATATCTGCTGATGAACGCCGGATATGATCGTGGGATCACGGTCAACACTCCGAGTTCTCCGAATTTCGGATCCGCGACGAAGCGTCTGGTCAAGGACTACCAGCGCGACAACGGTCTGACGGTTGATGGCGTCGCCGGTCGTAAAACTATTATTAGCTTGGGGGGGAAATACGAATGAAAAGAGACTGGAGAAAATGGTGGAAGGCTGCAGCAATTCGTGCGCTGAAAACTGTCGCGCAGACCTTGGCAGGCACGTTGCCGGTCGGCTTTGTTGTCACTCCTGTCATGATCCAGGACGCAAACTGGAGCTATCTCTATGCGATTCTCGCGTGGATCGGAACCGGACTTGTGTCCGGCGTTCTGTCCTTGCTGACAAGCCTTGCCGGTTTGCCGGAAGAAAGTATCGAAGATGCGGAGGATCCTGAGTGATGGCTGTATTTTCGGAGGAGCAAAAGGAATATCTCGATTTGACCTACAAGCGGAAGGACGATTGCGAGGCTGATATGAAAACGGCTGAAAAGCAGCAGAACGATCTTGACAAGCGCCTGGTGGTCATTGAGAAGCAGCTGAAGCTGATCATCGGCATTCTGTCGTTCGTCGGCGCCGGTGTCGGAACGCTGATCATCGGGGCGCTTTGGGGGTTGATTGCGAAATGAATTGTGACACTTGCACGCACCGTCCGGATCCGGTTCCTTTTGCTGTCCATGAATCTGCAATGGCGCGGATGGAGCGCACGATCAGACGGCTTTGGATTCTGCTGATCGTTTTGGTCGTTCTCCTGGTCGGATCGAACGCGCTGTGGATCTGGTATGAGGCACGGTTCGAAAAGGTTGAAGTGACGCAAGAGAACGAGGACGGATATAACAGTTTCATCGGTAATGATGGAGATATTTACAATGGCGAAACAGACCATAAAATACCGACGCCGTAAAACCGGAGGGAAGTCCGGCTATC
>JAEEGL014352541.1_pt1 | contig 13188 bp, 7 predicted proteins | sample 9134231 | NCBI WGS metagenome assembly JAEEGL01 (sample SAMN16246548, study PRJNA631951) | gut metagenome | biome: gut microbiome; feature: rumen; material: fiber-attached | host: Bos | place: Iran: Karaj | collected 2018-10
AAGTGCACAGCAGAAGAACAGTGTGACAAGTATCTTGGAGGTGCTCGACACTCAAACCGGTGAGCGCAAGGTGGTAAAGGAGTTCAACTACCTGATAGAGGCCCCCAACTGGACCCGCGACGGTAAGTGGATTTACTTCAACTCCGACGGTCTTATCTACAAGATCGACGCCGTGGGCAAGGGTAATGCCCGACTCGTTGACACGCAATATTTGAACAAGTGCAATAACGACCACGTGCTTTCGTCTGACGGCAAGTGGCTGGCTGTCAGTTCATCGTCGAACGGCTCATCGGGATGGACATCATATATCTACGTCCTTCCCGTGGATGGCGGCACACCGCGGTTGGTGAACAACTAATCCGGCAGACAGCGGATGAATACATGACAAAGCCCCGAAAGCCTGATGCTTTCGGGGCTTTATAGATTAAATATTATATTATTGCCTTTATTTATTCCTCTGTTAATGGGGATGTCGCGGATATAGGCGTGCCATCGACAGTCAAATAAAGTCCTGTGGAATTCTTCGGCACGGTGAAGTTTGCCCGGAAGGCTTTCTGCTTTGTCGCTTCCTTTACTACGCCGACACTGCCGTCTGGGAAGATTGTTTGTGTCGTGGTGGTAGTCGGATTGATGGTTGTGATACGATAGTAGCCTTTAAACTTGTAATCTCCTTGGGTGATTGTCTGTGCTGTGGTTGCAGGCAGGGCAATTCCCTCGATAGAGAAGCTTTTCTTCATACTCCGTGTGGGCCTGACGAGATAGGGTATGGATGCTTGCAGCTTCTCTACAGTACTGAATTTCATTTCTTTATTGTCGACACCGGTGAACTCTGCCATCGTGGCATCTTCTCCGAAGAGTTGGGCAGCCATCGACGCACTGACATCGAATGGCAGACAGAACGTTGTCCACTCTCCGGCTTGGAACGTCAGCTGCACATAGAGGTTAGCATCGCTCACTTCGGTAGTAAAGGAGTTCGACACCGACTCGTTTATTGTCTTATATCCTAATTTCTCGTTTACGAAAACTGTCAACTGATTGCATATTTTCTGCATGCCTTGATAGGTGGGGTGCCCATTGGCTTTCGATACTATCGACAATTTATATAGCGGCACATCGTAGTGGGCACAGATCTCTGCCACCGACGTGTTTATGTCTTCCTTCAGTCCATCGTTGAGCATGAAGATTATCATGGCGTCGGGATACTTGTTTTTCAGATAGTTGAGCACCCATGCCGTTGCAGGTCGGAAGGATTTCAGGTCATCTGTTGTCCAATTGTCGTAGACATAGTTGCCTATCGGCGAGCCGGCATTACTGTCGTTTGTACCGCCCTCTACGATAATGAGTCCTGCACCGCGTAGGTTCTGGGCGCGTTTTACGAACGATACGCCAGAGGCATCGTTGCCATTCCACCAGGTGTTGCATATTGTTCCTCCTGAGTAGGAGTTGTTCTGTTCAAGCTTTATGCCAGTGGTGTATTGGAAGAGTCGCCACCATGTCTGAGCAGGCTCATAAACGTCGAGACCCTCTATCGGGTAATACTGTGCATTGTCTACAGGCTCCGTTTTACCAAGAAAAGTGGAATACGAATCGCCTATCACGGAGAAAGACTTGAGTTTGCTTTCAATATTGTTCTCCATCGAGATGGTCTGCGCTGTCAGTGACATGCCGACTGACAGCCAGTACAGGATAAGGAAAAATCGTGCAGATATATTTTTCATAATAATCATCTTACGGTTGTTTTTTTGTTATCTTTCACATAGACACCTTTCGGAAGTTTACGGTATTCTGTTCCCATATCTTTCCCTGAGAGAGAGAAATAGTGAGAAGATATCTTTCCTCTGCCCGTCGGCTCTTTACCATTGCCTGTATCTCTTATCTCGTCTATTCCCGTTGTCTCCACCGTGAAACTTCCGACGGCAAATATGGAACCGTGGTATGAAGCGTCAATTGTCTGCACGCCATAGGTGTAGTCGCCTTTTGGCAGTGATAATGTCACAGCGTTAGACTGACAAGCATTGCCTGGACCCACTACCTTTCGTCGTCCGTCGAGGTCGCCGCCAATGTGGGAATTGCACGAGGTGACAAGCTCACCTTTCGAGTTGCGCACCCAATACTCATAAGTCACATTTGCCTTGCTCTCATTGTTTCTCTGCCATGCTATTGTCACCTTGCCGTCGTTCTCTTTCGCAGGAAGCAATGTGGGCGGCTGCGGAGGCGTTATCTTCTCCTTGTCGACAACACTGTTCAGCGTAGCCTGAAAGTGATAACCTCCCGACACGAAGAAGTTTGAGTCCCAGCTCTGTCCCATCTCAACGATGTCGTTCACGCCGTCGGCATCCCAGTCGACGAAACACGATGCCATCTCCGACCCCGACCCTATGCGGTATGCTTTCGTAAACTTCCCGTCGCCAGCATTTGTATATATGCATGCCGTCTGCGTGGAGTAGTTCTGATACCATCCCGGTGCATAGTAGTCGAGATTTCCATCGCCTGTCCAGTCGATGAACCCGCACTGCTGGCCGACGGTGTTTAACGGCCGTGCAAGCTCTATCGGACAAGAATAGTCGACGTTGTATTTCACGCTGCCGTCTTCCTGCAGCGTTGCAATGAACAATCCCCAGATGTCGTGACTCCTTCCGTTGCCGCTATAGCCGACGATATACAAATCGCTCACGCCGTCGTTGTTCACGTCGCCTATCGACATGCCACACTCTCCCACTGCCCACACTGCACTGTTTCTCCAGCGGGTGCGGTCTTGCAGATACTGTCGGGTGAACGTTCCCGGGGCCTCGCGGTTGTTGAGGAAGATATCCAGGAAGTGAGTCTCATCACATGAATCGCCCACGATGCACGTGGCAGTGTGGTTTAATGCGGCATTATCGTTCGACTGCGCACTGATTATAATGTCCTGCAGCCCGTCGTTGTTCACGTCGTAACATCTCACCCATCCCATCGTGAAGTGATAGACATCTCCGTTAGCGAATATCGGTTGTTGCTGGAACACGTTGTTGCCTCTGTTCACGAGGATATAGTTACACGTCTCATAGTCGATCGCACTAACTCCCGCTTTCACCTGATATCCTATCCCTACGATGTCGAGCAGCCCATCGTTGTTCACGTCGGCCACGGTACCTGATAGTATCTTCGCCATCTCGAAGTCGACTTCGTTACCGTCTTCGTCGATGACAGTGGGAACACGCTCTTCGAACGTACCGTCGCCGTTACCGATGAAAATCCCCTCGTGCGCCACGCCGTCAGTATAGGGCTGATCGGTCACCTGTTGCCCTGTTGTCTCGAAGGCCACGATGTCCATCACGCCGTCGCGGTTTATGTCGCATGGTGTCAGCGAGGGGCGGACGCTCACGTTCATCGCCGTCTTCTTGTCGTCCACAGCATGCCATCTGAGCATATCAGCCTTTGGATCGACCACAATCACGTGAGTCATTCTCCGCTTTTCGTTGTCGGTGTTCCCCGCAGTGTTAGTGACATTCTTTCCGAAGCCGGCTATCACCATATCGCAAAAGCCGTCGTTGTTCACGTCTACTGCCGTGCAAGCCCCGTAGATAGCTGCCCAGTCGTCGTAACGACAGAACTCTGGATAGAGTCTCTCCTGCGCACTACCGCCTATCGACACAGCAGCAGCGCAGACGATTAGAAATGTCTTAAATGTCATTTTGATGAATAATTTTTTTCGTTTGTTTTTTAGGAAATAATAAAGGAGTTGACTTTCTTGTTCAATACTTGCTATCGTATTAACCCCCCAAAGGGGTATTGAAATCACAGGCAAGTGGTGATTACCACCTGCCTATGATCTGTCGCACTTTCAGTGCTTTATAGGTCAACTGCTATTTCTTTGCTTTTTAATTGCCAACTTAGCAGTTGTTGCGCTTGTCGCAGTATGGCAACTTGTACGGGCGGCGATACTCATACCAGTAGAGTCGGTGAGCAGCAGCTTCCTTGTCGCCTTCGAATGAGAGCAGAGCAGGATTCCACTTCACTGGTCGGTTCAGCTCGCGGGCGATGTTGAACAGGCAGCAGAGGGTGTTGGTGCTTGTGCCATACTCCACAGGTGCTATCGGATCGACATGTGCGCGGACAGCGTCGATGAAGTTCTGCATGTGTGGCGAACTGACCTCGTACTGTCCGGCCTCGATTTTCTCCTCGTGCTTCTTGAGCAGCTTCGGATCGGAGCACTCAATGTAGCCGCGCTTCACCTTAAGCCATCCCTTGTCGCCGATGAATTTTATACCCTTATCCTCGGGATCGTTCTCATTGAACGGCTGCTCGGTCATGACGATGCCGTTGGCATATTTCATCGTAGCATACTTGGCACCGTTGTATCCCTGTGGTATAAACTCCACTGGTCCGAGTCCGTCCATACCGATGGCTGCCTGTGCGATGTCGTACATGTGTGCACCCCAGTCAGCAGGGAATCCATTGCCCGTCTCCTGATACCAGCGCCATGCTCCCCACAACTTTTCGTTCTGCTCGGGTTCGAGCGAGACAGGAGGACACAGGTCAGGGTGATAGTGAATCTTAGGATCGTTTAGAGGACCGAGCCAGAGGTTGAAGTTCAGATTTGCAGGCACAGGCATCTCGGGTAAGTCGAGCGGTTTTGGTGGATCACCCACGCGCACGTATATTTTATCAATGTGCCCCAGTGCCCCTGAGCGCACCATCTCTATTGCCTGCTGGAACTCACGGCTTGAGCGCTGCTGGCTACCCATCTGCAGTATGCGGTTGTTGGCACGTACGGCTGTCTGCACGGCAAGTCCTTCGGTGATGGTGTAAGCCAGTGGCTTCTGGCAATAGACATCCTTGCCCGACTGACAAGCGTGGATTGCCACGAGAGCATGCCAGTGGTCAGGGGTTGCTATCTCGACAGCATCGATATCCTTGCGCTCGAGAAGATCCTCGTAGAACTCATACATATCGCAACGCTCATTCTGTCCCTGCTCTTTCTGCCATGCCGCTACCTTGCGACGGAAGCGCTCACGCTTGATGGAATCGACATCGCAGCATGCTGCCACCTGCACTCCAGGGCATGAAGAGAAACTGTAGAAATCGCTGCATCCCTGCTGTCCGAGGCCCACGAATCCGAGTACCACACGGTCGCTGGGGGCAATCTTCTTGCCATCGGGAGTCTTCCAGCTGGGAAGAATTGTCAGCTCAGCCAGTCCCAGAGCAGAGAGTTTAAGGAAGCTGCGGCGCGACATGTTGCTCGAACTTGTCAGCTTTTGTTTTTGCAGCTCGGTGTTCAACACCTTTTGATTCTTTGCTTGTTTTTTCATTTGTTAGTTGTTTAAGATTATCGTTTGGTTGTAAGAAATCATGGAAGAGTAAGGAATCTGAACGAACCCTCGACAACGCTGAAGTCGGTGCCGTCGAAGTTGAGCTGCACCACTGCAGTGCGGCGCGGTCCTACCTGGTTGCGGTTGTTGTGAGTGTGGAACACATACATCCAGTTGCCGTTGGCATCTTTAAACAGATCGCCATGTCCTGTGCCGTTTTCGCCTATCTGCCGGCGAGTGATTATCGGCTTGCCATGCTTCTTCCACGGACCAAGTGGCGACGTGGCAGTGGCATAGCCTACGGCATAGTTGGGATTGCGGAAGTCGTTAGCAGAGTAGAACAGATAGTAAGTCTTGCCTATCTTCACCACCGTAGGTCCTTCGGCTACACCCCATTCAGTCTTGGCGGTATTCTCCCAACCTTCCTCAACTGATATGGCTTCACGTGCAGTCTTTTCCTTTATACTCTTGAGGTCTTTGTTCATCTCAGCAACATAGATGCGGTTGCCCTGGGTGAGACGCACATGGAAGAGGTAAGGCTTGCCGTTGTCATCGAAGAAGATGAACGGATCGATGGCTTTCATCGGTGTGGCAATCTCTTCAGCTTTCTCCTGAGTGAACGGTCCCAGCGGGCTGTCACCCTGAGCAATTGCTATATGCTCGTTGGCGGTATAAATCATGTGATATTTCCCCTTGTGCTTGAATATCTGTGGTGCCCAGAAACCCTTCGTGCCATAGCAGTCGGGAGAGAGAGAATATCCACCGAGCATGCCCACGGGTCCCTGCCACGACTGCAGATTGTCAGACGTATAAACCTCGAAACGCCCTATTGCTGAGTTTGCCGATGTGCCATAGAGATAGTACTTCCCGTCTTCAGCGAAGATTGTCGGGTCAGCCAAGAGGATAGAGCCCACATCGGGGCGCTCGCTTACCTTCGAAGGCTTTCCGCCAGATATGTATGGCCAGCCGTCAACCCAATCGACACGATCCATATAGACAAGACGCCCGGCACGGGGATCGGTGGCACTGAAACCATGATAAATCATCCAGTCCTGTCCACGGTCATCGGTGATAATCTCGGCATTATGTCCAGGTCCGACAACATTGTCGCTGCGCTGGAGAATAGTCTCGTAGTGATTCTCCATGAGTGGACGGCCAAGTTTGTCGACATAGGGTCCGAAGAGATCTTTCGAGCGTCCGCAGGTGACATGATATGTACTGCGCTCACCCTCACAACATGTGCCTGCCGAGCCGATGAGATAGTAATATCCGCCGTGGCGATGTATGTAGGTACCCTCCATGAAAGTACCTGCCACCTGTTTCTTCTCTGCCCCTGGCTTAACTGCGAGTCCGTCGTCGGTCAGTTCAATACCGAATATTCCGTGGAAACTGCCCCAGAAGATATATTTCTTTCCGTGGTCTTCGATGAAGAATCCGTCGATACTGTTCTGCACATCGATGTCGCGACTAGTGAACAATGCCCCATGATCGGTGAATGGTCCTTCAGGCTTATCTGCCGTGGCCACACCGATGCCGCATGTCCATTCGCCTCCCCATTCCGACTTGGCATAGTAAAGCACATACTTGCCGTTGATGTAGTTGATATCAGGAGCCCACAGGTTGCCCTTCGGATTCCATTGCGGACGGCTCTCACGAGTGAAAGCTGTGTTTACAAACTCCCAATCGACAAGGTTCTTTGAGCGATAGATGGGCAGGTTGCGGATATTCTCCGTGGCGTAGAGATAGTAGTATCCATCGTTTGCACGGATGACTGTCGGGTCAGGCAACGATGTGTTTATAATAGGATTGCGATAGAAATCATCGCCATCAGCACCCCATGACAGCAGTGATACTGCCGAGAGGAGTAAGGTGAAAAACATTTTTTGTTTCATGGATTTCTGGTTTTAAGACGTATGTTATGTTATTGATTGTTTCGCAAAACCGATTGTGTTATTTCTCCAAGAAGTGGTCGGTGCGTGTTGGAGAATAGAGTTCCCACAGCGACGCCGTAGCCCAAGCTGGTGCAAAGATGTCATTGTAGAATCCTTTGCCATTACGTCCGTAGTCCCAGTGCGTGTGCTGCACTACCTCAGGATAGAATCCGCGCTTACCGATACCGCAGAGTCGCTCCGGCACAGGCAACAACTGGTTAAGCGATGAGTATATCACATCGTACATCTGCGTAAATCGAGGTTCGCCGACGAGTTCACCAACCCATTTGAGTATGTGTGGGAATTCGAATACGAACACATCGATATGGTTGTTCTCCACCGACACATTGCCCCATCCGCGACTCTTCAGACCGAGGTCGCCGAGCATTTGTCCCTGAGCAAAAGGCACATCCCACATGTAGTACCATGAGAGTGCGAAATAGATGGCTTGCTGACAAAGGGCAACATAACGTTTCTGCTCCTGCCCCTTGGTTACCTTGGCAAGGTAATAAGTAGCAGTGACAGCACTGATAGCAGCTTCCTTGTCTTCGCAGTTGGCATCGAGGGTAGATGAGAAATAGTCGCTCTTCGAGATGATATTCTTCTCAAGATAGTCGATTGTTTTCTTTGCTGCTGCAAGATATCTCTTATCTCCGAAATAACGATAGCCCATCACCAATGCTGTGGTTGACGATGGTGTGCTGCCACCCGACGAGTCGATATCGGTGTTGTCGTCATGGTACTTGCGAGCAAAACTGCCATCTTCTTTCTGCAGCGAGAGGAAGTTGTCGAGCAGTGTGCGGATACGTTTCTCCCAATCCTTATGCTGACGACCATGCTCTTTTTCATATTTCAGGTAGAGTAGCACTGCATAGACAGCCTCCGACTGTTGACGAATTGAATGTACCACCTCATTATCTTTAGGCAGTCCGCGACCGATGAAGAAGTCATCGTAGAAATAACCTGCTGCAGTGAAACCGTTCTTTTGCCAGCTATCGAAGATGCTGCGACCTATCTCGACCAAATCATTCTGACCATTCTGCTCGCCATATTCCAGAGCATTGAAGCCATTGAGCAAAACTCTGCCGCAGAATCCTATCTGCACATGATCCACAGGCTCACAATAGTCGATATGAAGTCCATGGCCTGAATGGAATTTCAGGACATACTTATCAACAAATGCATGGCGGAAATAGTTTGTCAGTTCAGCCTTCACTCTCTCGGGAGTGTAGAGCGGAGTAATCGGTTGGGGGCGCAACTGGTCGAAACAGTGATTCCATCGCCCGGCAACAAACTCTCCGTAATCGTCGGCTTTCGTATTGCTTACAATCCATTTTATTGTCTTGCTCTGTCCAGCTTCGAGTCGTGCGAAAGCCTCTATCGACGGTGCGAGGGTTAGCTTGCGGATATATCGTCGCGGTGTCTCAATGTATGGATATCCGAATGTCAGTTTAGCCGATGACGATTCTCCATCGATGCCAAGATATCCCACAGAACTTTCTCCCGACAATATCACTTCGCCCTCGATGTGAGTAGTGAGTGCGTCGCAAGGTTTGTCGAGAACTCGCATCACGCTCCATCCCTCACCCGACAAGTTATTATACACGCTTGTGAGTGGTGATGACAGACGGTCTTCGCGGAAATTCCAACTCTTAGAGGTGTGGAATGAAGGTGCTTCACGTGGCGATCGCAGATTCTTGTGATACCAGAATCCAGGCAAGTAGTACTCGCAATTATCAGATGGAAAATCTGTCTCCATCTCAGCCCCGAAATTGAAATACACTGTTTTGTTCTTTGCGGTGACCGTCACCTCATAGATTGTCAGTCCTTCACTGAGGGCATTCGCACTGAAGTTTCGTTTTACCACAACAGGCAAGTCTTTCTCTGCTGCCGTATCGAGTTCGTATTTCACTGCATTGTTTCCGGGCTGCTTAATACTGATATGCGTTTTTATGCGTGGCAACAGTTCTGCCGATACGTTAAGCGTTGCAAGCAGGGCAACGATGAATAATACTATCTTTTTCATATTTATAAATTTAAGAGTTAGCTTTTGTTGGAATATAATCAGTCGTCAAACCCTCCGCCTTGTTGTGATGAGCCATTGTCGTCGTTATCCATGCCGTTACCTTCCTCTCCTTCAGGTTTCTTCTTGTTGTTCTTGCCGAAGTTCCATGTGAGGGTGAAGATGATGTTACGGCTACGGCGTTTGTTAAGTTGATGACGTGTAAATGTCGGTCCGCTAGTGTATGTCTCCCATTTGCGTGAGTTTAGCAAGTCGCGGCAATTTATCGAGAGTGTAAATTTCTTGGCGAGGAAATTCTTCCTCAGTCCAAGGTCCATTGAATAGTTTGAGCGGCGATATCCTTGTGCAATAGCCTGTCGTGAGCGATAACGTCCTGTGGTTTGTATCGATATGTCGTAGGGTAGTATGAGCGACGCTGTCATGCGTGCATCCCATGTAAAGCTGCTTCTTCCCTCTCCGGTGACAGTCTGGCCGTCAATATCGAAGGCAAAACCATCGAGATGATAATAGTATGCGTTTATGTTTGTTGTGAGATCCAAAGCACGGAAGAATTTGTTCTTCACCACCAATTCTGCACCCGAGCGTGAGTTTCTTGCCACATTCATCGGTGTCTGGTACATCATTCCATCGGTGCTGCTCTGATAGTTTATACGCTGTATGACATCAGTTGTCGGGCGATAATAAGCACTCAGCAGGATTGAGTGTTCAGTCCAAGTGCGCAGATAGTTCAATGCAAACGAATTACTGAACTCAGGTGTCAGCAGTGGATTACCAAACGATATCATTGTAGCGTCTCGGGTATTGCGGAACGAGTTCATCTCGCCTCCCCATGGCCTCCGCAGACGACGTGTGTAGTTGAGCTGCAACTGATCGTTTTCCGTTATCTGATACGAAAGGAACAGACTCGGGAACAACTGAAAATAATCTTTCTTGAACGGCACGTCGCGAGTCGAAGGATCATGCTCCTGATCCCACGAGTAGCTCTCGGTGTTCACCTTCCAATACTCTCCGCGCAGGCCACCCATCACTCCTAGTCGCCCAAGCTGATATGAGAATGTGGCATAAAAGGCATGTATGTCGAGATCGTAGATGAAGCGATTGAAATACTGTTTGTCTTCCTGCATGTCTCTGCCATCCCAGTTGTTATTATCGATATACGATTCCTGCGGGGTATTTTCGTGCGAAAACTCTGCCTGATAGCCTGCCTGCAGCTTAACTCCCTCACGAATCAGGAACTCATAGTCGAGCTTCACCTCCTGCTCACGGTTGTTTATGTGCATCGGTCGCGACTGATATGAGTAAGTCTTTTCGCCCGAAGGCCTCGGAAGGGAATATTCAGCAATGTTGCCGTATGATGTGGAGTCTTGATATATATTCTCACCATCCATCTTCCATTTGTTGGTACTCACAACGAAATCGATGAAATGAGTGTCGGAGAAACTGTGGCGGTAGTTCAGTTCGGCATAGGTCATGCCCATTTTGTCGTCGCCATGAGTGTCGCGCCACATTATCCTTGTGTCCTCACCTGTGAGCAGCGAGCCATAATGATATGGAGTGCTGTTTCTGTTATGTCCCTTTCCACGCATAAACATTCCGTTTACGCCCAAGTCGTCCTTCTCGGTAATGTGCCACGTGAGTCCTGCCCTTGAGAACAATCCCCCGCCATTGTTCTTCGAATGTGAAGCATATTCTTGATACTGCTGTGTCTCGAGATACTCCTGATAACTCTCACTGCGTCCGCTGTTCTTGCGACGACGGTACCCCACGTTAAGGTAGGCATCGAAGAGTTTAGACGAGTAGTTTATGTTGAAGCTGGTGTTTGCTCCGCCGCGTGTACTTCCTCCTGCCTGCAGTGAGCCGTAATATCCTGGTGTGCGGTCTTTTTTCAGCACGATATTGATTATTCCTGCCGAGCCTTCTGCCGAGAATTTCGCCGAGGGATTGTCGATTACCTCTATCCGCTCAATGCTTTCTGCCGGTATCTGCTGCAGTATCTGCGAACGGTTGTCGCTGGTCAATCCGCTTGCCTTGCCGTTTATCCACACCTCGACGCTCGAGTTGCCTCGCAGCGAGATGTTACCATCGTTGTCGACTTCCACCGATGGGATATTCTCCAGCACGTCGGTTGCTGCCTGTCCGCTGTTGCTGATGAGCTGTGACACGTCGAATGTCTTACGGTCAACCTCGAGACGCATCGCCGACTTCTGACCTGTCACAGTTACCTCGCTTAGTGTGTGCGGCTCTTCTGTCATGTGGAGCAGAGTATAGCTCATCGTGCGGTGCTGCGGACTAATCTCAAAGTCGCGCTTCAGCTCCTTATATCCCACGTAACTGATGACGATAGTGTATTTACCGTCGGCAATGTCTTTGATGTTAAACTTGCCATCGACATCGGTGGTGGCTCCTGCCACATAGGTGGTCGTACCCTGACAGTTTACGCTCACCGTGGCGAAACTGATAGCCTCTTCATTGGTCTTATCCACCACCATCCCCCTCACAGTGCCCTGAGCCAATGCTGTCAATCCACTGAGCCACAATATGATACCAAATAAGATTCGATACATACGATTATGTCTATTTGCTTTTGTGTAATATGTGAAACAAATCATCTTCTCTATATCGTGTTTTTAAAAAGTCGTATTACGGGATATTCATAATATGCAATTACGCAGCGAAAGTAATAAAAAACACGCGCACGGGCAAGAAATGCTCTTTTTTTTAAATATCTTTATGAAAAACGATAGCCCAACGCAAGCCACACCGTTTTGCCCTTTGCCCGATGGACAAATCGAGACCAGCCGCCGCCGTGAGCCTTCCCGACGCCGTTTTCCCGAGCCAAGCCAATATCTTCCTTCAGCCTCATATCAATGACATGTTTTTTCACCTTGAATCGGCAAAAGAAAAATATGCTGGCGATTATTTCCATTAAAGGGCTCATTTAACGCCATTAAAGAGGCTCTCTATTGCCATTTAAGAGGCTCTTTATTGCCATTTAAGAGGCTCTTTTATTCGAAAATACGATAGCAAATTTATTCCAGGGAAACAAACATATTCCAATGGCTGGTAACTTAAATAATGTTATTTATTTTGTGAATATGCTTTTTTTTTAATATCTTCGCCGAAAAATAATAACTTAAACAAAACGGCAATGAAAAAGTATTTCCTTACGATGGTAATGCTCATCACGGCTCTCACGGCAGGGGCACAGATTGAGCGACCAAAACTTGTGGTGGGATTGGTGGTCGACCAGATGCGATGGGACTATCTTTATTATTATTACGACAAATATGGCACTGGCGGACTGCGCCGACTGGTTGACGAGGGATTCAACTGCGAGAACAATCTCATCAACTATGTCCCCACGGTAACAGGAATAGGGCATGCGAGCATCTACACGGGCTCCACGCCCGCATTGCACGGCATCGCCGGCAACGACTTCTACATGGACGGACGATTCACATACTGCTGCTCAGACCACACGGTGAAGAGCGTGGGTAGCGAGGGGCGCGCAGGTGAGGAGTCACCAAGGAAGATGATGGCGACAACAATCGGCGACATGCTGCGCGTGGCAACAGACTTCAACGCCAAGGTGATTGGCGTGGCGATGAAAGACCGAGCAGCAATACTGCCTGCAGGACAGTCGGCAAACGCCGCATACTGGTGGGATAACAGCGTGGGACACTTCATCACATCGACTTACTACATGCAGGATCTGCCACAGTGGGTGAAGGAGTTCAACGAGAAAAACACATGGAACCCTGGCAAGGATATCAAAATGTCGCCAGAGGGAGTGACGAAGACATTCCTCATGGCAGAGGCTGCCGTGGAGAACGAGAAGCTCGGACAGCGTGGGGTGACCGATATGCTCTGCATAAGTGTGTCGTCGACCGATGCCATAGGACACTCCTTCGGCACACGCGGCAAAGAGAACTGGGCAGCATAT
>JAEEGL016352874.1_pt1 | contig 13188 bp, 13 predicted proteins | sample 9134231 | NCBI WGS metagenome assembly JAEEGL01 (sample SAMN16246548, study PRJNA631951) | gut metagenome | biome: gut microbiome; feature: rumen; material: fiber-attached | host: Bos | place: Iran: Karaj | collected 2018-10
AGAAGGCTTGCGGTATCTCAGGTTACCTCCTCGCTGTAAATCCTTTCAACCAGCCCGGTGTTGAGGCTTACAAGAAGAACATGTTCGCTCTTCTCGGCAAGCCCGGCTACGAGGATCAGAAGGCAGCCCTCGAGGCTCGTTTGAAATAAGACTTTTACACCAAAGTTCATTAAGGGGGTCGTGGAAACACGCCCCCTTTTAATTTATAATTCAGACATGCATGAAGAAGTGAAGGTTCCGCACAGTGTACTGATGTCCGTGGAAAGTCCCGGGCGTTACGTCGGCGGTGAGAAAAATCAGATAGTAAAACCGATCGACGATTCTATCGTCAGAACCGTTTTCTGTTTCCCTGATGTTTATGAGATCGGCATGAGCAACCTTGCTTTGCAGATCCTCTATAAAGTGCTTAACGGACCTGAGTGGAGTTCATGCGAGAGGGCATTCTCCCCCTGGCCTGATATGGACAAGAAGATGAGGGAACACAACATCCCTCTTTACTCACTCGAGACAAAATCACCTCTTAATGAATTTGACGTCATCGCATTCTCGTTAGGATATGAGATGTGTTTCACGAACGTCCTTCAGATGCTCGACTTAGGAGGGGTCCCGCTCCTTTCCAAAGACAGGAAGGACTCTGATCCGGTCGTAGTCGCGGGAGGGCCTGTCACCTGCAATATCGAGCCGATGGCGGATTTCTTTGACGCCGCTTTCATCGGTGAAGGTGAAGAAGTTGACCTCGAGTTTACAAGAGTGATTAAAGAATATAAGGATTCGGGTAAGAAGGACCGCAAGGCTTTGCTTAAGAGACTTGCATCCATAGACGGCGTCTATGTTCCGGGACTTTATACACCGAAGTTCGAGAACGGCAAGTTCAAAGGTTACGATATCGAAGACGGCGCTCCTGCGACCGTACACAAGCGGATAGTCAAAGACTTAGACAGCGTGGATTATCCTTTAAGCCCCGTCGTTCCAAACAATAACGTCGTTCATGACAGAGCCTACCTCGAACTGTTCAGAGGATGCATAAGAGGATGCAGATTCTGTCAGGCCGGGTATTTGTACAGACCTGTCCGCGAGAAGAGCATGAAGACTTTGTGCGAACAGGGAATCACGATAATGAATAACACGGGCTACGATGAACTCGGAATACTCTCACTTTCTACAAGTGACTACTCAGAGTTAGGTCCTCTTACAGACGGCCTTCTTGAAGTGTTCAACAAGCAGCACTCGAGTTTGTCTTTGCCGTCACTTCGAATCGATAACTTCGCTCTCGATCTTATGGAGAAGGCATCGCAGACCAGGAAAACAGGTCTTACCTTCGCTCCTGAAGCGGGTACGCAGAGACTGCGCGATGTCATCAATAAGGGAATCTGCGAAGACGATATCATGAGTTCGCTCGAACTCGCTTTCAAAGGCGGCTGGAGTACCGTTAAACTGTACTTCATGTTAGGTCTTCCCACTGAGACCATGGAAGACGTCGAAGGCATCGCGAACCTTGCGATCAAGATAGAGAAACTGTACTTCGATACGATGAGAAGTATCGGTGCGAAGCCGAGAAAGCCTGAGATCACGGTCTCCACATCTATGTTTATTCCGAAGCCGTTCACGCCCTTTGAGTGGGAGGACCAGAATACGGAAGAGGAATTTATACAAAAGCAGACGACTATCCGCAATATGCTCAAGAAGCACCGCAACATAAGATACATCTGGCACGACGTTAAGACTTCGTGCTGGGAGGGCATCTACGCAAGAGGTGACAGACGCTTGTGTCCCGTAATCCTCGAAGGCTATAAGAAAGGCTCCATCTTCGATGCTTGGGACCAGTTCTTCGACTACGGATTGTGGACTCAGATCTTACACGACCACGGTCTTAAATGGGAGGACTACACGAGAGGAAGGGATGTCGATGACCCGCTCCCGTGGGATAACATCGATGTCGGTGTGCGTAAAGACTTCCTTAAGCGTGAGCGCGAGAAAGCTTACAAAGAGCAGATCACACCCAACTGCAGACAGCAGTGCAGCGGCTGCGGTGCAACTTGTTACAAGGCAGGTATCTGTCCATGAATGCACAGGAACAACTCCGTGAGATGACGCGCAAGCAGCACCAGCACGAGTATGTGTGCAGAGGGCTGTTCGAGAGGAAGGGTGCACTTTCTTATATAGGGCACCTGGACCTTAAGGCTGTTTTCGAGAGGGCTTTAAGAAGGGCGGGACTCCCGATCCTTTATTCCCAGGGCTTTAACCCGAGACCTATGATCGTGTTCGCACTGCCTTTGGGCGTCGGTATCGACACCGAGGGCGACTGGCTTGATGTGTCGATGGAGGTCCCTTTCGATCCCGATGAGTATGTAAGACGAATCAACGCGGAACTTCCCGAAGGACTCAAGGTTATCCGTGCCGTATCTATCGATGAGCCTCAGAACAGCATAATGAGTGTCGTAACCTGCGCTGAATACAGGATAGAGGCGAAGGGGATAACGAAGCCCGTTCTCGATCTGTTCTCGAAGCAGGAAGTGATCACGATGAAGAAGTCGAAGGGCAGGGAGATCGAGGTCGATATAAGACCTCTTCTTATAAAGCCTCTTACCTCATCGACTCCCGACAGCGTGGAATATATGTGTTATGCGGGTTCGACGAAGAACTTAAGACCGGATGTTTTACTCAAGGCATTGTGTGAGAGCGGTGGGTTCAGTAAAGAAGAAGCAGATGAAGCAAGGGTTACGAGAATTGCTCTATACGGCGGGGAATACCCCGATATAAGCGCAATTGAAGGTTTGACCTGATTGTAGTAATATTCATATCTGTAATTAAGAAACAGGAGCGGACTTCATGAACGATCGTGAGCAACAGATGGCACAGGGCCTTGTAAGTATTTTCGAGAAGGTGCTTGTGGCTGAAGAGAAGTCGTTGCAGAAGGCATATTTCAGCAAACTTTCCCTCGCGGAGATGCATACGCTTGACGCCATCGGTCCTTACGATGCGCGCACTATGACAGAGACCGCCCAGATCCTGGGCATTACGGTGGGAACGCTTACGGTCGCGATAGACAGGCTTGTTAAGAAGGGCTTCGTTGACAGGAAGCGCGATGAGGCTGATAAGAGAGTCGTAAGGATATCACTTACAAGAGAAGGTAAGATCGCGGCGAGAATGCACGGCAAGTTTCACAAGGTTCTCGCGCGTCACATTCTTGAGCCGTATGATGACAACGAACAGGAACTCCTGCTTAAGCTTGTTAATGATGTTGACGGGTACTTAAGCACACAGGTCGCAAGATACGACCGTGAGGACCAGTTGAGAAAGACCGCCAAGGAAGTTGCCAACGATACAAGAAGGAGAAAGACAGATGACTGACAAGGTTAAAAGGGAACAGATCTACGAGAACCTTCTTGAGATATTATCCGAAGACCTTTCCGTGTCCACATCTGACATCACGCCTGATTTTAAGTTAAGAGACGGATTACAGTTTGATTCACTTGAGTTGTATTCATTCGTAATTGATGTCGAGGAGCGTTATGACATCAAGATCTCCGACGAACTGATCGACAAGGTCGATACGATGAACGATCTCGTGAATATAGTAGATGAGTTGATCAATAAATAATGCGGTATATCCTGATAGTTAACAGCAGGAATAATAAGACCAATCTCCGTAACTTTGAAGATGCGGTCTCTTATGTCGCGAGCAAGGATGCGGATCTTCGCTGCAGATTTGAATTCAGATACACAGAGTACGCAGGTCACGCGGCTGATATCGCACTCGAGACCGATGAGAAATACAAAGGTGCGGTTGCGGTAGTTTCATGCGGCGGTGACGGAACCATCCACGAGATTGCGAATGCTCTCGCATTCAGAAAGACTCCGATCATTCCTATACCGTTCGGCACCGGGAATGATCTTGTTAAGACCGTTCATACGAAGTCAAAACGCTGGAAGCTTCACGACTATCTCATGAACCTCGATGAGGCAAAATACAAGCCGGTAGATCTTATCAAGGTGGACAGTTTTGACCTCATGGGCAACTTCGTTCCCTCGTGGTCCTCATACTTCGTTAATGTCGCTTCCATCGGACTTGATACGAAGGTGCAGTCTGATGCGAAGGCTCTGGTTGCCGCACACGATACGGCTTTTACACGTAAGACAGCATACCTAAGAGCTGCCGCCAAGGATCTGTTCGGCAACCGCTCCAATAAGTTTACATACACGCTTGATCTGGAAGACGGAACAACTGTGACGGGCGAGAATGATTCCTATACGCTTATCAGTATATGTAACGGCAAGTACTACGGCGACGGATTTAAGCCCGCTCCTTCCGCGGCAGTTGACAGCGGTGATGCAACCGTTTGTGTTGTTGATGATGTAAGAACTATGAAAGCTATCGATCTTATCGTTAAGTACCGCTTCGGAAAGCATGAAGGTAAGAGCGGAATACATATGTACAAGGCAACGAGCGGTATCATCACTACACGCGATCCTTCCTTGCAGTTATTCGGTAATGCGGACGGCGAAGACTTCTTCGGTAACCGCATCCGCTTCGAGGTCGCCCCTACCGCACTTAATCTCGGTTTCTTTGAAGATTAATTCTTGTGCTGCTTACAAGCTCTGATTCTCTTAGGCAGAAGTTTTAAGTTTCTGTAGCGTCCCTTAAGGAAGTTGTATAACATCGGAAATGTTGATGCTGTGCGGAAGAAGCGTTTTCTCTTCGGGCTCGTGTTCTTTATAGTCTTAAGCTTATCAAGATCGTATCTTCCGTCAGGGTAGAGCGAACCGCAAAGCGCAAACCACGCATCGGCATCCTCATCAAGATAGTACACGCCTTCCTCGCGCCAGGGCTGATAGGAAGCACCCCCTGCGAAATGAATTATGTACGGATCAACACGGCCTTCGTTTAACTCATCTTCCGTGTAGTAGTCAGCCGCACTCTTCGATGAGACGGAATAGATGTGCTTCGGTTTAAAGTAACGCGTGGTAAACATCATGTTGGCACCGACGGGAAGCTTCGTGAACTCGTTAAAGAAAGCAACGTTCATTATCTCCTGATCCGCACCTAAGAATGTGTTTGAAAGATCTATTGTCTTAACCGCTTCAAGAAACTTTCCCGGTACATCTTCTTCATTGCACTTTGATGCGTCAAAAAGAAGTATGCCGGAATTAAAATACAGATCATGCTTCTTGTGTCCTATAAGAACATTTACATATGATGTTGACTGATCGATAACCGCACCTACAGGATTACCTTTAAGATCGAATTCGAATAACGGTGCGAGATCTCTTCTTATCATGGTGTCGCAATCAAGATAAAGTATTCTTCCTTCACTTACATAATCGGAGATGAAGAATCTTGCATATGGTGAATAACCTCCTCTGTACGGAGGAATGTTTGCATCGATAAGTCTTTGTGATATCTGTTCGATCGGAATGAAGTTTATACTGCACGAGAATTTATCCGCGATCTTGATAAGATCCTCTTTTCTTTCTTCCAAACCGGATTCGATTATATGCACCGTGACTTCGCACGATAACTTGGAAAGAAGAGAGTATAAACTTACTGCACAAAGTTCACAGTAGTTTTTATCTGTTGCATACAAAACATGATTAGACATATCACTACTCTTATACCATTCTTACGGACTTTTTGGAACAACAAAAAAGCCATGCAGTAATCTGCATGGCTTCTTGTTATAAGGCTCTGAATTATCAGAAGAGATCTACACCCTTACCGTTTGTATCGTAGATCTTCTTATCAGCAGCAACTACATAAACGTCACCGCCGAGCTTAGCTGCCTTCTTCTCGATGTCCTTAAGAGCGATCTGCTGACCGTCGAACTCGAAGATGAGCTTGCCGAGCTTCTTAGCAGGTGCCTTCTTAGCAGCCTTCTTAGCAGCGGGCTTCTTAGCAGCAGCCTTCTTTGCAGGAGCAGCCTTCTTAGCAGCGGGCTTCTTAGCGGCAGCCTTCTTTGCAGGAGCAGCCTTCTTAGCAGCGGGCTTCTTAGCAGCAGCCTTCTTTGCAGGTGCCTTCTTAGCAGCGGGCTTCTTAGCAGCCTTCTTTGCAGCGGGCTTCTTAGCAGCAGCTGCGGGCTTAGCAGCAGGAGCAGCTACAGCAGGCTTAGCTGCAGGAGCAGCAACAGGAGCCTTTGCTTCAACTTTCTTGTCGTCTGTAATCATGATTATTAATCCTCCGAAATAGGTTGATAGACTTAATTTATATTTTTTAAACAATAATGTCAATTATGTTTGCGTAATAATGTCAATAAAAAACGCGATAAACGTTATTTGTTTTTAGAACGAATTGAACAAACACAAAACAGCAGCATAACTTGCTTATAACTTGAACTTAATATTCAAAAGATATAGAATTTTATTATCTTCGGGAGGATTAAATGAACGACAAACTCAAGGATATCGTTTACAGCGATTTGTTCAGGTACACAGGCAACGCAAGACGTACCAAGCACATCTATACAACATATCTTCAAGAGCTCAGATCGAGCCCTGAGTTTCATTATATCTCGTTGATGCGACGCACGAAGTTTTACGAAGATGATATTAAAACTCACGACGGTTTTTTGAAATTCCTGTGCAGGATAAGATACGAGTTTTTTAACTGGCGTCTTACACGTCAGTCTTTGAAGTATCACATTCAGATTCCTTACGACACGAAGATAGGCAAAGGTTTTTATCTTGCACACTTCGGACGTGTAATTATTCATCCCAAGGCAGAGATCGGTTATAACTGCAATGTATCAACAGGTGTGGTTATCGGAACCCAGTTCAGAGGAAAGAGAAAGGGTGCACCTCACATCGGCAACTTTGTCTGGATCGGTGCGAATGCCGTTATCGTTGGTAATGTCACCATCGGCAATAATGTTCTTATTGCACCCGGTGCATATGTTAACTTTGATGTTCCTGACGGTTCCATCGTAATCGGTAATCCCGGACTTATAAGAAGAGCCCCCGGTGCGACACTAAGTTACATAAACAACACGATACAGTTCGACGAGTACAACGTTATGTCTGATCCGACTCCGGTTAACAAATCACAGATACCGACGGGGCCTGCAAGACAGACAAGACAGTCGAGGTACTGATGAATATCAATAAGTCCTTTTACGTAAACAGGAGAAACGAATTGATAAACCGCATCCCGGAAGGATCAGCGGTTTTTCTTTTCGCGGGGAAGGGCAAAGCGATGAGTCAGGACACGAATTACCGTTTTCTTCCTGACAGGAATTTTTACTATCTGACGGGACTTGATTACGAAGACGGAAGAGTTGTTCTCGTGAAGGAAAAAGGCGGAGAGGTGAGAACACTTCTTTTCGCGCTGAAGCGTGATGATCTTATCGAGAGATGGCATGGCAAGCGCAAGTCGTTTGAGGAAGTGTCGGAGTTGTCCGGAATAAGTGTTGAATGCATTTACGATGTAGGTGAGTTCGACGAGAGAATCTATCCTTATCTTACTGGTTATGTCTTGTTTGTTGACGGAACTTCCATTAACGATGAGACGGCTGAATTCATCAAAGCGCATGACACGACGGAAGACTTAGGTCCCACGTTGACTTCCATGAGAATGATAAAGCTTGATGAGGAAGTTGAGTGTATCGAGAAGGCCGCGGTGATAACGGAAGAGGCGCTTGAGCAGATGCGGCAAGAGATTCACGTCGGCGCATCTGAACTTGAGCTATATACAAAACTTGAATACGAGATGGCAAAGCGCGGCTCACTTATACCCGCATTCGAGACCATCGTCTCCATAGGAACGAATTCGTTTTATCTTCACCACGCCGATCCCGAAGATGAAGACGGCGTTGTTGTGAAGAAGGGCGATATCATCCAGGTTGATGTGGGCGCGAGATGCTGTGGTTACTGCGCGGATATATCACGCGCTTATCTTGTCGGCGTGCCTGATGATGAGAAGCAAAAAGAAAGAAGGGACAAGCTTCTGTCTTTGATCCGCGAACTTCGTAAGAATGCATTCGGGTTCATTAAGCCCGGCGAGAGCTTCGCGACTCTTAACGAACTGATGCGTAAGATCACGGGACAAAGGCTGCACGAATGGGGTCTTCTTGATGACGGGTTTACTGATGACGATGTAAGAGAGTTCTATTGGCACAATACATCGCATCACCTGGGACTTGATGTTCACGACATAAGTGACAGGGAGCGTAAATTCTGCGAGGGTAACTGTCTTGCAGTTGAACCCGGTGTCTATATCAAGCAGTGGGGAATAGGTTTCAGAATAGAAGATGATGTTCTGGTAACGAAGGACGGATGCAGACTCCTGTCTTCAGGTGACGATTCTGATGCGTCCGTATTTGTCGGGGAGAGATAAGAAGCGATGCCGGTACTGTATATAGTATTACTAGCACTTCTTGTGATCGTATCGGTTGCAGGCTTCATTATCGGATTTTTTATCTGGCGTGCGAAGCTGTTCCGCGAGATCTTCGTAAGACCTCATCCGATCCCGAAGGTTGACAGATCACCTACGAAGATAGATCAGGGGACCGTGTTCGGACGCGGTAAGAACTGGTTCTATACGACGCGTGCTGAATATCTTAACGTGCGCATCAATTCATTTGACGGCTGCAAGCTGTCGGGATATTTCCGTCCTTCCGTTGACAGAGACACGAAGTTCGCGGTGATCATGCTTCACGCTTATGATGAGCATCCTTCTGAGACGGCCGCATGTGCAAGACTCATGATGCGCCAGTTCGAGTGCCATGTTCTTATAACCCATCTTCGCGCCCATCAGATGAGCGGCGGCAAGTTCTGCACTTACGGCGTCTATGAGAGCGTCGATCTTATGAGGTGGATCGAGTTTCTTAAAAGACAGGTAGGTCCCGATGTCCGCGTGTTCGTGTTCGGAAGGGGAATAGGTGCGACCGCCGCACTTCTTGCCGCACAGCAAAAAGATTTCTCTTCGAATGTGGCGGGCATGATCGTCGACAGTCCTCTTGCAAGTCTTGAGGATATCCTCGCAGTCCGCGGCAAGGAGCGTTACAAGATGGGCATGGGCTTCATGATAAAGTCGCTCGATAAGGTAGCGCGCGAGATACTTCATACAGGCATATATACCTGCGATGCCGTTCGAAATGCAAACCACATCCGTGTTCCGGTGCTCTTCTTCTCCGGTGCGGATGATGATGTCACGACTCCCGAGAGCGTGCGTGCCATCTACGATGACGTCATGGCACAAAAGCATATGGTGACGGTCGATAAGGCAAAACATCTTATGTGCTACAACAGTGCACCCGCGGCTTACGAGCGCGAAGTGCGCAAATTTGTTGAACACTGCGTGGTGCGTCTTGTAAGCATCGGGAAAATGTAGTATATTTTCTGTCGTTGATTTACGGGGAGCTGGTGTGACCGGCTGAGATTGTGCTTAGAAGCACTGACCCGATGAACCTGTACGGATAATGCCGGCGAAGGGAGTTGATTAATATGACCGGAAATTCCACCACCCATACTATGTCCTCCAACCGTGAGATGATTCTTACCATCGTTACGGGCGGAATCGCAATCGCTCTTTCTTTTGTTCTGTCGAACATAAAGCTGTTTGAGCTTCCCAACGGAGGAACCATTACACCTGCAAGCATCCTGCCTGTAATCGTTTTCGCGATGGCGTTCGGTCCTGGATGGGGCTTCGCAGTAGCTTTTATCTTAAGCCTGCTGCAGCTAATCGGAGGCTATCTTGTAACGCCTTTCCAGGTGCTTCTCGACTACACATTAGGTTACACGGCTTACGGCTTTATAGGCTTTGCCGCACTTCCGCACCGTGAGAGACTTGCCTTAAGGAACCCGCTTAAGAGATTCCTTAACGCCGGTATCGTAAGAGCCGTCGCCTTCACATTCGTGGCTTACCTCATAAGATGGTTCTGCTCGGTATTATCGGGCGTCATCTTCTATGCGGAGTACGCACCGGAGGGCATGAACCCCTGGATCTACTCTATGACGTATAACGGCAGCTTCCTGTCGATCGACTTCGCGGTGCTTTTGCCCGTCATGATAGTCCTTTACGTGGTTCTCAAGAGGGCTTACAAGTAAAGCAAATCGCAAATGCACAAAAAAGGACCTCTGCGGAGGTCCTTTTCTTTATTAATAAATGCTTTTTTGACGGGGCGTATTATGTTAATATAAACAAATTAAAAATAATGGGGGTGAATTATGGCCACGATTTTTGAGCAGGAATCTAGAACTTTCAGTGAATACCTGTTGGTGCCCAATCTGACTACGGAGAAGAATACTCCTGACCAGGTTGATCTCTCGGCGCCTATTTGTAAATTCAGAAAGGGACAGGAAGAATCTAAGCTTAAGATCAATATACCCGTGGTATCCGCTGTTATGCAGGCGGTATCTGATGACGGCATGGCAATCGCACTTGCAAGATGCGGCGGTATGTCGTTCGTATTCCAGTCGCAGTCTATCGAATCCCAGTGTGAGATGATACGTAAGGTTAAGAAGTATAAGGCCGGTATCGTAGCATCGGATTCGAATGTTTCCCCCGATGCGACTTTGGCCGATGTGCTCGCACTTCGCGAGGAGAAAGGTCACGGCACAGTTGCCGTAACTGAAGACGGTACAGCTGAAGGCAAGCTCTTAGGTCTCGTTACAACAAGAGACTACCGTGTAAGCCGTATGTCAGTTGATGAGAAGGTATCAACCTTCATGACTCCTATCGACAAGCTCGTTACAGCACCTGAGGGAACAACTCTTAAGGTTGCCAACGATATAATCTGGGACAATAAGATCAACCAGCTCCCCATCATCGATAAGGATGGCAGACTCGTTGGTCTTGTTTTCCGTAAGGACTATGAATTCCACAAGGCTAACCCCTATGAGCTCCTCGATAAGGATAAGAAGCTCATCGTAGGTGCCGGTATCAATACAAGAGACTATGAGGAGCGTGTTCCCGCTTTGATCGAGGCAGGCGCAGATGCCCTGTGTCTCGACTCTTCCGACGGATTCTCCGTCTGGCAGCAAAGAGCTCTCGAGTGGATCAAGAGCAACTATCCCGATGTTATCGTCGGTGCAGGTAACGTAGTAGATGCCGAGGGCTTCAAGTTCCTCGTAGAGTGCGGTGCCGACTTCGTTAAGATCGGTATCGGCGGCGGTTCCATCTGTATCACACGTGAGCAGAAGGGTATCGGCTGCGGCCAGGCTTCTGCTGTACTCGCAGTTTCCGAGGCTCGTGACAAGTACTTCAAGGAGACAGGAATCTATATTCCTCTTTGCTCTGACGGCGGTATCGTTCACGACTATCACATGGCTCTCGCTCTTGCTATGGGTGCAGACTTCATGATGCTCGGAAGGTATTTCGCAAGATTCGACGAGTCTCCTACGAGAAAGCTCCTCGTTGGCGGTACATATGTTAAGGAGTACTGGGGCGAAGGTTCCAACCGTGCTCGTAACTGGCAGCGTTATGATGATGGCGGAAAGGGCGGAAAGATGGCTTTCGAGGAGGGCGTAGACTCTTATGTTCCTTATGCAGGTAAGCTCAAGGACAACCTCGACACATCCCTTGCTAAGGTGAAGGCTACAATGTGCTCATGCGGTTCTTCTTCTGTAGAAGAGTTCCAGCAGAAGGCAAGACTCGTAGTAGTATCGTCCACATCCATCATCGAGGGCGGCGCTCACGACGTAATCCAGAAGGAAAGCGACAGAACTGCAAGATAAGTTCCCGCTTAAGATAGTTATTAATAAACAGATACATAAGAAAGAGGTTAATGACAATGGCTGAAGAGAAGAACAACGTCTTTACCAGTGACGGTTTTAAGAGACTGCAGGACGAGCTTTCCGAGAGAAAGACCACAATAACTGCTGAGATCACAGCTAGACTTGAAGAAGCAAGAGGTCAGGGTGACCTTTCAGAGAACTCCGAGTACGATGACGCTAAGGAAGCTCAGGCTAAGAACGAAGCTCGTATCAAGGAGATCGAGGCTCTCTTGAAGGATGCTATCGTCTTGAGTGATGATGATATCTCCAAGACTAACGTTTCCCTGGGTTCCACAGTTACTCTTCGTGACGAGGAGACAAAGGAAGAGACAGAGTACAGCATTGTAAATGCCAACGAAGAAGATATCTTCGACAACCGTCTTTCTGTTGATTCTCCTGTCGGCAAGGCTATCGTCGGCAAGAAGAAGGGCGCTACAGTTACTGTTACAACACCTGCAGGTGCTTTCAAGTACAAGATCGTTAAGATCGGTAAGTAATTTATTTACCGATCTTGACCTTACAATTTGGCGCGAGAATTGAGTCGCGCCATTTTTCGCGTTAAGAACAAGAATAAGAAAGAACAGACGGGAGACCAGTTATGGCAAGTGAGATCGAAGTAAGAGTGGAGAAGTTTAATAATCTCAAGAATGCGGGTAAGAACCCCTTCGAGATTACTAAGTTTGACCAGACACACCATACAGATGAAGCGAAGGTTTTATATGATGAGCTGGAGGCGCAGCTCCTTGGCGACAGACCTGAGGTCGATGTTGAAGGCCTCGAGGAGCAGGAAGCAAGAGCTAAGAAGAAGGCTGATTATGAAGAGCGCAGAGCCATCATGGATGCCAAGCCAATCAACGTATCCGTTGCAGGACGTATGATGTTCAAGCGCGTCATGGGTAAGGCTTCCTTCATGTCTTTAAGAGATCTCAAGGGCAATATCCAGGTCTATGTAGCACGTGATGCGATCGGCGAAGAGCCGTATGCTGACTTCAAGAAGTCTGACGTGGGAGATATCTACGGTGTTGAAGGATATCTGTTCAGAACCATGACGGGCGAGATATCCGTTCATGCGAATAAGATCACATTGCTGTCCAAGAGCCTTCAGCCTCTTCCGGAGAAGTTCCACGGCCTTACTGATACGGAGATCAGATACCGCCAAAGGTATACTGACCTTATCTGCAATCCCGAGGTCAAGGACACATTCGTAAAGCGTTCACAGATCATAAAGGAGATCCGTAACTTCCTGGATACAAGAAACTTCATGGAAGTTGAGACTCCTATGCTCGTAAGCAATGCCGGCGGTGCTGCTGCAAGACCTTTCGAGACGCACTACAATGCTCTTGATGAGGATGTTAAGCTTCGTATCTCACTGGAGCTCTATCTCAAGAGACTTATCGTCGGCGGACTCGAGAGAGTATACGAGATCGGCCGCGTGTTCCGTAACGAGGGTGTTGATACACGTCATAACCCGGAGTTCACACT